>LV_Brine_h2_0102DRAFT_1000521_pt1 | contig 13444 bp, 29 predicted proteins | sample LakVidmifraction_3_FD_10600 | JGI IMG/M metagenome (IMG submission 10600)
GTGGATTTACGGCGTAGCGGTGTATGGTGCTGATTTGAGCGTGTGATGGTGTAGCGCTAACGGTGTGGCGTGTGGCGTGTAGCGGTACGGCTATCGCGGAGCGGGCTAAGATCGACTTCCCTCAAGATAACGATAACGATGATAATTGTAAATTGTAGATGGAGCGTTTACTGTAGATGGAGCGTTTACTGTAGATGGAGCGTTTATTGTAAATTGTAAATTGTAAATTGTAAATTGTAAATTGTAAATTGTAAATTGTAAATTGTAAATTGTAAATTGTAAATTGTAAATTGTAAATTGTAAATTGTAGAACGACTGGCGTTATCCTAACTCTTACATCGTAGCTTAGTATAAATCTCGGAGGTCCACAGCGGCAACATAAAAACGTATCGCCCCATGATTTCTGCAGCGATTTCTTCAGTCTGATGACTGTCCAGATCTGAACTACCATGACTACTTTGCGAGAAAAGTATATGAACCAGTTCATGCGCTACCACGTTTAGCCCAAAATCGTTGCGGCTGAACCAAACCTCTTTCTCTCTCAACAAACATATAGCTTCACTGTCAGAGCCAAATTTACGTTTATATGTTACTGAAGATATAAGATTGAACTCCCACAAGTCGCCGCCTATCTTGAATTTTAAAATTACTCGTTTCATGATATTCTGTACCGCCTTACCGCTATACCGCTACATCTTACCGCTATACCGCTACACCGCTACATCTTACCGCTATACCGCTACACCGCTACATCTTACCGCTACACCAGTCCGATGTAAACCATTTGGGGCTTTATCAACGCCCACATTTCCGCATCTATAGCGGTTGACACGTAGTGCGTCTTACACTTACTCTCAATTGTTATGATAAATAAATGTAAACTATCAATCGGATCCACTACTACCATTTCATCAGACACAAAATTGTAAAACATAAACTCAAGATCTAAGCTTTTCCCTAATGTCCTATGCAGTTCTCGTGCAAGCTTAAAGTTCCTAGGAATAACATCATAGCTATCTAGCGCTGGCAATATCCATGAATCTTGGTCATCAAACACATCGAACTCTTCTGATCGCACGAAACCTCTTTTTGGTTTTTAACAACAAAAAAATCATTATACCATCATACCAGCGTATCTGTCAACCTTCTTTTCTCAATAACCTGGGCTAAACCATAAAAATTGAGTAAGGCTACTTTTCCTATCGCCATAAAAACTAAGCACCGCTACTCTTCCCACCACTCAATCGCCCCACTTTTTCGCTTCTCAGCCAAAACCTCTTGCTTCTCCCAAAATGTATCAACCTGAGCTTGACCAGTAAATTTTACCTCAACTACTATTTCGTTGAAAAAATGGTTCGCATATCTCCACGCATAAAGCACCGCGTCGGTAATGTCAGAGTGGAAACTTTTTGAAATGGTTCGCCGATCTTTCTCTATAATGTCCCATTGTACCAGCGCCATATCCTCAGCACACAAGCTACTCTTTTTAATCATTAACTTACCGGTACGTAAATCATCATTCATCAATTCAATAAACTCTAGCTTCCTATGTTTTTCCGCTGCATGTACAGGTAAATTGTGCCTACGAATTATCTCTTCACTGATTTTTTTCCCAAGCGCCCCCGCATCAATCTCAATTCTCACCGGCTTATACTTCTCAACCATCTTTTTTATCTGCACAACCAAATCAGTGATATCTTGCTTCCGCTTAACATATTCTTCAACCAAATAAACTTTTTTATTTTTTTTAGAATATCCCAAAACCGCAATAGCATCACTATCATTATATCCTATGTCAATTCCGAATATGTAAATTAAATCCTCTTCTGGCAAAGCATCATAATGATTATTGCTTTCATTATACTTAAACACCAAACTATCCGTATCATTGACCCACATTCCCAAGGCTTCTCTAAGATAGGAAGGATCAGTCTCTGTTATCCCTCGCCGCTTTCTCTCTTCTGCCAACAATTGTTCGGGGTGCATTCCAGTTTTCATAAATATGTGCGGATTATCAAAGATGGTCCACTTAAAGTTTTTAAACCCCTCGGAATGTGACGCTTCGTAAAAATATCCAGCGGGAACCGGTCCAGGCGTTCCGATCAAACATATTGACCCCGCCCTATCTAATACCGCGTAGGATAAAACGTCATCAATTAATTCTTTGATGTAAGGGCGAAATGACTGTACTTCATCCAGATAAACTTTGTTGAACGAGAATCCTCGATACTTCTCAATCTCATCCCTAGTCGCTGCTCCGGAAAAATATAACATCGATCCATTAGAAAACAACATACTAAGGTCTGAGATATTACTTTTTACATCTATATCGTGTGCTTGACATATGCCAACCACTTCTTTCCACACTAATCGCTTAGCGTTACCGCGGGTAAGGGTGATATAAAGTTGGCTTGATTTTGGAGTAGTGATTGCCATGTCTACTAAGTCTGCAGCACAAGCTGTAGATTTTCCGGAGCGACGCCCACATACCGCCGTCTTATACCGCGCTGGATCTTTTATGAAAGCAACTTGAGCCGGAAAACAAAAATCTTCCAGCACAAACTGCTTTTTATTCGTTCTACTTTTTAACTCTTTAACTAACGACACTATTCTTTTTTCAGCCACTGTTAGTCCGCTAAAGTAAAAAAGATTACATTACTAATCGTAGTGTAAGATGTCTCTTTTGTGACTTTATTATAAATTTTGATAAACACATCATCGATAGAAATTTGATATTGAGTCAATACTGAAATGTCAACGAAAGATAGTTCCGTATCCGCTCCACCTTTGAAACTGGATTTAACCGAGTTATAAAATTTAATCTTACTTAAATTTGCTTTCACTAACGCCCCCTCGAATTAATCTCATCAAACAACTTAGCACAAAGCTTTTCCGATGTACACTTTTCTACACATAAGCTGTACCGGTCACTATTCAATAGCACTATTTTCTTATCAAGCTCCGAAATCCGAACTACAGCATGACCTAATTTAGAACACTCATTACTATATGTTTGCATTAAATCTGCATCCGAAACCGATTCTAAATTATTTATTTCCATTCTAATCCTCCTTACGTAAAGTAGCCGCAATAACATCTCTAATCTCATTGAGATATTTTGTGCTTCTAAACTGACGGTTATTATTGAGTACAATAACGGATGGATATTCCCCCGTGCCATTCTCTAATATAAAAGAAATATGAGCAATATCAACCAATCCTTGTACGTCTGCAACCTTTACCCCAATTTGAGATAAATAAATAAACTTACTCATACACCACTCGATCCATAGCCACTTGCGCCACGATTTGTTAAAGATAGTTCCTCTACTTCTAAAAAATCCATAGTAGGTATTGGTTGAATAATAAGCTGACCAATCCTATCTCCAACACAGTATGACACACCATATTCCTTATCCACTTCTCTAAATTTAAAAATAATTTCCCCCCGGTAATTACTATCAATCACGCCAACGTGATTAGACAATGACATATTGTAATTACTGATACTACTGCGAGGATATATTAAGCCAACATATCCACGCGGTATTTCCACTGCTATACCGGTGCCCATCACAAATAAAGACTTATCCTTGTCCCAATATCTACTTATTGCTACCAAATCAACCGCTGCATCACCCTCTCTAGAATATACGGGCATGATCGCTTCCGAATCCAGTTTTTTAAATCTAATAATCATAGTCACCTCCATCAATCATTATACCACGCTCCTCTCTAACTGTCAATGGAATAAAGCGCTTGATAAGGGTCGTACACGTAAATAATGGATTTTGAGGACTTGCAAACATTTGTAATGTGTGAAACTAGAATCGGGTTACTGGACCGCCGCACCTGCTCAATTAAATGTTTTGCAAACCCGGACTTTCTATAAGTATGTTTTATGTATATATAGTGTAATAATAAGTTATCGCTTGGTAAATGCTCAAACACTGCATATCCGAACAAATGATTGTCATCTTCTTTACTACATATCATCGTAACCATGCTGCGGTTGATTATAGCGTTAACTATCTTTTTGTAATTACTAAAAAAAACTTCATTACATTGCGCTTTAGCAAAATCCGAAGATCTATAACTTTTCAACCACGAGTTAAAGATAAAGTTAGTGTCTTCACTGGTGGGCGGTCTAAGTTTAAAATTATTCATCTATCGCTCCCACACTTGCAGCATATTTGGCTAACTCCTGCTTTAACTCTTCATCAGTCATCTTATTAATATCTTTAGAATCTTCTTTCGCATCTTCACGCTCCAATTTTGTAATGGATGAAAATGTTTTTACATATTGACCGATGCAATTACCTTCATGCGGAGATAGACCTTCTGAAGATCTTGCTTTTTCACGTAATCTTGCTAAATGTAATTTTGATAGTTCCAGGGAGAAATCTAGAAGCTCTTGAGCTTTAGACATGGTTGGGATAGGTTCAGCAATTTTCTTCATCTGTTGTCTCCGGTTTACTTATTATCTCTACTATAATTTTAATCTTATAGCCACTATTACTGGGCAATTTTCTCGACCGCATATCGACGATAAACTTGTCATTTATGTTTAAATTCTGCACAGTTACGGTGTCTAGTGATCGTCCGCTAAACCTTTCATCAAAGATTAAGTCGACAAACAATTTCTCTATATTAGTGATGTCAGAGCTGGCAATTGAGATGTGACCGGCTTTAGTGTAGAATTTTTCTTTAGGTATATAATGTATCAGATCTATCCGTAAAGCGTGGGCGTTTTGATCGAAAAAATCATGACATTGTTTCATTTCTGAAACGTATTGCTGTAGTTGGAAAAGTACTCTATTTCCCCACTCCCTACATGCTGCAGTTCTAACTTTAGTAGCCGCCTTATTTCCATAACTTTTTAAATAATAAGCTTTGTTAATGCTAAAGGGCTCGGCAATCACAGTTATCTCAAGTTTCATCGTTTCCACTGTTAACCTCGCTCTCCAAGTATCGCTTTGCCACGCTATGATCAACCACCTCAATAAATTCAGCCTGCTCTGCGGTTAATAGTACTCTACTTCTAGGTCTGCCACTTAAAAAATCCCTTCTTTGAGCATGTGCGCGCTTATAACACGATTTTCTATCTTTTTCAGGGTTATTCCCGTCATCATGCTTAAATCGTCCGCTGTAGTAGTTGTCGGAAAAATTCCCCAACCACTCCGCATCTTCATCACTCAATTTGGACACATAATCGTAATCTACAAACTCTCGAGAGGAGGAATAATGGCATTGAGGATGACACCCATAATCTTTTCGTTTTTTTTTAGACATTGTTTGATACTCCTAACAATAGTATACCATGCCAAACATTTATTGTCAATATAAAAGGATTGACTAAATTCCAAAACCATGATAGACTAGATGCTGGAGATTATTATGTTCAAAATAACTACCTACCCTAATTCTATACTCACCGATAATAGGTTTAAGTCTGAAACAGGGTCTAGGTGTATAATAGGAGATTCGGAAGAAATTTCTTGTCTAAAAGATTTGGTTAAAAGAGCTTCGGAAGTTCCGGTGGTTTTGGCGGAACTAGTGGGAAATAGACGAGGAAAAGAAAACTTTATAAGAAGTAATGCGATGATTATCGACGTAGATGATCATATGTCAATCAATGATTGTTTATTGTTGTTAGATGAAAAAAAAGTAGAATTTGCAATATACACTTCTATATCTCACACCGCCGAAAAAAATAAATTCCACGTTATATTCCCGCTCGCAGGCTACGTCACAAACATGGAAGACTTTAAAGCTACGTACGAGTATATTGCAAATAGTATATTTGAAAAAACTAATGATATACAAACTTCGTCCGCAGTAAATCTGTTTTATAATGGAAAAGCTGAAAATATGCAAATCGAGACGAATAGAGAAGGGTCTGTTGGGACCAAAATGCCAGTTATAAAAGGGAAACCTGTACCCCCCACCTCAATGATACCAATAGTCATCCCATCATCAGCTGATAGAAAACTATTATCGAAACGAACTATGAGTTTTATGATAGAAGGTAAAGATTCAGAAAAAACTGCTTGGCATGAAGAATTTCGCCTAGCAGCCAAAAACTTAAAAGCGGCTGGATTCTCAATTGAAGAAGCAACCGCAGAGCTGTTAAAAATCAGCGGGAAGCTAACAGACGATGACGTATATCAAATTAAGTATGCATACCAGAATTCCACATGGAACTACGACACTGCAATGATTGAGAAAGATCCTCACATCTTACGCCTCAAATTTACTGATGCTGCCGGAAAAAAGAAAAACATCCCGGCTCAAGATATTGTTAAAGCTTTTTTTTATGATAATAATGTAAGAATAACCGCCGGCGGAAGTATTAAGTCCGGAGTTAGCGACACGGATTTAGCGGTCCTAAAAGAAAGCATTCGACATTTTGCAGAAAGCAGACTACAGCAAAAAACCAACCTCTCAATAATAGAATCCGTAATTTCGTTTTTCATTAACGATGCAAGATTAATTCAGTTAGATATTTTAAAAGAAAATATTAAATTTACAGGTGCTACATTCGATTATGAAAAGTGGTCCACCGCTTTACTCGGCAAAGTTGACTTGATTGTGATTAATGTTATGAAGCATTTTATTTGGCAAATCAAGCGAAAATTAGCAGGAAAAGAAGTTAAATACCCGATGATGCCGGTATTTTACGGTAAGTCCGGCGCTGGAAAGTCTTATCACTTACGCCAACACATTCTTGCGCCGATTAAAGATATTGTTTATTTTGACGGAGATTTTACAAAACTAGTAGATAGTCGGGAAGCATATAATCTCGCGTCTCACTATGTTTATTTTCTCGATGAAATGAGTAAAGCGGAACATGCTGATGTTGAGAGTATAAAAAACAAAATCACATCGGACACGATTCAATATCGGAAACTAGGAACCAACGAAACCGTTAGAAGTACTAATAAAGTAACGTTTGTAGGAACGACTAACCTACCTTTGAGCACTGTTATAAAAGACCCCACGTCTGTTCGTAGATTTTTCGAAATTAAAATAAATGAGCGAATGGATTTTACTACAATTAGCAGCATGAACTACAAACTGATGTGGCAGAGTATTGATGAATCAATTGCAGACGATCCATTTTTTATCGCTAACCAGGGTAAAATTGAGGAGCTACAAGAAACGTTCCGCCACAAAAGCATCATCGAAGAGTTTTTGATCGAACACCCATTTTCGTGCCAAGAAGACGCAGGAGAATCTTTTACTCAAAAAGAAACGTATGACCAATTTAGAATTTGGGTTGCGGATTCAGGTTACCGTCATCCGATTAACAAACATTCTTTTCTCCAAACTATGCTAGATAAAGTTGGAACCCCTGTTAAGTTTAAAAAAGACAAGTTAAGCTACTTAGGTTATTTAAAAGTAAAAACTAATATAGGCGAATAGTCGCCTTAAACAAAAGGAATTTATGCTATTTAAAGTATTTCACGTTCAACACAAGCCAATTGATATTTTAGAAAGAGATTTGTTCGTTGCGGAGTGGAAAGAAAGAACTTCAGAAATTATGAAGCTTCGTCCTGAAACCGGAGATTTACTAGGCTGGGAAGCTATAAGCCAAGAGCTTGATAAAATCGAACTTGAGTTAAAAACTAAATATGCATGTCAAGCGGATTGGAATGTAGAATCCCTAGAAGAGCTTCTAAAGATCGTGGAGTCGTACGGCACAGCCTCAATCTGTAGCGAACTATCAGGACCAGTAATCTACCTGATGGACCTGCCAGCGCAACAAAGGTTGCAAGAAGCAACAACAGAGCAGCCGGATGCTGTAGCGCAACAAAAGATTGAATAATGGCTTACATCAATATAGTTAAAGAAATTACTAAGCGCAAAGTTGAAAATGCGATGAAATCCGTAAAAAAATCTAAAGAGTTAAAAGCTCTTGTGCGTTCAAGTTTTTTAAATAAAATTATTGACAGCGAAGGCAGAGAGCTTTTAAAGTATTGTGAGATCACTAACGATCCTTATGAGCCTATACTATCGTCTGAAGTCAGTAAGCACATTAAAAAATGCACTAACATCACATTTAACCAAAAACAATTGGGAATGATGCACATGTACTTAGCTAAACTCGGCGCTATTTATAAAAAGAAAGTTCACAATAACTATTTCCTAAAACTTAAACTAAAAAGAATCCCATGATTGAGTTTGCAATGGTTCTATTTATCACTACAGGACTTATTTTTGCTCATCAAATAGCTTCTGAAAGAAAAAACTTGCATATTATTGCAATAGGGTATATAATATTAATAGCGGTATACCTTTTACTGCTCAATCACTAGGAGTTATCATGTTATGTAAAGCTTTCAAATTCGGTCGCTTAGCCACGTCTCAATTCGAGACTAAACAACTTCAGCTCAATGATTTTCTTGCATCCGTAGAAGTCCATGGTCTCCCTCAAGTTACAGCTTGCGACGAAGACGGTCCAGTTATGTTTGTGTTTTACACTAATAAACCATCAGTTCCTAATAAGTCAGTGACGGAGTCAGTAAGCATCAACAAATCAGGTAAAGCATAATGAAGACATTAAAACTATTGCTAAAAATTAAGATTAACTTAATAGTAATAACGCTAGCGCTCGCCTCAACTATAGTTGTGCCAGCGGTTTACAGTAAATTATTTAGAGCGTTCATCGGTCAATCTGTTTACATTGTAAAAGACAAAGATGAATCAAAAGGATCAGGCACTGGTTTTATTGTTGAAGACGACAAAGGCAGACGCTTTTTTGTAACCAACAACCACGTGTGCAACGGACTGTCCTCAGACGGCAAGCTTCTGATAGAATCTGACTACCAAAACAATGATCAAATTATTGTTAGAGTTTTAAAAGTTGACGAAGAAAATGACTTGTGTGTAGCTACTGCGCCGAAAGTCGGTAGAGCGTTAAAAATATCAACAGATAAACAATCGGGAGACAATGTTTCAATATTCGGACATCCAAACGGATATTCTCTACACCGAACACCTGGAGAAATTATCGGAAAAACTTCTTTTAAAATGTTAGTGAATGATTCAGAACTAGTAAAAATATTTAACATATGGCAAACATCGGCAGCATGCTCGCCCGGGAACTCCGGCTCTCCGGTGGTGGACAATCTCGGTAGAGTTGTGGGTATTATATTTGCTCTAAGCAGTACAAACTCCTACACTTCGTTTTTTGTCGACTCTTTAAAGTTAAAAACTTTATTGGAAACTATATAATGTTTTCACCGATAATTCTTTGTATTTATTTTATGACAACCCCGGAAGTGTGTAGCACTTACCGGCAAGTTGTCTCTAACAAACCTGACATCAACTTGGCATATGCGCGGAAATTGAGCAGGGGTATAGTTGCCTCCGCTAAAAAACACAATGTACGCCATAACATTTATACAGCTATATTGATGCAGGAGTCTTGCTACAAAAACAATGCAGTAAACAAAAAGTCTAAAGACTACGGCATAGCGCAAATTAACATCAAAACAATAGTTGCTTTTAAATTTGACAAGCGGAAACTACTTACTGACCTCAATTACTCAATTGACGCAGGTGCTGAAGTGTTAGGAGACTTTAAAAAAAGGCATTTCAAGAAAGAAGGATATAATTACTGGACTAGATACAATACTAGCAATCTGAACAAAAGATTAGTTTACAAACAAAAAGTACAGAAGTATTTTTAAACAAGGAGATACTATGTTAGAGCCTGGAGCATATGAAAAATTATCAAATGAAGCTTATCACGGTGATAAAAAATATTACTCGTCTTCATCGTTAAAACTATTACTACAAAACCCATATGACTTCTATAAGAAGCATATTTTGAAAGAAAATACTTTTAAATCAGTAGGCAGTACTAACATGGACCTGGGCTCATACGTTCACTCTATTATCTTAGAGCCGGAAAAAACTTCTGAGGAGTTTGCTATCTACGATGGCATACGGCGAGGAGATGCATGGGCTAAATTTTCTCAACAAAACAAGAATAAGATAATCATTTCCGCAAACAACCAAATTCTAGGAGATAAACTCGGCGACGCGGTTAAAGATCATAAAGCCGCTAAGGAATTACTCAAAGGTGGACTTGCTGAATATACTTACTGTTGTCAACTTTTAGGTGAAAATATTAAAGTTAGAGCGGATTACATTAATGTAGGAAGTAATTATATTTTAGACGTAAAAACTACATCTAAGCCATTAACTAAAGAAGCTTTAATGGGGGCAATTGCAAACTTACACTATGACCTATCTGTAGCGCTATATGTTGACGCTTTTCGTCAGATTAACAAAGTAGAGAAGATAGATTTTTATTTTATTTTTGTCAACACAAAAGATAGTTTAGGAGTAGAAGTTTTCAAAGCTTCAGACGTACTTATCAACAATGGAAGAAGAAAATACAGAAAAGCGATTAAAATTATGAAGAATTGTCTAAAGTCTGGGATATGGAAATCCGAAGAAGTAGAAGAGATTGACGTTCCATTCTGGGCGTTACTACCCGAGGAGTTTGAGAATGAATAGAAATGAAATGAGACTAAAGTTGGCACGTTTGGACAAAGAGAGAGACATGGTGTTGAATTACTTAAAATATACTGAAAACCATTTCGCTAAAACAATTTACGAAAACACACTAGAATATTTAAATAGCCAAACTGATTTAGTGCTAGAAATGATTGAAAACTATAAAGAGGAAAGATATGAGCATTGAAAAATCATTAAGATTTAACGACGGAAAGATACAGACTAGAGAGATAGACCCTCAATTTATCCTAGGAATCGGTGAAGTCATGACCATTGCCAGGGAAAAATATCCCCATTTTAACTGGCAAAAAGATACCAAATTTAGTACGCCTTATGAGTCCATGATGCGACACATTTTAGCGTTTCAATCGGGAGAGGACTATGATAGTCAATCAAAATGCCACCACTTGTTACATGCAGCATCTAACATTATGTTTCTATACTATTATTTTTGCAATCAACCACAAAATGATGACCGCGGATTTAAAAACGTATTGACAAAAATTAGAAAAGATGATATGATAGATGAAGAATGTTCGTAAACACAAAAATTTATTTAACCAGCCCAAATTATATGGGCACAAATCCTGAGGAGGATACAACATGTCAAATTTTAAATCGGTCGGTACTGCAGAAAACAATTACATTTCCGCGGCAGAACTTGCGGACAAAGAAGTTGAGGGAACTTACCTCGGAATCGTAGAAGGTCGTTTCGGACCGAACTACAAGATTCAAACAAAAACCGGAATCGTGATTGTCAATGGTTCAGGGGCATTAAACAATCAATTTCCTAGAGTAGCAGAAGGCGCTACTGTCAGATTAGAATACCGAGGGAAGAAAAAACTAACCTCTGGACCGATGAAAGGTAAAGACTTTCACGATATTGACGTTCAAGTCGATACTAGTAAGTAGTCTACTAACCGGAGGGTGAAAGCCCTCCTTCTAATCTGAGGTAGTGTATGAGTCAAAAAAGTGCTAAAAAATTGAGAAGGTTAGCGTCTTACAATCGTCCCGGTCAGCCGCGGATGGAAGTAGAGACACATGGAAAGAGAGAGACGTTCAAAAGTATTACAGTCACACAAGAATCGACGAGTAGGCGGTTAAAAGTAAAAACTAGAGAATATTTAGCGTACACTGTTACAAACGCTTCAAAGTTTCAATATAAAAAAGCAAAAAAAGCATTTAGAGAGCTTAAAAAAACTTTTAACAGCGGAGAAGTAAATGCGAGCAACACTGACGTTTGATCTAAGCGATCCGTATGACAGAAGCGCACACGAAAGAGCGCTGAAAAGCACTGAATGTTATCTTGCACTGAACGACATCCTCAACGATGTTTTTCGTAAACGCATAAAGTACGGCGAGCTAGATTTTGACAGTGAAAATCTACTAGTAGAAGTAAGAAACGAGATCCAAGAAATCCTCACTAACTACAACATTGATCTATAACAAAAACCCCCTCCTCAACATTAGAGATAAAAATATGATGAGTTATGCAAAAATTATTGACAATTTAGCGGATAAAATTTATTCTTTAGCAAGAAAAAAAAATCTAAATCACTATGATTTAGGACAGTTACAAGCTTATAAAGATCTTAGACTAGAGTTAATTGATTTAATGATTAAAGAATTAAATAATTATGACGATACAGCGATTGACAGTAAAAAATAGCTGTGATACATTGAATCTAGGAGGTATTTATGAATAAGCTTTACTTTACTTCGATTAGTTTTTGCGATGACATGGATTACAATTTTGAAGCAGACGTAGTATATTATGTAGATAAGTGTTTAGATACTAGTAAAAATTTTGTAGATGACTTTGAGATTAAATCACTATATTGCACTACTACAGATCAAAATCACACATCTAAAGAATTTAAAGAACTAAAGAAGTATCTTTATGAACACATCATGAACGCAATAATAGACAGCCCGGGACATATAGCGGAAGAGTTTTAACATGAAAGATTCCGTGTGGAAAAACATAGAAGAATTACTTCAAAGTGATGATTTAGATTTCGGATTCTATTATGGAGAATTTTCTAGAGAGCCGGATGAAAACCCACCATGTAGCCACGTGTGGAATCCGACTATTTTAATCTCTTCCGTAGTTTATGATTGTAAAAAATGCAAGATGAAAAAAGAAGATATTGACATTCAGAAATAAGTTTAGTATTGTAAATTAACGACAGAGATAATTCTGTCAAAAAACCGGAGACAAAATGAAATCAATTACAGATCTGGACTATGACAACTTAAACTTTGTGGTAGACAACCAAATTTCAAAAAACAATTTACAAGTGGACAACGAGCCGGAAATTCCCAAAACATATTACACAGCTTCAGGTAAAGTTTTTAACGGGTGCAAGACTAGTAGAGAGCTTGCTCATGCAGTAGCAAAATACAACCCGAAAACTGTAGGCGATATACAAGATATTTTGTGCGGAGTTCTCTCAGAAGAGACAGATTATTATTTAACTGAAAAGACAGACACATCTAACCTCAATTCGGACAATTACATTTACATGCCAGCGTTCGTAGACCTAGAAGCAGACATCGCGTTCTATCTCAACATAGAATAATTATAAATTTAATCTTGGAGGCAAAAATGAGTCAATTTACTAAGTATAAAACAGTTTACTTTATCCAATCTTTGTGGGATGGTCACGTTATGGAAGACAATATCGATGGGGCAAACATTCAAGAAGCGCTTGACAGAGCAGTAGCAGCCCAACGATTAGCCGGACTCTATAGAGATAAAGTTACGTTTACACTTTGTAACAAAACCGTAGATGCTAACGTAGTCGAAGCAGAAGTAATGGAGATTAGTTATGAAATCATTGATTAGTTCTAAAATGTTTCCTTTCGTCGACCCAATCGGGCGTGTCAGCGACAAACCGTTTGATCAAGAAGA
>LV_Brine_h2_0102DRAFT_1000534_pt1 | contig 13181 bp, 15 predicted proteins | sample LakVidmifraction_3_FD_10600 | JGI IMG/M metagenome (IMG submission 10600)
TTCACCGTCCCCGCCCTCGTGGTACTTGGCGCAGCACTCGCTGATGGTGTCGTCTCTCCGCAGGAGTGGATTGCGGTCGCCATTGCTGCACTCGGAACGTCAGCCGCTGTCGGCTATCTGCCGAACGCTGGAACGGATGGCGAGTGAGCGCCGACCCTGACACGGTAGGCGGATATACCTGCCCTGTCGATCCGCAAGAAGCGGTGCAGTGCGATTCATGTCAGTAAGTGTGGCCTAAGCTGCCACCAACCGAGGGCCCCCTAGCCAGACTGGCCGGGGGGTCTCTCTGCTGCCGTCTGCTGGAGGCCGCTGGGGTCGTTGGCGTGCTTGTCGTGGCAGCCAACCTAGCCCCAGACTACAGCCACGCCCCCTTGGTCGGGCGAGATCCGAAGCCGAAGCCATTGTCATCCTGGCTGACCTCTACCGTAGCCGTGAACGTAATACGGCGACCCTTGACTCCAGTGTACTTGCTGTCGTCGGTGCCGAGGAACCAGCATGCCGGACCGAAGTCGTATGGGCTATGCCCGTTAGACCCGATCTCCATGCTGAAGGCTTCAAATGCCTCGTCGGCTTGGGCCTTGGGGATGGACGCATACACCTTGAAGCCCCTGTCGTCCTTGACGAGGATCTTGTATTGTGTTCCGTAGTCACTCTCGCGGGTCTTGGCTGATAGCACCTCGCCTGTGATAACCTGTCGGCCTTCGACTACTGGGTTGGCTTCTGACTCCGCTGCGCGGGCTGCCTTCTGCTCCACGGCCCTGTGCAGTGCTGCCAGCATGTTCGGGGTGAATTCGTTGCCTGCGATGCGGAGGTTCTCTGCCATGCTTCGGAGAAACGGGTTCTTCTCCAGCTTGGCTTCGGTGTAGAACTGGGATGCTGCCCATGACTCGTAGTTCTCATGCTCTTGTGGCTCGTCTCCTATCTCAATACCCATGAGTAATTCGTACACTGCGAGGTCGCTGGCCTTGAGGGCCTCCTGCCGGGCCTTACGCTCTGCCTGTGCAGCCATCCGGATGGCCTCGGCCTTGCGCTCGCGCTGTCCTCTGCGGACTGACTTCTCGTGGCACCACTTCTGCGCTGCCTGCTCATCTGGGAACTGGGCTCCCAGCTTGGCTGCGGTGTCGTCGCAGTCGTAGCAGCGGGAGTGCTCACCATTGAAGCTTCGGTGGCCTTCGCCTCCACAGCGCTTGCATCCCTTGAAGAACTCACCCTTGTGTTCTAGGTAGGAGTATCCTTCGTGGAAGAGAAAGTTTGGGGTGATCTTGTTTATGTTCATAACTTGAGTTTAGCATACCTTCTAGTTTATACCAAATCTGGTGTCGGCTCTCTGGCCTGCTTTATTATCTTGAGCTTGCTGTCGAGGTAGTGCTGGTCGTTGCCCATCTTGGTCTGCACACCCAGACGCAGCAGTGTGCTGTCTTCCTCAGGGCTTGCCAAGTTCATTATGAAGTCCGACCAAGAATGCAAGGCGGTGCTCCCCAGAACCATCTCCTGTATGGTTTCGCCCTTCTCGAACTGACGCTTCCGTGTATGGTGGATAAACATTATTGCACAGCCCGTAGCCTTGGCTATGGTCTTGATGTCCTTCAGGATAGAGTACATGTCCTTGCTGTTTGATACGTCTGACTTGCCAATAGCCATGCTGAGTGTGTCTATGACCATGAGCTTCAGCTCGTACTTGTCTATGGTCTCATATAGCCGCTGCTTGTCCTCGTCGCCACTGAGGTCAATCTGGTTGAAGCTAGTGAATAGCGGCATCTGCTGGGGGGCCTCCCACACCAGCGGCGCGCCCTGCTTGATGTGACCGTCCCAGTGATGCCTGCTACGTATCTTGTCGTGGTTGATGGCCTTATCCAGACGCGTGGCGAACAGGTACTCCCCATCCTCAAGTGACAGAAAGCCTACTGCTTCTGTGCGACGAACATCCAGACCCAGTGGCTTGCTGCCCGTGGCTATGCCGAGTGAAATCTCGATGGCTATACGTGTCTTGCCTACCTTGGGTGCCGCTACCAGCAGGCCACATCCAGCTTCGGGTATGATTCCAGGAACTACCCATGACAAGGGTTTGTGAATTATAGGGCCGAACGCCAATACCGTAGACATTTCCCACGCTTCTACCGGCTCAGTGTCGTCCTGGGTGTCTCTATGTTCGGGACTGGGGGGTTCAGGCGGCTTGTCCTCTGGTTGTTGAGCGTAAGCCCGGGCTATATCCTCCTTGAGAAGATCAGGCTCGTCCTTCCATTTATTCCACTTGCATGCACGTATCAGCTTGAACGTGAGGTCTTGGGCCAGACCCAGCTCAGCGGCGTTACGGGCGAACCGCCACAGTACCTTAGAACGGTCACCGTAGGGGTCGTCTGCTGCTAACTCAGAGGCCAGTGCAGGCGAGAACCCCAATCCACGAGCCACCCTAGAGAGCAGTTGGCTACGAGAGTACACAGTGCCAGTGTCCCGAAGTATCTTGCCGGTAAACGGTTCTTTTTTGTGATGAATAGTTCCGGGAACCCGTAGCAGCTGCCCTATGTCTACTCCGGACTTGTCAGCCCCGATGGCTTGGGTAATCATCCCCATGAACCCATCCTTGTGGAACTCTCGTTTTTCAATGGCCTCACGCATGAGCCAGATGGCCTGTTTATGTCCGGGACTGGTCTCCCACATGTACGATGGCTTCAAGCTTTCTAGAAGCTTGTCGTCGAACGTGTCGTCGCAGTCTACCCAGAGAACACGCTGGGCCGGATACCTATTGGCCTTGCGGCTGTCGCTGCTCGAGACAGCTGGTGTCCAATACCAGTCTGCGGAGTCTCGCATGTCTTGTATCTTTGGATTACCAGCATCCAGAGACGGACCTTCGTGGAACTTCTGTCCGGACTTGCCAATGCCAACAATGTGCGGAACCCAGACGCTGCCCTCCAGTCGCGAATGCTGCCACACCTTTCGTATCAGTCTGAGAGACTCGTTATCCACTCTATTACTTCCTGAACCTTGGGGTCGTGGCTGACGAATACGGTGCCGCCTGCCCTATTGAACTTGTTCAGAGTGTACTCCTGTGCCGGAGATGCCTTCTCATTGGCAGTGCGCTTAGCTTCAATAGCGAAGAACTGACCGTGAGCACACCCTATTATGTCTGGCGTGCCTTTCTGCTGAAAGGCTCCCCCGTGAGTGCGGAGGCAGTACACTCCCGGAATGGCCTTGAGTGTGGCCATCATAAGGCGTACTACCTCCGCTTCTAGCACGCGCTAGCGGCGACGCTGGACGGTGCGCTTGGCCGGGGCTGCCTTGGGGGCAGGCTTATTGGCCGGTGCCTTGCGCTTGGGGGCAGGCTCCTCTTCCTCGTCGTCGAACTCGTCCTCGTCATCTTCGTCTTCTAGGTCTTCTTCGTCCAGGTCGTCCTCATCAAAGTCCTCCTCTTCTTCGTCCAGGTCCTCCTCTGACTCGTCCTCCTCGGCATCTGCCTGTGCGTCGGTGATATCGTCAATCAAGTCTACTTTGGACTTCTTGACAGTGTTGATGCTCAGGCTCTTGGCAAGAGTGCGGAGATCTGCTATGGACATTTCATCTAGGTCATCCTCAGATTCCTCGTCCTCCCACTCCTCATATTCCTCCTCGTCTTCTGCCTCGCCATCATCGGCACTGTTGTCTGGTCCATCGTCGTCCAGGATGTCCAGCCCATAGGTGCCATTGACACTAGAGCGCACGTTGCCCTGATATGTGTCGTCCTCCACTTCGGCAGCAATGCACTTTCCTACCACCTTGCTCGGGTCGATCTGCGTAGCCTTCTTGGGCACTGTTTCGCCAGCGGCAACGAGCAGGTCGCGGATCTTCCAAAGCTGGTTCTGCTGAAGCTTGCAGTAGAATGGGAAGCGGCGGGTCTTTAGTTTGCTTTCTGTTGGCACCAGCGCGTAGATAAGCATCGCCACGCCGTCCTGAGCTTCGGTCTCCTGCACTGATTCGATCTTCATGCGGTGAAGGCCCTCGGAAATGTGCTTAGTGTTCCAACCACTACGCTCTTCTACCTTGCTGAAATCAAGCCGTATCTTCTTTACCATGGTGTTATTCCTTCGTTGTTATCTTGTGTGATCTCGGCTAGCGGGTCCAGCCGAGAAGCTGGTTGATGCGTTTCATGCTGGGACTCTTCAGGTATGGCGGCTTGCCCGTGTACGTCTTGCTACGGGCACCGGCCACAATGTTAGGCGTTGGTGTCAACCATAGTCGTCTAACTGCGTGATCGTTTACGTTGGCTATGTACAACCGTCCTATGACGTCAGACATGGTAAGCAACGTCTTAGCAGCTCCGGGAGGTAAGTCTACCGTTACGCTGGCTGAGTTCTCTTCGTCATCGTCGTCGCTGAACCAATCTTCGGTGGGCATGACCATGCGCTCCTGACACAGTACGATGACTTCCTTGCTTTCGTGGCGTAGGGTGCGCAGCAGCAACGAGAACCCGTTATTGGCTGTGCCGTAGGTCTGTTGGGAAGGCGTCTTTCCTCCGGAAGCCTCCTGCAGGAATATGTCGTGCAGTGATGTGGCCGTGTCCAGTATGATGCGAGTATGCTTCTTCATGAAGGCAGGAGTAAGAGTCTTGTTGATGTTAGCTGTGCTTAGATCATCGATTATGGTAAGGCCCTCAGTCTCTACCCCGATTAGACCCTGATCCGAATTGAACACCGCAGTTTTTCCCTTGGGTGCATCGGCCAGTGCCAGAGTTGTCTTGCCGACCTTCGGCTTGCTGTATAGGGTGTAAATCATTCTGCTTCCTCTCTGGTGCGATGCTGCCACTTTATAGACAGCTCTTCAGTTCGATCGGACAGGGTGACTTGGCACGTCTCCCCAGCGGAGACCTCACACGTGGGGCAGGCTTTATCATTCATTTCTTCTTCTCCTTCTTTTGAGCTGGGTAATAATCTAGAGGGTCTCTGGTTTTTACGTACCGTGTCTTCTGCTCGATCTCACTAGAACCGTGCATCAGGTCTGCTACCGTTAGATCCTTGTAGTTACAAGTGAACCCTGAGCAGGCTTCCAGATTACGCTCTATGCAGTCCGGATCAGACCAGATGTAGGCCAGCATGCGCTTAGCCGATGTCAGGAACGATTTCAGCTGCCGGCGAGACTGCTCAGGGCCGAACGTCATTTTGTCACGCCGGAACAGGTCGTCGTAGCTGCGATGCTTCAGGTCAACCAGAAACTCCTCTACGTAGGCGCGCTCCTTAGGGTCCTCGATAGCCAGGAGTTTCTTACCCTTGACAGTGGTCATCATGTGGTTAGCGTGCAGCCACTCCTCGAATACAGGTAGCGTCGTACCAGTTGGCTTCAGTTGTCGGCTGATCTTACCGGCCAGCGTGAGAGTAGGAGTCTTGATGGCACTGGTCCGGCAGTAGTCATAGATGAATCCCTTGGGCTGGGGGAGTCCCAGAGCCTTATATTGGGGGGCTTTGCGAACCGCCCATAGATACGAGTAGTTTTGGAAGGCCAGCTCGCGATACCTCCAGTCAGGAAGGTTGGCATGCGTCTTGTGATCAAGGAGCCAGACGTCGCCTGCTTCGTCCTGGACGATTAGGTCTATTCGGCCACGGTATAACGCCCGACCACCGAACAGCGGACGCTCAACAGTTAGCTCAGCGAATATTGGGGTGAGCTTGCTGCTAGCGTAGACCCAGTCGTAGCTCAGTACTATATTGTAGCACTCTTCAGCAAGGCTGTCTACTTCCTCCTCGAACTGCTCGTGCCGGGCCTTATCCAAAATCTCCTTATGCTTGGCCTTCCAGTCACCTCCATTGGCACGCTCCTCTAGTAGACTGTGAATCCAGGTGCCTCGGGTAAGTGGCTTGCTCTCTATGCGGGGTCGAAGACCCATCACGTATCCGTAGTATGCCTCTCGAGGGCACTTGATGAAGGAGCCTACCATGCTCTGAGTGACTACCAGCTTGCCGTCCTTGGTGGTGGGCCAGACTCCTCTGCTTGCCGGATATCGCGTTCCTGTGGAAGGCAACTGCTTAGCTCTAGAACTCCGCAAGGGCTTCTCCCCCCCAGCAGCGCGAGATCGTGACATCCGCTTTGAGGAAGAACTTTCGGTCGAGCGTGTCATCAGCCATCTCCATTGTCTCCTTGACGATCCTGCCGACTTTTCTAGCGGTCTTGTATGGGGCTGTAAGACCGACTGAGTCGTGCACCGTAGTAATAAGTTTAGCATTCAGTGCGGGAAGCCGCAAGTCCCTTGCAAGCCTAGCCAAGCTAATAAGCATAAAGTCGCTGCCGGTCGACTGCACCGGAGCGTTGACAGCTTGTCGGAACGCGTTCTCCTGCACCCAGTAATCCTCATGATAGACACGTGGCAAGTGCCTGAAGCGTCCGAACTCGTTATGCACTCCTCCAAACTCGATAGCCTCGGTACGCTGCTTGCGATACCACTCGGGCAGGCCGCTAAAGGTCAGAAAGTACTCCTCCCGGAAAGCAGTGGCTTCCTTCTGGGTAATCATCACCCCGTAGTTCTCCCACGCGTAGTCAGCGAAGTGCTTGGGACGCATGCCGTACAGGAACCCGAAGTTCACTGGCTTGGCCATCGTGCGATGCTCCTTGGTCACTTCCTCGCTGCGAACTAGACGCTTAGCCATATAAGTGTGGATGTCGATGCCTTGCTCGAAGAGGTCAAGCATGGTTCTATCACCGCTCATCACAGCGGCCACGCGTAGCTCCAGCTGGCTGAAGTCGGCCTCAATCCAAGCTAGCCCCTTCTCTCCGAATAAGTTTCGTGTGGCCTTGTCACGAGGTATCTGCTGCGAGTTGATGCCGGGATTCTCTTCTCCCGGACTTGAGCTGCTCAGGCGTCCAGTGACGGTGCCCGTGAGTTTGAACCTTGTAGACACTCTTCCATCTACAGTGCGCTGCTCCAGGGGTATCAGGAACTTTGTAAGCTGTCCGTACAGCGTAGATCGCTGGCTTAGCAGGCGTGCTGCGGGATGGTCAATTTTGGCCAGCGACTCCTGAGCCAAACTTGGATTACCTTCTGGCCACGTCTTAGTAGCCTTGCCTCGTGAAGGACAGAGAGCCCCCTGATGGACGTAGAGCCACCATCTAGTCCAGTTGGTTGATCCCCATTTGGGTGTAGTCTTCTGCAGCCACCCGGGCCAGTGCTCCTTATCCGGGATGGCGGAGTCCAGCTTGCGCTCAATGTCGCGTATCTGGGCTTCCACCTTGTCCTTGGTCTTCCGTACCAGCGGCAGGCGAACAGGAATCCGGTTATCCTCCATCTGAGTGAGCGGCTTGATGGCCGGTATCATAATGTCCCGCATGACACGAACCGGGTCTTCGTGGGGCTTCAGGTTCTTGCGGATGTGAGCACGCTGCCACTTCACCAGCTCCCGTGTGATGTGGGCGTCCTTGCCAGCGTAGATGCTGATGCGCTTCTTGGACTTGTCCTGCTGGGACTTTGGTATGTGTGGCTCGAACTCGTCTCCCAGCTTGGCTACGTTGTCATCAGACCATTCCTCGTATCCAAGTAGCCGCTGTCCAAGATTCTTGAGACCGATGTCATGCAGCTTGTTCTCGTCAATCAGGTAGGCCATGAGCATAGAATCCCACGTAAGTCTGCACTTAGCCCCGTAGCTTCCTAGCCACCTGAGCTCGAACGTTCCATTGTGTGCTACCATGCGAGGCAGACGCAGGCTGGCTATCTCGCGGAGCTTCTTAGGCCACCACACGAGGACATCCTCGCGATCATAAGGGGCGAATGCGATGCACAGGATGTGACCCTTGCCAACTGTCAGGGACGTGGTCTCTATGTCAACGATTAGTGGAGCCTTGGACTGCTTGAGATAGGCCAGTACCTCAGTGAGGCTCTCGCTGATAATAAGTTGCATTGGTGGACTCCGATAGAAGGTGTATGGAGTCGTTCCCCGGAGACCAATCCGCCAGCTGCTATCCGTATAACGTGTGACTGGAGTATTCAGTTGTGCCCCCGTGCGAGCGTTACTCTGTAGGGGGCGACCCATCTCAGAACAGAGTGAGTCAGTGGAACGGGAAGGATTCGAACCTTCAACACGGTGCCCAGTTGCTATGCCGATTGAGCTACCGTCCCGATGAAGAACCCCCTGTACAGGTTCGGGTCAAGTTCAGGGGGTTCTGTCCGTGTCTAGCGTGTCGGGCGACGACGCTTGGCTGCTGTTGGAGCAGTCTTGGTCGCTGTCTTCTTGGCAGGTGCAACCTTATCGGCAGGTGCCTTGGCTTTCTTGGCCTTGGGGGCTTCGACCTTCTCAGCCTTCTCAATCTCCCAGCCAGAAGGCAGAGCGTCGATGTTGGCAATGGCCTCGTCGACGAGGTCGTCGAAGGATCCATCGGCAATGGCGTTGGCGAATGCCTGGAATGCGATTGCCCGCATGGCCTTGTAACGGTTCTTCTGGACGTCAATGCCGGTGGCGTCGATGACTCGTGCAATGCCTTCGCTGATGATCTGCTTTTCAGTCGGCTCGTCGGTCTCGGTCTCGAGATCTTCGTCGAGAACTGCTTCTGATTTCGTAGCCATTATGGCCTCCTTGATAGTTGGTTGATGGGTATTTCTTGCGAACAAAGTAAAGTATTACTCATCTTGTGCCTGAGCGCAAATCCAAATTGAAAGTATTTTTGACACTAGCGCTACTATACCATCCTCTCCTTTCTGATCCTGGCGATGACCTTGGCAAGGTGGTCGTGGTCCTCCTGCAGAGTCTTCCACACATCCTCGTCAACGGTGTCTCGGCCACATATGAACCAGACCGTTGGCTTGGCTGGAGACAGCTTGATGCGGTCGCTGGCCTGCTTGAAGGTTACGTAGTTGAAGTCGCTCGTATACCAGATGAGGTCGTTGGCTACCGAGATGTCCACAGCCATCGCCACAGTACGGGGCTGCACCAGAAGTACCCGTGCCTCTCTGTCCACTTGGAACTCCTCGATAGCTGCGTTCTTGTCCTTGGTTGCCCCTGTGATGGTCAGATAGCCAATGCCCCTTCTGGTAAGCCACCTGCTAACCCGCTCGATCTCCCACAGATGTGTGCAAGCGACGATTACCTTGCCCTCGCACTTGCGCCGGATGACATATCCCAGCGCGGCCAGACGCGGCCTAGAAGCTTCTGGCACGGTGAAGCGGATGTCCTCGTCACTGGTCACCCAGCCTGCCACCAGAGTCCGCATGCGCAGAAGCCGGGTCAGGGGGTTCAGTGCTGCTACGGTGTGGCCATGAGTATCCAGCACACCTTTCTTTAAGAGCCGCCTCAGGTCGGCCTGTACTTGGTCCGGCACTGGGTATCGTATCCTGCGGATAGGCACGGCTTCTCCGGCTCCCGTCATAGTTATTACGTGCTGCTGTATGTAGTGGTTCAGCTCATATTGGTTCCTGGGTCTAATCAGCTCAGGGAAGCCCTTGACGTTAGTCCACTCACCGAAGTGCTCCCGGAAGTCCCGTGCCGTAGCCCACTTGTCGCGGATGCTGGGGTCCAGGAAGGTCCACTGGCCGTACACTGCGTCGATCTGGTTCGGGTTGGTTACGGGAGTACCCGTCATGAGCAGCCGATACTTCCAGGAACTTGCCAGCGGACGGATATTGCGCCCTATCTTAGATGATGGAGTCTTTATGGCGTGCGACTCATCCAGCAGCATAGCCCCTCGGCCCTTGGCATGCTTAGACATCTTGTCCAGAAACGGTTTAAGGTTCTTGAATGGAGCCTTTCCGAACTGCTCATAGTTCACGAACAGAATGGTCAGCCCCTTGAACATGGCTGGGGTAGGATGGCTGTTTCCGACTGTCAGCGGGAAGAAGCGGTACGTGGTGTTCAGCCATTTGGCAGCTTCCGTACGCCAAGTCAGCTCAGCTATCTTAGGGCCGACCACCACAGCCACACCGGGCTGAATGTGCTGGAGCCAGCGCAGGGCTACTGCTGTCTTTCCTGAGCGAGGCTCAGCCCAGAGGGCAGCGAAGGTGCGACCGGGTTCAGTCAGGCGATCCAATGCTACCCTCTGGGAGTCTCTAAGCTGTATGGTCACCTAGTACCCTGACCCGTTCCAGCCTCGTGTAAACTGCTTGACAAGCTCGTTCATGGAGTCACTAATACCACGGTAGATGGCTCCAATCTCTTCCATGGCACTGGGCTTGGCTGCATCCATCTTGGCTGCATATGCTTCGGGGGTCATCCCCTCTAGACGGGCCATCGCTATCAAGTGCTTCCTTTCCAGTGTCAGGTGTAGATCTCTGTTGACCATTCGCATTTCGGCGTCTACATCCATGGTCAGCTTGCCTTGTATTCTGCTGACATACTGCGCTCCAGGTTCTCGTAGTGCTTGCACATGTAATCCATGATGATATCTTGGCCGTCTAGTCCTGCTGCCAAGTACAAATCCAGGATGAAGTGCAGCACATCGGCCATCTCCTCCCTGTACTTATGCCTGTCCTTGATACCCCGTGCCTCCTTCCAGGGCTTCCAGTGCACTTCTGCCAGTACTTCATGGAGTTCGTCAGTGGCGCAGAGAACTACCTCCCTGATGTACTGGCTGACGGCCTCGGGGTTTTCTGGGTCTACCTGCCTGCCCCATGCGTTCTCAAGGTTACGCTGCAGACCGAGCATGAAGTCCAGTCCGTTACTGGCATCTATTATTAGGTTCTGGGCTTCTTCCGATGCTGTCTCCTGTAATTCTATGTCAGAAACTGCCTCTTCTTCCAGCGTATTCATTGTATCTTACCTTTCCTCTCCTTGATGACGAACCGCTGCTCCTTCTCGAAGGCGTCAGCCATGCGGTCTACCTCATCCCAGTTAACTAGCCTCGGGTCCTCTGAGGCCTCGCTGCTGAACGGGCTAAGAACAATCATGAGAGCCTCCGCGAAGCCCCTAGCCTCTGCTTTGACGGTGGCCTTGTCGCTGGTGCTTTCTGTATCTTCGGCTGCTGTGATCAGGTCGTTGTACGCGTTATGCAGCTTCTGTGTGATCCTGGCTCCGACCACATCACCGGCCTTGAGAACACTGTTGAATCGTATTCTCTTGTCAGTAACGTGCTGGAATGCGCTGGTCGTTAGGAACCGTGCAATACTCTCACTATCCTCATGACCTGCGTCCAAGGCCGCTTCTATCCCTTCTGTCAGTATGCCAATAGTACTCGTGCTGCCTTCTGGCATGGCCTCTCGGTCGTCTATCACCGCGAAAACAATGCCTTGGCCGCTGAACACTTGGGGTTCGTCATGAACCCGTGACTTCTTAGCCATATGTACTACCTCCTTGTATCTCTGTGCGCTTAGACTCTCGTCACGGTAGCGCAGCAACTCAGCCGCCGCCTCGTGTCGTGTGGCCTTGGATAGGTTCTTGTCCTGTGCCCTGTTATTTAGCACTCCCACCTGGAACAAGTGTCCTAGGTGAAGGTGATGGTCAGAGACGATGCTGGTCTTCATAGCGCAGCAGCTTCAGCAGGTCTTCGTCTGTGCGGATGGTTTTGCTGTACACGGGAGCCCAATCAGTTACCGGGCTACTGAACGCCACAAGCTGCTGATCGAACGTGCCAGCCTTGACGTCGTTAGACACCAGCATAAGCGACACCGTCTTGAACAGCGCATAGTCACGCTCCTCGTTTAGCTTGGCCAGGAAGTCCGCATGGTAGAAGTACATATCGTTGACGGGGGCAAGCCCTCCTGTAGAGTACAGTTCGTCACTTATGCCCTTTACCAGCTTCGGCTCATGCAGCTTGAATACCAGATGTGTGTCGGGCATGGCAAACACCGTGCGAGGCCTGTCATCATTCCAGTCCCTGTCGGGCATGGCAAGCCGATAGACCATGTGCGTCAGCCAGTCTATGCGGTCGTAGGCTACCACCAGATCCGGCACTTCAGCTTCAAACAGGCCCATTATCTCGTGCCTGCGCTTAGTGATGTTGTAGATAGATGTGCCGTCGTGAGATAGGCTGGCTGCACTGGTGCTCTTGCCGGTCTTATCCGGCCCTTCGAATGCTATGAACATGGTGGTGGTCTCCTTAGTTTGTGTCTTCTAGTGGTATCTCGACTGGCTCCGTGCCCGTGTCTCGATACCACATGGGCCAGTTTACCCCAATGCGCGTGATTCCACCAAGCTTGTTCTTGACGGATGCCCGAAGGTACGGATACATATCGGGGTAAGCGTGCTCCGCGTTATGTAGATCCGGGGTACGGGCCACGGCATCCTGGGGGTCTAGCGGGATGGTCGTTACTACGTTGGCGTTCTGGTCATACGCCACACCCGGCAGCGTGAAGAAGTGCTGCCCTCTCTGCAGTGTGTCTAGGCACATGCTCAGGTCTTCCCCATGGTTGTAGTAGTCCGGATGGCACTCACGCCACTGGAACCGCTCCAGGTGGAAGAACATAACGCAGGCGGGGAAGCTTCCTTTGTTGAGTGTGGCCGCGATGCTAGTATCTGCGTCGCCACTGAACAGGGCATTCCGTGCTGCTCCATAGGCAATGTTCTCTCGCTCCCCAAACACCAGCTCTGACAGTGCACAAGATACTGCCAGAGACCGCACCAGCAGGTGAGGTTCTGGTATCCCTGAGACTCGTGATGAGAACCTCCTGCTATGATCCGTCTTGCCTTCACGTGCGATGCGCTCCAGCAGGCTCACGTGATGTATATCGTCGTCTAGCATAACTATTCTCTCGTAGCCTCTTCTGTCGGCGTCTATGAGGCATCTGGCACGCGCTGGTCCGATTCCGTGCAAGGACTCCCGGACTATGTGAGCCCAGGGATAGGCTTTCCTGTATTCTTTGACCTCCGAAGTTCGCACGACTATGTGTACCTTGCGTTGGACGCTAGAGTAAGCCCTGTTCAGCATCTCCAGGAACGGTGCCGTGCCTGCTCTGCCGTAGCTGGGGATGTATATGGGATACAGCCAACTAGACTTAGCGGCTGTCAACATCTCTATGTGTAGGTTTTTCAGCGTCATTCCGCGTTATCCTGTTCTTCGCTTGCAGCGCCAACAGCCAACTCGACTGCGGAAGATAGTTCGTACTCGCCATTGATTCGGTCAAGCACGCCCATGTCGCACCACGACTCCATGAGCGATAGCAAACACGTACGCTTACGCCATTGAATGTTGTGCATATCCCAACCCTTCTGACCCCATGTCTTCACACGATCAATCTCTACCTGTGCTTCGGCTTTCGCCTCGGCTACCCGACGTGCGATCTCGACTTCGAGCGCTCTCTCGAA
>LV_Brine_h2_0102DRAFT_1000536_pt1 | contig 13166 bp, 13 predicted proteins | sample LakVidmifraction_3_FD_10600 | JGI IMG/M metagenome (IMG submission 10600)
TATAAAGCACCACGCTCACCGTTGGCGAATAGCGTTGCAGGATTATAAGCCATGATTTATAACAGGTCGTTGCTGACTTTTATCAGGTCAATATTATACTTTGCAATAATATCTGCGACTGTGACTGTTGCATTACTGCTCGCAACAACGTCTTGCAATTTCCCAACTGCCTCGGTGAACGCAACAATTATTGGGTCGATAGCGGCACCTAAGATATCAATGTACTCCTGATCGATGTTCAAGTCTGGGTTTGCTCGCAGATACGCTTGTTGTTTTAGCGCGTCCATTGCGTGAGCGTTTAGCTGTGACAATAGGTCGCTTATTTTATCAGCCGTAGCTTTCTGTCTTGTGTTCAAGTTGTTGAATTTTGTTTGTGATCTATATGACATGAGTATTCCTTAAAGTGTTTGTTAGTAGCCGAGGTGTCTGTTATAAATATCGCCAGGCTTAATCGTGGCCCTGCAATGATTGTCTTGATTTTTCCATAGCTTAAATATTAGGTTTACTGGGCGCTCCATATGCAAAGCAACCCTGTCACCACGTATCGAATGAAAGCCGATACGTCCTGATATTGTGCTCTTGTAGTGTCCCGCGAATATTGTATTCAGCATGACGTCTTCACCCATCCCTATGTTCTTAGACCAAGCTCTGGCCGGTACGTAGAGAACAGATACAATAATAATGGGCCATTGAACTGGGCCAAATAATATCCCCAGAGATACCCAGAAAACGAAGATACTGGCTAGCAATAACCAGGCAGCGATAAAGGCTGTGGTTTGTTTAAATAATTGTTTTAACATTTTATAGTCACTCCTTTTAGTTACTCTATGTATGAAGTGATTATACACTAGGGGTACAAAATAGTCAAATCTATTTTTTTATACTGCCATGGGAGCAGTTAGTGCTCCTCCAGAAGTATATCCAATAAGTTTGAACGAAGATATATCGTCTTCCAAGTAGGAATCTAAGTTATCATATTCTGGTAGCTCTAGCTCTGGTAATCTTAAGGGGGTTCTAGTGACTAACTCAGATACAGCGTTATAATGATTCTTATAAATATGGGTATCCCCACCTGTAAATATAAGCTTACCTACGGTGCATCCAGTTATCTTTGCTAGGATATGGGTTAATAGCGCGTAGCTAGCGATGTTAAACGGCATCCCGAGGAAAACATCAATTGAACGCTGATGCCACATTAAGCTCAATTCTTTCTTTGAGTTGACGTGAACTTGGAATGTGTGGTGGCAAGGAGGAAGTGCCATTTTATCTAGGTCAGATACGTTCCAGGCAGTAACCATGTTACGTCTAGAGTGTACTCCAGTAGATACGCCTTCCTTAACGGAGTCAATTAACTGTTGTATTTGATCGGTATACATTTTATATCTAAATAGCTTTCCTTTAGAAGAATTTACAAGTTCTATTTTAACTTCTTCATTAGACCAGTACAACTTGTCTTTTATAGAGCATCTAACAGTTTCGGCAGGTAAATTATGTTCTTTGCAAAAAGGTTTTAAAAATAGTATTAATTCTGTTCTTTTGTTATAAGTAACTTTATAACAGGTATTTCCTCTAACCTTAGCAAGGTTTTTATTGTAAGAAGACTCTAAAAAGATAGTGGTACTAGCGGAGTAAGTATTGGCCCCAAAGTAGTCTTTATCTATTTCGTACCCTGGCTCGTGTAACCAGTTGTAGTAACCAGGTACACTACTTATATCCTTACTAAAATTAGATAAAACTTTCCAAGACTGTTGTATCTTAGTTCCTGATCCTCCATAATGTTCATAAGACACTGCCAAAGGGTCTAAGCACCTGGAACACATATTATACCATAAATTATATAACTTTTCAGGTACATCACAATCTTTTAGTATATCCATTCTAGATTGCGATTGTGTATTATCTTTTGCGGTACCACTTCTAAGATTAGGCCTAGATAAATCTCTTATACTACCTGTATTTAAGAATTGACATTTATATATAGAATTTTTAGCGCCAACCTCAGATACTTTACTTAGTGTAATTACTTTACCAAAATTGTTTGTATTAAATATTTCTCCAAATCCCTTTTCAGGAGTTTGTAATTCTAATTTGGGGGTATCTACATTTTTTTCTCTAAAAGTTCTAATAGGTATTTCTATTACTTCAGTAGTGGGTTTATAGGGGGAAACTCTAAATTGATTACCATATACAGGACCTAATTCTCCGTCAGAGTACCCTAGAGCTTTTCCTTGATTTTCGTAGTTAGCATCCCATATAGTAGCCCCCTCGTTCCCTTTTCCGTACCTACGCTCTCTAAGGTCTTCAATATTAGAAGACCCTGATAAGAACCACATTAGCTCTGATACTACAGATTTCCACGCTAGTGTTTTAGTAGTTACTGCTGGAAATCCTCTACGTAAATCCCATTCCAATCTAGTACCGAAAATGGACGTAGTGCCCACTCCAGTACGGTCATTTGTTGGCTCACCTTCTATTAAAATCTTATTTATTAAATTAATATAGTTTTTCACGTGTATCTCCTGATACTGCATTTTTCAGTTTGTAGTAAGGTTTCGCAGTCTAGTGTGTCTAGGTGGTCAAATACTTCTGCCCCTAAGAAAACATCTGCTTTAAACTCCCCGATAACCTCTGTGTAGTATATTTCGCCACACAGAGCTAAATTTTCTGGCGTTAGAATTTTAGCTCCACCTATCAGTACTATGTCACAAGTACTGATAGCATCGTAGGAAATTAATTCGTCCTTTAAAGATAAAACATCTAATTCATCCCAGTCAATATCAACATCGTCCCTTGTAGAATCTGTTATAACTAAGGGAGTTCTTCCTTGTAATACTGGAAGCGTTTTATAAGTATTGTATCCCATGGCAATATAATTATCTTGAGTTATATTCTTGAAGTGTTCAAAATCCTCTTTGATTGAAGGCCATGGTAGCATCCCGCTCTGTCCAAAGCCTCCCTTAGTGTCGCTCGCAAAGATAGCTTTAATCATACTCTAGCTCCCTCCCTTAAATCAGCTAAACACTTACTCATATTAGTTGCTGGAAGTACGGAGTTTACTAGGTAAGAGGTAAGCTGTAGTTCTTGTGCAGCTACCTGAATCTTACTTGAATCTATATAGTTTTCCATGTAGGGTAAAGGATTCTCTTTAATTACTTCTGTAGTTATATTTAGGGTAACTGCTACAGGTTGAGCCATATACATTACATATTCTTTGATTCTTTTAGGATTTAAGCCAATTACTTGTCTGCCCTCACTAAATAAATAGTCGGTCCATTCTAGCTCAGTAGCTAAAACTGCATCAAACAGTTCAGTTATCTTAGGTGCTAGCCTTGCAAATAGTTCAGGTTTGCGTTTCATTTCTATTTTTAGAACTTCTGCACCGCCTTGAGCGTGTAGCATTTCGTCCCTACAAATTAAGGCTACGTCTTGTGCAATGCCCTGGAATCTACCAGTTTCTGCGATCCCAAAAGTTATCGCAAAAGAAGACATAAAGTTCAAGCTCTCTAGCATGTATAAAGCAATCAATGCTAGGAATAACTTTTCTTCTTTTTCTTCTAGCGAAGCGTCCATAGGTAAGTTACCTAAATCATCAAAAGAGTTCTTTAATATATCAGAACGTTTTATAACGGATAAATCTGCGTAACCCTCTCTCAATGCTTCGGTTGGGTCTGAGAACGTTTGCTTAATAATATGGCTATAGGTTCTAGCATGAATAGTTTCAAATAATGCTACACAGTTGTACCAAGCCTCTAAATCAGAGTTAGATACATAGTCCATCAAAATGCCTGTTATAGAACGTGACGCGATACTATCTGCTAGATGCTGCCATAAAATAGTCTTAACCATTAAATCGACAATACTAGGACTAGCATTCATCATATCCTGTCTATCTTGGGTTAGGTCTATTTCAAACTCATTCCATATTTGTGATAGCTGAGCTTGGTACAAAGTATCTAAAATAGGGTAGGGAGAGTTAATAGTGTCAATGAAACCTAATTGGTCTCCCAAAAATAATGGGTAGTCACTGTTTTCGTGTCCAGTGTTGTTAGCATTAAATACTGTTTTCTTTTTGGGAGTTAAGCTTCTTTTTAAGTCTTCATACCCACCGATGTACACGGCTCTGCCTTCGTCAGTTATTTGAAGTATTTGAGGAACTGTAACAGCATTATCTATATCCTCTGCGCTTATGTGTAGGTAATACAGTTCTCTTTGCATCGAAACTGTATCTTTTACTTTACTTATAGTAACGTCACCTTGTAAGAGTTCTTGAGCTTTCACGCACCAGGGGCAGTTATCTTTACTAAACATAATATACTTCATAGTTTGCACGCCCCGCCTTCACATGTTTCTTCTTGTTCCACTTCTTTTCCTCTTGTATCTAGGTTGTTTTGGTAATACGAAGTTTTAATTCCAGCCGCCCAATGGCGTATAAACTTATCCACTAAATATTCGATCGGTATTTTCTTATTAGGAAACTTAGTAAAGTCTAGGAAATCATCTGCTGAAATAGCTTGGTCCGCGTAGTTCTGTATGGCCTGGTAATACGGCGTCATAGTTACTTCCCACGCAGTTAAATTATTTTCAGTAAAGTTCTGACTAATGAACTGTATGTTCCCTTTCCTAGCCTTTTTGTATATTACACGACTTCTGCTTGGGTATACTGAATTAGTAGCAGCACTAAATAGCGAGGAAGACTCTGTAGGCATATGGGCAACTAAAACACTGTGCGCCCGAGGCTTATTACGTAGCGCCTCCCAGTCTAAAATAGGGTCTTTCTTACCGAACTTAGTGTCGGTAGGTAGCCAGTAAGTATTAATGCCGCCTACGCTTTCTCCGGTCTCTCTAGACATCTTCTGACTAGCACTTAATAAGCAGTAGTAATGTAACTCACACAGCTCTTCTACAAGTTCTAGTGATTTATCTGAACCATCATAGTCTAGTCCTCTGTTATAGATGTATGAAGCTAACCCTGTTATTCCTATTCCTATTGATTTTCTTTTTAATAAAGAAGCTTTCATAGATCTAGTAAGCATAGGAGCTTTCTCAATCATTTTATCTACTGTTCGTAGCGCTCTCTCTGCAACAGCAGGATATTCCTCATAGCTTATGTTAGCTACGTTTAAAGCTGCTATGGAACAGAAAGCTGTTTCGCCCTCAGATTCCTCAGTAGAATACAGGTCTGCCATATCAGTGTAGCCTTTGGTTGGCAGCGCTATTTCTAAACACAGGTTGGACTGCTTAATTGGGTCAATGAATGGTGTGTGGCTGTTTGCCCTAGTCAAGTTAATGTTGTACAGCCTGCTAGTCTCTGTTCTAGTTTTACAGTACTCTACTAGAATGTCCATAGCTTTAAGCTTAGTATGTTTAACTCCATTTTGTAATGCTGTTTTTACGTGCTCCATGTAGTTACGTTTATGGAATGCTTCGTGTACTTCTGGTGCATCTACTAGACTGAATAAGTACCAGTAGTCTTCGTTTAATACTGCCCTTGCGAAATCATCGTTATAGGCTAGGCTGTAATCAATCTTATCCACACGCTGCGATAGATCTATTCTTTGTGTTTTCCAAAGTAACATATCCATTATATCAGGGTCGATACATTTCACTGTCATCGTAGCGGACCCGCCACGTGAAATTTGCGTGTACTTCTTAACTCCTGCCTCAACTGCCTTGAATAGCGGCTGCTTGCCCAGGTGAGTTACAGCTCCGCCTTTAACAGGGTCTCCCTTACTCCTAGTGTTCAGAGTTATGCCTATCCCGGCTTTCTTTGAAGTCATGCTAGATGCTATGTGTTCTGCAACATCTATGCTAGGGACTGTGTCGTTGCTTTCTATGATACAACAAGATATGCTATTATAGTCGCCATTACGGACACCGTTTAACGCGGGTGTCGGCAAGTTTAATTTGCTGCCTACTAAATCCTTAGCAACGTCAAACGCTAGCTGTGTCACCCCGTGGTATGAGATAGCTATAGCTAGACAACCTTGTGCAGGAGTCTCTACTGGCTCTTGCTGTACTTTTATAGAGTATTTATCTCCCCACTGTTTAATGGTGCAATGCTCTAAAAGATAAGCTTCTAGTTCTATCAACCATTCATCTAGCATATCTTCCTGGGCTAGTAACTGGTCGTCTTGAAGCCACTCCCCTGCCCATAGGTTTTTATCTTCCATAATTGATAAAAACTCTGTAAAGGTTATATGCTGAGGCTTCATTACTCCTAAGAACCTTTCTTGATTCTTATATATACTAGCAAGTTCAAGCTTTGCTGCTACTTTACTATACTTTACCTGCTCTTTATCTAAACAAACAGCGATCATTGTTTCGTGTATTTCTTCTGTTGTTACTTTCTCGGGTAGCCGTTTAATCGTCTCTGATAATATATAGTATTCCATATCTACCTGATTGGCTAGACCTTCTACAGACCACGCTACCCATTGCCTTACCTTATTGGACTCGAACTTAACCAAATCTCCGTTATACTTTATTACTTGCATCAATTCTACCTATTTACTCAATTCAAACTATAGTATACTACTATTAAGGATAATTGTCTATTCATTTTTAAAAATAAAGCCCCCGAAGGGGCTATGTTAAAACTTCGCTTCTACGAATATTTCCATTAGATATTTACAAATATCACTACGTACTATATCGTCTAGTCCAAAGTCTACGTGAATTATAGGTGTATGATATAAATCTATTAGGTTAACTAAGTCTTTTAGTCCTGTAGTACCTCCTATATCACACTGTCCTACGTCCCCGTCTATTACTAACTTGGAACCTTCTCCAAGTCTTAGCATAAGACATTTCAAGGACTCCTTATCCACGTTTTGAGCTTCATCCAATATAACAAAAGTGTTAGAGAAACTTTTACCCCTAGCGTACTCTAACGGCAGGAGTTCAATTTGTCCGTGCTCTAGCATGTAAGTTACCCTACTTTCGCCAAGCTTTTCTTTTATCACGTCAAGAATGGGGGCACACCAAGGTATCATCTTTTCGTTGAGACCTCCTTTTAGCATTCCAATAGACTTGTTCCCAACACCTTCATTGGGTCTACATATAACAATCCTTTCAATAGCAGTTCTTGGGTCATCTAGCATATCCGCTGCGATAGATGCGGGTATATAACTTTTACCTGTACCAGGATACCCGGTACCTAAAACTATAGTCTGATTTTGGATTGCATTTATGTAAGTTTTTTGTTTGGCATTCTTAGCTCTTGTAGGCTCTCTATCCCAAACTTTTGCTGTCTTTCTTTTTGCTACGGTTCTTTTGCTCATGTAGTTCCCTATAATAGTTACTAATTAATAATGACGACCTAATGATCGTGGTTAATGTTAAACTTCTAGTAAAAAATGCCTCCTACACACATACTATACAACAAGGTGAGTATAATGTCAACCTCAATATTCTTGTTTGCTCTGTCCAGTGTGATAATTTAGTTGACAAATCGCCCTTTAGTTGATATACTGAACTTCAACTAAATTAACAGAGGGATAGAAATGATTCTTATACTAAATGGGCCTCCAGGGTCTGGGAAAGATGCTATAGCAGAAGCACTAGCCGCATACCCAGTGCTTACTCCGGAGCATCTTGAATTTAAAACTCCCCTACATAACATTGCTATAGCTATGACTGGGCTACCTAGAGAGGATTACTTTGCTATATATAGCGATAGAAGTATAAAAGAAGTAATACACCCCCGCCTTTTAGGGTTCTCACCTAGAGGACTATTAATACATATTTCAGAAGTACTGTGTAAGCCTCACTTCGGTAAAGATTATTTTGGTAAGATGGCAGCAGATGCAGTAGCAGCAAGCCCGCGAACTTCAGTAGTATTTAGTGATGGTGGGTTCCCTGACGAGGTTAATGTCCTTGTTAATAGGTTTGGCAAAGATAAAGTTGGGCTAATACACCTGTATCGAGAGGGATTGCAGTTTTATCGGAGACTCCCGTGATTATATACTAGAGGCAGACACTGGGATTAAGCCACGCACTGTGTATAATAATGGAACTATAAAAGAGGCGCTTATGTCAATCCGCCGAAAAAAATTATAAAAAAGTTCTTGACATCCAGGGTTATTATATATATACTAGTAACTTGAATTGAGAAGTTGATTCTAATTTTTTAAAACTGGAGTGCAGTTCCGGCGAAGCCATTTATGGTGATGTGCATAGTGTAGACTCCCCCCACAGATCTTCAGAGGTTAGTTAACCTCTCTTAGTGTAAAGGCTTCTGCTTAGCGGCTAATAGCTTACTAAACTAAAAATATATTGTACTGGCGGATGGTACATTAACCGGCGGCCCACTGTAATGGTGGTAATTGTAGGGTATTGGCGTAGAGATACGTTTAGCACGCCCCTCTAACTCAAAAATCGGCTCGCAAGGGTTTTAGACAGAGTATAACGCGTGGAAGGGTATACCCCAAAGGTGTGGGTTATCAGCAAAAAAAGAAGTAAAACAACTAAAAAATTGGTATGACGCTTTGCGTGCAATTTCAAAAAATAGGTAATAGAATAGCATGGAACGCTATTTTGGATAAGGCTAGACCTAACTGTATACCGATAGGAACAGGTACTCATCGACCCCAAGGGGGAGAGTAAACCCGTCTGTTTACCCGTATACAGTCAAACACAACACCACTTACCATAGTACGCATTATAATGCTCGGCCCCACCTAACAGTGGACATGGCAGGATATAACCGGACTAAACTAACTAATCCAGAAGTAGTAACTGCCGAAAGCAGTAATAATGCGCGGGAGCGTAAATTATGACTACAGGCCATCCTGTAGAAACCCCTAAGACTACGCAATGCCGATTGCTGAATATTATAAAGGAACACAATGTACGATTTAATATATAACCACGAGCACACTCCCTACATCCAAAACAATATGGATGCCCTTGGCATAGACCAATATTTTGCTTTACAAGGCTGGGAACTATTGCTAGAGTCTGCTAATAATATGTTTGATTTTGAAACAGAAGCGGAACAAAAAAACCGAATAAAAGAAGAAGAGTATATGTACTCTTTGGATACAGAAGAAATGCAGACGTATACCGAACCTTACTGGGAGCATAAGAAACTTGTCTCTCAATATTCTGACAGTGTTATTTCTTTAGTCATTGGCTGTGTTCAGGAAATTGGACAAGCGCAGATAAATTTAACTAGTTTATCCATCTCTAGTACAATAGATCCTGAAATGAAAAATAGCATTACCATAACTCCCTCTAAAATTTAAGGAAACTTAATGACACTCTCCGTACTACACGCATGTGACTATAATGACGTCAGTGCCTCAGGGGATTACTATAGCATTCTTAGAGAAAATACGTGGCTAACTAAACGTATAGATAAATATGGTAACAAACTTAGAGCAAACTTTCCTAAAAAGTTCAGACTGGGCAAGTATTATAATCCATCGACACTAGAGGATCTTTACCCGATCCTGGAAATCCTAGGAAATGACCCTAAAGCTCTGATTATACGACATAAATATAAAGAACACACAATTAATAACACTGTTTTTAGGCAAGCGAAATTTGTTGAAAATGCTCCTAGTAAAATAATTTGCATGGATATTGATGAATTAGATTTACCACTACACATTTCTTCAACAGATATTGAGGGACAGGGTGAGTATGTCTGCAACATTCTTAATAAATGCAACTCCGAAGTATTTCCAGATGATATGGGCTTTATTGCTCAGGGATCTTCGAGCGCGGGACTTAGCAAGACCATAAAACTACACTTATGGTTACAGAACTATGACGAGATAGATCAATCTCAGCTAAGGAATCTTTTCAGCATTGTTAACAGTACCTTTAAGACTAAGTACGGGCTTAATACTAATCTAGTAGATCCCGCATTATACCACGACATTCAAGCACACTATACTGCATATCCTATCTTTGAGGAGGATTCAACTGATCCATTAAAAGGTAAGAGAATGATCTATTCACGTGGGAACTATTCCTATGTACCTGAGCAGTACTCTAGCTATATTAAACCAGTTAAAACTACTCTACGTGAGCAGGAGCTATATCTAACTAGCATTGCTGGAGGCAGACAGAGGACTGTGGAACTAGAAAAACGTATAGAGTTCTTACACTCCTGGGACCCTGCAAGACCTGGCTTTCGTAATAAAGTAATATCTATATACCACGAAGCTATTCAAAGCCAGTACTGCTTAGAACTATTAAAAGGTGAGATAGCCGAAGTAGTGGAACGTAAACGTCCGGGACAGCTAGAAGATTATATTCAACAAGGTAAATCTAGTGCTGTATCTAATATAAAAGCGTGCTCTACTAGAGAAATACCTGAGAAGAGTCTAGGATTATCTTTACAAAGCATACACGGTGGTGATCAAGAGACTTACTTAGACATGGAACGATTCCCTCCAAAAAATAGCGTTACGTTTCTTAGAGCTACTTTAGGGACAGGGAAAACCTACACCATACAACAATGGTTAGAGGGCGGCCACATACAGGGTAAGTTCTTAGCTATAACAGATACGTCTGCACTGGTAAATTCCAACACAGAACGATTTGCTCCAGCTAGAGACTTTAGGAATACATTAGGTAGATTAGACTTTGCGACAGGTAAAGTCGATAGGTTATCGGGCACGTTACACTCGTTGCTAAAGATTAAAGATTTTACAAACAAGTTTGATTTCCTATTTATAGACGAAGCAGACTCTTTAATGAATAACTTACTCTTTGCAGGCATTATTAGTGAAGAGAAGCGAGTACAAATAATAGAAGTACTACGAGAGCTATTACAGAATACCGATAGGGTAGTTATAAGCGACGGCGATATATCAGAAGAAACAGTAGCACAGTACATTAATTTAATGGAAGGCTCTAGGAAGTTATGCAGAGTTAACCATAGAAGAAAGAACTTAAAAGGTGTTACTGCGTATAAGCATGAAAAAGAAAGTTCGTTATGGGGAGCATTACAAGGACACCTAGAGCTAGGAGATAAATGTCTGGTAGTTTCAGATTCTTCACCTAAAGTGCTTAACGAATATTGGACTACGTTCAACCGCCTAATGCCACAGAAGCAAGTTAAAGTGGTACATTCTGCTTCTACTAACGACCCTGATGTAACTGATATAATAGATAACACGACTGTAGCTTTGAGACGACAAGAAATAGATGCTTTACTATGTAGCCCAAGCATTACTAATGGGGTGGATTTCAACTACTTTGATGTAGTGCTAATTCTGACTACTTCAGAGAACCATACCCCAAATATGAGGTTTCAAGCTATGATGCGAGAGCGGCATCCAGGCACTATACACTACTTCTTTAGTCACAGAAAGCAGCATGTTACGGGGTATTCAGGAGTAACTATTAGTAAGGATTTCCTACCTACAGCCAGAAAGTCATACGCGCTACGTAGGGAGAGGGAGTATAAGACATATGTATCTACTTTTAATTATTACTTAGTTGATGCAGGAGCAATGATAGAAGTTATTGATATACCTTACGACAGCCCTTTGGATGCTATTGACAAAGAGGACTATAATACAGAAAGAATACTAGCTATTATGGATTCTAAAGAAGGCGTTTCACAGCTAAGGCACAATGATGCCTACGAAATGAAACAAATGATTAAACACTATTATGAGATAGATGAATTGTCGTGGGATGATACTGCAGAGTTTATAGCAGACAAACCGGAAGTACATGCGGAGTTTTTCCACAAGCTGTACCCACTATTCGGTACTACGCTACTTACACATAATGTAGACGCAATAACTAAGGCGCTTAGTGCTAGTGCGTATAAATACTATTTAGCTACTGGGGAGCCGCTGCCCTACTCAAAAGGCGAAATTAATGTTAAAAAAGTATTGTCTAAGTGTGGTATTAAGAAAGATACAAAAGATATATTACATTGGTACAGAAAGTACTGCGAATACACGCAGGGCGTAGTATTACCTATTGAATTGAGTGATAAGGAGGCAGTAAGTGAATTGGCATAAAAAAGCACCAACACCTATAGGAAAAGAAATAAATATTTACGATAATCTATGTAGGGTGCTTCCCTACTACATAGCTATCAACTTCGAATATTTTGAGCTACTTCCCATACCTAGGAAAATACCCAGTAACGAAGATACCTACATACTTAATTTTAAGAAAAAAATAGCTTGCATGAAGGCTGATTTCTTGCTATAATATGTTCTTAGAATTAATAAAAGGGATAAAAATGTCTTGTTTTACCAGAGGAAATGTTAGCGACATGAAACCAGAATTGGAAGAAAGTTCCAATAGCTTAATAAGCAGGGCTACAGCTGCTAAAAATAAAGACTCCGACTACGAGTTTAGTAGTAAGAGAGAGGCTATAAACGGTTGGAACTTATCGAAGCAGATAATTGCCGAACTACTAATTAAGATCGAGACGGAGGAAGTTCTTTACACCAAGATACAGAACTTAAACGTTTTTCTTATGGATAGAGTACTTAATACTGACAGGATAGAAATATAATGGCTAGACGTAAAGATATATCAGATGATTCAATTGCTCGGGCTAAGCAATGGCTTGAGGATGGTGGCACAAAAAAGGGTGCCTGTGAGATACTAGGCGTATCTAATAACAAAACTATGCAAGCTAGGTTAGACGAGTTTGATAATAAAATCCGTATAGACAAAGAGATTCGCTCTAGAAAGCGAAGAGAGGCTGTTAGTAATGAAGAGCTAGCAGGCATAGTCAAAGACCACCTAAGTGGCGACTCTTTACAAGAACTGTCGGACTCATACTACAGAAGTACTGACACTATAAAACATCATTTAGTTAAGAATGGTGCTTTTATATTCACACATAATAAGATAGACCCTTTAAATCCACCACTGTTGCCGGATGATTGTGTGGCCGACTCTTTTGAAGTAGGTCAATACGTTTGGGCAGCTAAGTATAACTGCGTAGCTAAAGTAGCGGCTATCTTTAAAAATGCGTATCGTATTAGGGTAGCTGGAGATGGTATCCTGGAATACTCTTACCAGGCGTCTAGCGAGTTAGGTAACTTGCAACACTTAGCAGACTTAGGCGTAGATTTAAGTAAATTAACCCCCGAAGTTATGACTACAGAAGAGATCAGTTTTCAGATTAACAAGACATTACTAGAAGCCAACAAAAAGGGCAAGAAAAAATATGAAGA
>LV_Brine_h2_0102DRAFT_1000539_pt1 | contig 13143 bp, 11 predicted proteins | sample LakVidmifraction_3_FD_10600 | JGI IMG/M metagenome (IMG submission 10600)
CTCTACAGCTCCACCTCCGCCTCCAGAAGTAGTTATATATTGTTTATTTGCCACTGCTATGTAAGATGAACCCAATGTACCATAAGGACTGAATAATAAAACCCCATCACCACTAACAAGTGTTTGATTTGTTTTATTTTGTTTATAGTCTGTGGCTATTGTTTGATTTGGTAATAATATAGTGGCTGTATTGTTAGTTCCATTAACTGTCTCAACAATACCAGCCCAAAAAAAGTCATTAAAGAAGGTATATTCTTGTTGTCCTTTAAAACTCTCTTCTTGAACCACAATCCTAATTAAGTCCAATAATTCTCTACTGTCCAATTTAATACCTCCTTTATTCTAATGTAAAATCAAGTGATTTAGAAACATTTAAGCTCATACTACCACTAGTTCCGATGGGCAAGCCTATTGAGTCAATTACATATCTTTCTCTATTGACTTGATTTGTGGTTAATGTTATAATACCATCAACATCTAAATGATATATTGGAACACAAGTTATTAATCTTTCGCTTTGAAGATTAACCAATCGTCTAAGTTCATATATAGCCCTTTCTAAGGCTAGTGCGTCACTATAAATATTTGGGTCTGGTATATATTTAACCCTTTTCCATCCAACATTTGGTATAGATGTATCACTTAATAAATTGTTATTTTCAACATAAGCTGAGAAAATGTCTCCATTTATATTTGCACCAACTACTAATACTGCGTTGTAAACTTCACTATTTTTTTGTTTGCCAGTACTACCCATAAAATTATAACCAGTAAACTCTCCACCTTCGAAATCAAACTGAGAACCCTTTATAGAATCCTCAACATCTTTCTCAAATACTAACTGTCCATTATTGTTATAATATACATTAGCTGATACCATATTAGCTAATTCCAATAGAGCATTCCCCACATTATCCCCAGTACTAATTTCTATTGTATATGGAGTTAATTCTAGGTCAAATTGAGTATCAATTATTGGGTCAATAGGGTCATAAAATACTTCCCATTGAGGTAGGTCACTTGGCTTCAATATACTTCTAACTGCTTCTGACACACTAGTTCCAACAGGAATTGAATATATACCTTCTGTTTCTCCACCTATCGAACCATCTGCCAAACTAAACTTATCTGAGGCAGTTATTGACACTCTTTTATCGCTAAGTTGGTCTATTATGCTAGGGTCTTCTAATACAAAAACTCCCTGTCTAAGCATAAAATCTTCACCTTTAACTGTTAAACCAAGAGATATTTTTATCTTTTGTCTTAACCACATACCATCTGGACTAGGTGTGAACTTACCTGTTATATTTGATAGGTCGAAAGAAACACTTCTCCTCTGACCATTCTTATTTTGTATGTTTATAGAACCTGTATCATTTATAACAAATCCAGTTATAGAATCTATTACTGTCTCGTCCTCGTATCTAAGAAACTCTACGAGCACTTTAGGATTTCTTATGTTGGTATCTTTTATGGTATCTATATATTCTAAAAATGTTGCCATAATCAGTCCCCCTTAACTAGTAGTCAGTAACGTCTTCAATTTCTTGCCATGAGAAACTTATAACGTCAAGTGGCTCTTTTACTGCATTTACGAATACAGTCTTACTAAAACCCCAAGTCACTATTTTATAAATATCTCCTTTTTTAGTTTTAAGTAGCTTACTAGATTTATTATTAACAAAATCTTGTACTGTATCTATAAATTCTGGAGATTGTATAATTCCATCACAATATCTTAAATTACTATTTACTATACCACTAATTGTTCCACTTAATGTATTCTTATCACCAATACTTATAGTATCATGTTTGTTAAGTGTTCTATGTATAGTCTGGTCGTCCCTAGCATTGATAGCTCCTATTTCCCCATTTGCAGAAAAATCTATCGATAATCCAGTTTCCTCATCTATTAAGAAAAGCCCATTGTAGCTACTTGCTTCAACATTGGTTACAAGTGGCTGTCCTAATGTGTTGGCTGTTTTAGGTGTAATTTGATATATGTAGTTTTCATTAACCTGAGTTCTAAAATCATAGGCTGTACTAGTATCAAAACTAAACTCACCAACCAATTTATTTATAGACTCTCCAATTTTACGTTTAGTTATAATCCAAGAGTCAATATCTTCTCCACCACTTGAAATATTACCAGCAGATAAGTTATTTGAAAAATCAGCTAGAAAAACGGTATTATTGTCAAATGTAGGTTGATATTGAAACACTGTGTTTATAGCATCGTAATATGCTGTATCCTCCCCCATATTTCTTACCCATATCTTATCAAATATACCAGCTCCAAAAATCGTAAGTTTATTATATGGTATCTTGGCAAATATTGGTACAGATAAAACAGGAAAAGAAGCTCCAATAAAACTTCCATTTATAAAAATACTCATATGATACCTCCTTCTCTATTAATTTATCCACCTTAGATTTTAATTCTAAGATGGGCAAATCAACATATGTAGTCCTTATTAACACTAGCTACTCAATAAAAAATACTTTTATATGGATAGATTCTGCGGTGAACATAATTAAATATACATTATTCTCATCAAATGAGAAACTTGACGTATAGTCATAGAGTTCATTTTGGTTTCTATAAAACCTTTGAGTGGCACTATCGTACCCTATGCACTGATAAATTCCAGTTGCATCATTTTCAAATTTTATAATGTCACCAGTAAAAGTACCGTTTAGGGGATTATGAAATAAACTAGCTACATATTCAGCACCTATATTAACTCCAGTCCACTCTATATAAGAACCGTCTGGTATATTAACTCCAGTATTTTCCATATATAAAAAATCATCTTGATACGTAAAAACCCCTGTAGCACTACCTTCTAATAAATATGCACCAGACCACTCTATTTCTATTGCTGATAAATATTTTTTATTGGTAGCCACTGGTACAAATGTTACAGATGGTTTTGTATAATCTACTACAAATCCATATAGTGGACTTTCAGAGTATACTGTGTTTATATCGTAAACTTCTGACCTTACATAGTAATCTTGACCATCAATAAAATTTTCAAATGTATACACCCCACTAGAATTATAAATCCAACCACTATTAGTAATTTCTATTTGAGCGTCGTCATATAAAGTTAATCGATACCTTGATATCTCTGCACTTTGTGGTTGTGTATAGGTAACACTGAACTCGTAAGACTGTCCATTAACACTAGCTGGAACAGTCATAGTAGTTACTGGTTCTTCATAATTTAGAAAAGGCGTTTCTCTACTTAATGCTTCATCGACACCATTCCAAACTCTTAAAGTCCATTTTAAATTGGCTATACCAGCCAACGCAACTATTATTGGTAGTTCAATATCTAAGGAGTTACCAGCATACACTGGTGACCCCAAAGTTATTTTCGTACTGTCATACAATAAAGTATTATCTGAAATCTTATTAATATTGACTTGATAGTCAGTAGTAGTACTTTGTACTATTGCAGAAACTGTTTGTATTTGCAACATATCCAATGTAGCTCTTTCACTGTTTGAGCTACTATTAGGGTCTAATAAAATAGGTCTATAAACTGACATTTCCAACTACCTCCTTATCTTTTAAATCCGTTTTTTGCTATTGCCTTTGCCTCTCCGATTAATGATATTAAAGTATCACCATTCTTCGCAGTTATATTCAATTCTCCTATGCTAATTCCATCTGCCCCACCGCTTAAAACGGCACTTTTAGTGCCACTCATATAATTCTGAGCACCACCTTTTATTAAATTGAATAGGTAACCAACTTGCTGATTATTCAATATAAGTTCTGGTTTAGTTGGCGTACCGTGTAAATCAGCCTTACCAGTATAGTCATTAACACCTCCACCAGAAAATGCCTTTACAGTCTTATTAGAGTCTTTGTACCAATTACCATCATTGCCCCTAAATAAACCAGCCGCATTTCCTATGTCTAAGCTTTTCTTGGCTATATCTGCTCTCTCGTCTGGTGAATCTCTCCAAGTTTGTCTAAGTGCTTTTATTTGAGCTATTGCTTCGCCTGTTGTAGAAGATAGATTAGCTGGTTCTGCAACACTTATATTAGACTGACCTTGACCAGCCATTGTAGAGTTAAAACTACTTACGAAAGTTTTTAACTGTGCAAGCCTCTCTGTAAAATTAGTAGCTTCTATTTCTTTAAGGCTAGTCAAACTTGTCTCTATAACTCTTACTATATCTGCTTGACCTGTTTCGTAAGCTTTCTTTTCATTTTCTTTAGTTTGAATAATCGCCTCTTGAACCCTAATAGATTCTTTATAGGCTTGTTCAGCCAATGTTTTTTCTAAGTCCGCTTGAGCCTCTCTTATAGAGTCATTTGCCTTTTTAATATTAACATTAGCTGTCTCAATTGCAGTTTGAATGGCTTTTTGGGCTTCATCTGCATCCATTTTAGCTTTATCAATAGCATCTTGAGCATCTAATAACTCTTTAGGATTTGCTTGCCAAGTCCATTCTCCATTTTCAAGTATACGAGTATTTCTCTCTTTCTTAACATTAGTCAATCTTTCTTGAGCTTTTTGCCAAGCGTCTACTTTTAATTGATAATCGCTTTGTAGCTTATTTCTTTTATCGGTTTCCTCTACAATTACACTAGCTAATTCAGCTTGCTTCTCGATAATTTCTTGTTCTTTTTCAGCTATATCAGAACTTTCTTTGGCGAGTTCATCTTTTAGTTTCATGTTATCTAGAATCGTTTTTTCACCATCTATGGCTTCTTGCAATCTAATAGATTCCAATCTAGTTACTTCTTTAATGCCATCTTTTTGTTTATTTATAGCTTTTTCAATATTGTCACCATACTCATCAACTTGGTCTGATGCTTTTTTAAGCCTATCTTTTAAAGAATCTATAGAGTCAGCCATATTCTCAAAAGCAGTTGGAATCTTTTCCAGTTTACCAGCAGTGTCCACTACTTCTTTAACGGAAGTGTCTAAGCTCTCCCAAGTAGTATCTTCTAAAATTCCACCAATTAAATTTATATTGTTAATATCATTTAATATGATGTTTAAGTCGTCCATTAGGGCATTGGTTTTTTTATCGCCAACATATCTATCCCTTCCACCGTATTGGTAAGTCTTACTTCCATCATCAACCGCTAACTCTTCAAGCTTAGACATTTTACTAACACCAACTAGTGCTAATTCTTTTAGCCTAGCTACTGTTTTTACCCTAAGCCTCTCTAACTCTTTTTTATCCTCTTCTGACTTTAAGCGATAGTTTGCCTTCTCTGCGTCGAATATAGCCCTTGTGACCGCTAAACCAGCTTCTTTTGATGAGTTTATATTTACAATCTGAGCACCTAGTTCTGGATATTTACCAATCAACTCTATTATTTGAGAAATACTTATCTTATCACCATTTAATATAGATTGTTTTAAGTCTTTAATATCTTCTAAAGTTTCAGCTTGGTCTAGCATTTTTTTCTCTAGACTTGTAAATACGTCTACTTGGTCTTCTAAAGTCCCTTTATATCCAATTTCTATATTATGAGCCTTGGACATTGCCTCGGTGTATGCTTCCCATTTTTTTTGCGCATTAACGATAGAGGACGATTTGGCTAATTCAGCCTCTGCGTCTGTGATACCTTTTATACNCAACTTTAAATTTTCAAGCCNTCTTTTCATTNCTTCTANTTGTTCTTTNGTCTTACTAGGCACTTTACCTNCAATAGTCAATNCTTTTTCAGCTNTGACTATTTCTTCCGTAAGGTCTTNTATATTCTTTATTGCTCTATCATAAGAAAGTTCTTCTTTTAGTNTGACTAGTTTCGCTCTTAGCGTGTCTGTTGCTTCCATTAGTNCTTCCATGGACTTAGTATCTGNTATATCTTTNTCAAATTTTTCTTTTGCCTTAGAGACATCTCTTGTTGAGACAGCTAACNCACCTATTTGCTCTTTCATAGCTACTGTTGAATCTTCATATTCTTTATTTTTTTGAATAGATTTAACTAATAGACCTAAAAGAACTGAAATTCCGAGTGTAGCACTAGCATAAAATACATTCATTGCTAAAGTACTTGTTTGTATAGCTAATTTTAATCCGACTTGACCAGCTATAACTTGCTTAGTAGTTGCTAAAAACGCCAATGCTCCTTTGGCTAAGGGAGCAAAAAACCTAGAAGCACCTGCTATTAACGCCTCCCTTTTAATAGCTACTAATAAAGAAACCGTAACCATCAATATAAGATTAAGAGAGCTAAATCCAAGTATTGATTTATTACTAAGGTTTTCAAGTGTTTCCGCAAGGTTACCAGCCATATCAACCGCACTTTTAATTCCTTTTGTATCAATAATAGTTATCCAAAATGACTCCCATTTTGCTTTCATGACTTCTATTTTCTTAGCTGTAGATTCCATTTGTATAGCATTCTCTTTAAGAGCACTACCCATGGAATTACCAGATACACCAACTGCTTCTTCGGCTAATGCAAAATCATTTAATATTGCAGTCAAAACTGGTGCTTGTCTAGTACCAGCCACTAAGAAGTTAATATTAGCTTGCTGTAAACTATTTAATTCTGGGTATATTTCACTTAAGTCTTTCAATATATCATAAGTACTTTTAAACTCACCAGTAGAATCTAATAAAGTTAACCCTAACCTTTTAAACTGAGCTTCTAGTTTTGGAGTTAATTCAGCCATTTCCTCTTCGCCATCTTTAACTTTTTTCATTCTAGTGGTTACAGTGATTAAACCAGTGCTTACTTTTTCCATATTTCTAAGTGTTGTAAATCCAGCTACCAATAAACCTAAGTTCTCATCTAAGGAAGTTCCTGTTTGAGATAGAACACCAGCAGACCTTTGAAGTCCATTAGCTAATCCTTGTACAGTTGCACTAGTCTTATTTGATACCTCATTTAATTTATCTGCTACATCTATTGACCTACTAGCTTCCATATTATAATTTGCAAGAACAGATATAAGAGCATCGGTTGTTTCACTTAATGTAACCTCGCCAACATTCATTAACATCATTGAAGTAGCGGCTAAATCTGTAGATTCAGCTACAGAGAAACCAGCTCTTTTATATTCAGTCATTATATTAATTGCGGCTTTACCAGACTGTCCAAAGTCCTTGGATAATTGAAAAGCACTCCTTCCAACTTGCTCTAGCTCTTCACTTGTTAGGCTTGCTACTTTATTGAAGTTTACCATAGCAGTTTCAAACTCTACAGTTGCTTTAAAAGCTTCCTTTATTCCTTGTTTAACTAGAAAGAAAGCATTTGTTACAATTTGCCACAGTGAGAATCCTGTCATAGCTTGCTTCAATTTCTCACCAAAGTTCATTGCCCACTTTCCACCGATTCTAGCTTCATCAGATACGCCTTTTAATTGCTTCTGTGCTCTTTTAGCCTCATACGTCAGTGCCTTGAGTTCCTTTTCAGTCATATTCTTACCACCAGCATCAAGCTTCATTTTTACAGCCGCTAGTCTTTCCATGGCTTTATTGGCAGTGGCTAATTCAGTTTTATTCAAAACAAATTTTGGAAGAATATTATTTTTTATTGATGTCATATTTATACCAATATCTTCAACCGTATCTAGAAAAGTTTGAGCTTCAAATTTAATTTCCTTGTAAGAAATCTTAGCCCTCTTAGTAAATTCAGAATTTGTTAAATTTACTTCTTGTGTAGCTTTAGCCATCATACCTTGGTCATCTACATACTTAGCAGATATTTTAGCCACTGTTTGTCCAAACTTATTAACACTCAAACTCATTACATCAAATTGCTTTAGGTTTTTATCGTTAAGTCCAAGACTAGCCGTTAAGTCTTTTAAACTAGCTTTCAATGCGCCAATCTTAGTTTTATCTAATTGAGCTTGTATTCTAATTACATTATTATATTTTTTACCTGCTAGCTCCCTAACATCTTTTTTTATCTCGGCATTAGACTTACTCTTATCTAATCTAGCAATTACCAACATTTCATAATTGGAAGAATTCATATTTACAGCCATTTACTTACCTCCTTCACCTTTTAACCACATGTATACCGTTACTATCCATCGCCTCTGTAAAATAATTATTTATTTTAGAGTTAACCTCTTCTATTGTTATCTGCATAAAAGGTCTCATTCTCTGTGAAGGAGATAGTCTGTATAAAATAGAATTCTTCCATTTTGGACTCACAACACCATTCTGAATATCATCTAATATTTGTGGTGTGTGTGCATTTACTACTACACTAGCTTGCAACCTACCTCTGCGTACCTCAACACCATTCAATAGGTCAAATGTTCTCTGATAGGGTTCTGTTACCAAACCAGACCTTATACCATCATAGTAATCATATACATGTGTTTGTATATTTTCCTCAAGTAGTTCTGCCATTTGCCCTGCAATTTGATTTGCAGAGCCTCTGGTAGCATTATCTATCCTTTTAAATGTTGCGTCATTTTCAGCAGACATACCGCACCTCTTATTCTGGTTTTATTTTTTCAGCAATGTCCTTAACCTCGTCTACCCCAGCAATTTTAGCTAGGTCTATCATAGCATTCATGAACTCTTCTTTTGAGTCTGGCATTGATGAAACTTGTTTTTCCATTAAATCTAAATCTAGTTTATTTTTGACAATTAGGTCACCGATAATAGTATCAACTGATTCTGTTAGTGATTGCAAACCAACAATTAAACTATCCATTCTAGAAGTATTCGCAAACTTGTTTAATTGACCTATCTTATTGTCTAGTAAGTATGAAAATTCACTAATATCACTCATTTCACAAATAGCCTCTGACAATAAGCCAGACGCAACCATTGCATCATATGTAGCGATATAATCATCTTCATCATTTTCATCTTTAATTGGTTCTATACCAATGAGGTAGTTCTTAGTAATCATATACCCCTCTAAAATTCTTTTTAGGAACTCATCGTGGGTTGGCTGTACACTTACTATTTTATTATTTTCATCGTACTCTATTGAGAATATATAAGTGATGATTTCATTAATTAACGCCTCTTTTATACTAAGTGGCACGTACATAACTACTTCAACCTCTTCGCCTTTTAGTAATATTGTTTCTTTGTTGCCCTCTTTTAATAAATTTTCTAATTTCATGTAAAAAACCTCTTCCTTCTAAAATTTTGGTTGACAGTTTAGTGTTGATTCGCCTATTAGTAACACTCTTTTCCTTATTGTACATTCTTAATATTTTTAGTAACTCCTTATTTATTTTCACATATATAGTGGCTTATCCACTGCTAAAAATTAAACTGAGAATCTTCTAGCTTCTGCTCCCATTTTACTCTTATCTTCTTTCAGATAAAATTTTCTAGTCGTTTCAGTGGATTCGTGTCCGAGTAAACTAGAGACTGTTTCCAAATCCATTCCTGCATGTCTCCTTAAATTAGAGCTTGAATGTCGAAAATCATGTGGATGAAGTGAAGGAACACCAATAGACTCTCCTACCTTCTTACACCATTTAGATAATGTCGTAACAACCACTTTATCATAATTTTCTATATTTTTAGATATGAACACATGAGAACAATCAATTCCTAGTGCGTCTCTTTTAGCCTTTAGTTCTTTTAATAAGTCTCTAGTTCTCTCATCAATATATAAATCAACTATCTTACCTTCTTTTTCAAGAACATCATTGATAGTCATCAGTTCATAGTCGATTTGCTCCCATGTTATATTCGATATAGCATTGACTCTAGCCATAGTGGAAAGACTTACCTCAACATAAGCAGACAGCATTAAATCATTACTCTTCTCAAGAAACTCTCTGATTTTCCCTATTTGCTCTACCGTGAGATAAGTCTGAACAACTACAGGAAGACCTCTCTTTGGTCTACTTACAAACTCCATAGGATTTTCTTTGACAATTTTTTTCTTTCTTAGAAATTTATAAAAAGCACTAATTGAAGACATTCTTCTTTTTATGCGTTCTGTGTTATTGCCCGCTTTTTTACAAAAATATATAAATTCTTCAATATCATCCTCTTGAACTTCTTTAAGACCTAAATTGAATTGCTCTCTAACCATATAGCTAAACCACTGTATCAAATCCTTTTTATAGTTGTATATAGTTGTTGGTGCTAATTCTCTTATCTCCATATCCATCTCATACTTCTCTAAAAACTTGAGAGTTTCTGGATTTATTTCTGCTGTGTGCTCCTCGCCTATATTAATCCTATCACTTCTCTTTAGCTCATTAGCCATTCTAAAAACCCCTTTTCTTACTATCTTATAATATTACAGTAATATACTATAACATACTACTGTAATATTATATAATTTTACAATATTGCTTAATTTAAAGTACTATTAACTACTTGGAAAATGGTAGTCTAGAACCGTCACCATCAATCTCATAATGAATTCCTAAACTTACCAGTCCAGCGTCTCCTGTATACGTATCTTCTATGTCAGTTGGGTCTCTAAATAACCTAAATCTACACACAGTACCAACTTCTATACCTATTCCACTTATAATATCAAACTCAGATGCTAGGTTTTGATTGGCAATTCCACCTGCTGAGTCTACTGCTGATATAATTGTGGTTGTTGTTGGAAAGGTAGTGTTTATACTTGCTATAGCATATTCCATCTGCCACTTAACATTGCCTAATCCTGTAGTTGTTGGCGTCCAATGAATATGAGGTCTTAAATCCGTTCCCTCTCTATAGGCATGTGGAACTTCAAATGACCCATATAACTGTTCCATTGTATTACTACCATTGAACCCATAAGTCCTAGTACCGCCTACAAACGTAATCAAGTCTGGTGCACTTGAACCTGTTCCTAGTGACTCAGGTGAAAGTATAATATCATCCCATCTACTTACAGCAATAAATCCAGCTTCGATATTTTCCCAAGTAGAAGTTGCTGAGTTGTAGTATATTTGGTCGCCATTCGTTAGTGCTGGTATTACTACATCGCTAATACTAGCCAATTTGGACACTGGTAAGATTTTAACTAATATTCGACCCAATGAAACATGTTGTCTTATTACATAGCCCAAGTTTATAGAATAATTTGGAGATGGTGGTTCTATATTGGTTACCATTCCGTCTGTAGTTGATAGGTACAAACTAGAACCTTCTGCCCAAGATGAAGTGTTTATATTTTTAACAATTCCATTAGTAGTAAATAATCCAGACTCATTAGGTAGAACGGTTTGAGTTGCTATACCTATAGTTTTAATTGCGATTACATTACTAGCATTAGATAAGGCGACATTGGTCTCAAATGCACTAGCACCAGTAACATAAACAACTTGACCGTTTTGTATTGTAGACCCTTGTACATTTGTAGCTCTTATATACATTTCCTCACCAATCGAAAGTGTTGAACCACCATCCATACCAACACTTAGTGTTTGTGACTCTGAATCCCATCCAACGTCACCTTCTACTAATGTCGGTATATTGTTTGTGTCAAATCTAATTTTATTATAAGCGAGCAATACAAAAGACATACCGTCCCAAGTATAACTATCACTTGTGCCATCTCCAATATCTGCTACATGACATACCTTTCCAACCTTAAAAAGATTAGTGTTTAACAAGTTTCTTTCTGCTATTGTCGATACTGTTATATCTGAGTTTTTTACAGATGTAGTAACTTGCTCTCCTGTTAAATCTGTTTCATAAGCCATTCCATCACTCCTATCCTATCTTAACATTTAATTGTTCATATCCACCGATTCCATTATTTGTGCTTAGTGGTATATATCCACCAAGTGTATCTGATACACTAAATGCCTCATATAGTATTGGTGGAATTGGATTATCTGCTAGTTTGTTATATAGTGTATTATTTGCTATATATTTATCTTCGTACAATGAAATCATCTCCTTTTTTAATTAACTTAAAATTTTCGATTTAAGTTAATCATATTACTGAGTATCATCTATGTTCCATTTTAATTATATTCGTATTATTTTGTAATTTTATTACTAGTTACCGTAAGATAGTGTTAAAATTACGGTAACTAGTAATTTAAAATTGTGGTTTTATCTAAATCTTAAGCTTCTACTACTACTTCATTAGCAAGTAACACTGCTTCGACGTCCTCTTGCGTAATAGCTTACCTACTCTACACCTTTAATTTCGTCAACTTCTGCTTGTGTTAAAACACCTTTTACTTTCAACATTTCTAGCATAGCATCTGTCCATGTTTTATTATCATAATTCTTTTGAGCTAATTCTTTATTAGTCATGTTTTTATCCTCCTAGTATTTCATCAAGTTATCGAATTCCATTGCCGCCGCTATTCTTTCATCAGCTGTAGGCTCAGGGGTTGGTGGGTTTTCCTCGTGATTGCTAATTACATCAAGTACTTCTTGCTTTGTCATTGTGTCAGTGATTGGTACACCCATGCCTTTATATGCTTCTTTTGTTTGTGTAAATTCCATGAATACACCCATGTTGATTGGTGCGTCACAAATAATAAAATCAGCTACACCTGCTAATTTGTTTTTTGCAATTACTTCTTGAGCTGTAAATGAATCTCCCGATGGTGTAAATAGTTCTTCTGTCTTATCCCAAATTTTATATTTCATATTATATCTCTCCTTTTTTGTATTTAATCCAACCTGTGGCTGGTGTAGGTATGAAGTTTTCAGTTGCTATTGCTGTTTTCTCTGTACCAAAATTAAACTTAGTGCCGATTGGCATATGTTGATAGAATCCTGTAGCTTTTGGTATGTATGCGTCCACTACTGCAACTACAGTAGTTGTGTAACCACCGCCAAACAATGCATAGTCTCCTACTGATGTTGCGGCTAAAAATTGCCTAGCTGATGATAAGACTGTAGGTGTTGTGCGTGTTAGTGAAGTATTATATGCGTCTACTACTGAACTAAGTGGGATACCACCACCAAACAAAGCATTATCTCCTATAGATGTTGCCGCTAATTGATATCTAGCTACTGATAATACTGTAGGTGTTGAGCGTGTTAGTGAAGTATTATATGCGTCTACTACTGAACTAGTTGGTTCACCACCACCAAACAAAGCATAGTCTCCTACTGATGTTGCGGCTAATCGTCCTCTAGCTACTGATAAGGCTGTAGGTGTTGTGCGTGTTAGTGAAGTATTATATGCGTCTACTACTGCACCACTTACGTTACCACCACCAAACAAAGCATTATCTCCTATAGATGTTGCCGCTA
>LV_Brine_h2_0102DRAFT_1000540_pt1 | contig 13142 bp, 23 predicted proteins | sample LakVidmifraction_3_FD_10600 | JGI IMG/M metagenome (IMG submission 10600)
GCATCTCTACCTGTTAATTTATTATCTGCAAGACCAGCTAAAGTAGGTTTGAATTTTTCTTCAATCTTTTCTCCCATTTTGGTAAATTCTGCTTTTTCACCATCCGCTGACTGTTGTTGAACATTAATGAAAAAATAATTATAGTGTTTAGTTATAATTTTTCTACCATAACTTGCACTCATTCTACTCATTGCTTTGTGTAATGTTTCAGCACCAGCTTCTTCTTCTATTAAAGAAAAGTGATCTACAATTACTCCAACATATTCATCTGGATTGTCAGGTACATAATGAGAATAAGCAAAATTCTTGTACTTTACTTTATCTTTAGTGATCATACCATACTCTTCAATTGTATTAGCAGCAATACAATGATCCTTTGTTTTATCAGTTAAAAAGTTATAGAAATAATGTGTACCACAGGATAATGAATAGTTTCTTACATACTTATATATTCCTGTAGGATTTGATATTGAATCTATTATTTCTACATAGTCTTCCAAATCATCAAAATAAGCTTCACAGTCTTCTATCTTCTTCATGATATCATCGTCAAGAGCTTTTTCAAACATCGATTGTAATTCTAGAATATCCAGACTTATACCATGAAGATCAAACATTCTGTTAGAAATCATATTTAACATAAACTCTTGTTTACTTTCTTCCAAAGCAAAATATAAGATTTTATAGCTTAATCCAGATTCAGGGTTTTCTTTAATCCATTTAATAGGTTGATATACAAAATTATATTTCGTGAATTGTGTTTTTCCAACACCTGTGCTCGCTGTCACTATCCAATTAGTTCCTTTAATAATTCCAGGTATTACTGTTCTTAGTTTAGGAAACCAGATGAATGGTATACAATTGGGTTTTAAATCTTGTTGAAGATTCTTTTTATTCTCTTTAATATGTAAAAGAGTACTTTTAAATAGTTTACTCATATTCCTATTATTTTTCTATAAAATACATCATTTTTATACCATGATATATCAAAGTAAATTAAATAGAATGGTTTATCTTCCCCTTTAAGACAATATTCATTACGTCCAATGTAAATACCCACATTTAAATTTCTCATAACATTTTATTAAAAGATCTATAATTACTATCTATCTCGTAATTGTCCTCTATTTCTTCACAGAATGAAGCTAGACGAGACATCTTTATTTTACTGGTATCTTCTTTACTTATAAAGTAATCACATCTCTGAAGATACTTAAATTGATTGTGTGCTTCCTGATCAATGTACTTTTGAGTAGCTCTGAGTATTTTATCTTTATCCGTATGTTCTGGATACTCTTTAAAAAACCATTCCATTTTTTTAATAGTAGATTTTTTATCAGCTATTTTTCCAGAAGCTCCTGTACTCTTAAATATTTTTCTATATTCATCAATCCATGATTCTATACCTACTTTTTCTCTGACTTCATTTTTGTTTATTTCAGTAAAGTCATGTAAATAAATAATATTCTTTTCCAGTATCTCATGTCCTTTAGCTCTTAATTCAAAGTCAAAAACAATATAATCTGTAATTTTAATATATTTATCTATCTGTAGTAGTTCAAGTAAAAGAGGATCCACATTATTGAGATCCTCTCCGTTGTCTTTTTTGTATAGAATGTATAACTGATCTATAGAAATATTTTTTGGTATATTGACTATATCAATAACCAAGCATTTCGTCTGACTCATTTTTATTATCTATTAAATTGTTTAAAGGATCAAAAGAATCAGCCATAAGCTGTTCTGTTTTTCCTTTACCATTACATAATTTGCATTGCTCATCATTCTCTATATTAGGTTCAAATACTACACCTAATCCAAGGCATTTAGGACATTCTACTAATATTTCATTTTCATTGTTGTTTTGTTTCATAATATTTACGTTAAAGTGTAAATATATGAATTATTTTCCATCTTTAAAATTCTGTACTTTTTCTTCCCAATCATCCCAATCATCATCATCTGATGCTCCTAGATCCTTAGCTATTTTATAATTTTTTAACTGCTCTTTGCCCATTTCTATTTGAAAAGATATTTTTGCATTTTGAATATTATAATTAGCATTTTCGAGTACTTCTTCTACAGATAAACTCATTTATCCTCAATATTTAACCAACCTACAATACCACCAAACCCTGTTAAAGCAGCTCCTGTATAAATTATTTCAGCTTTACCAATTGGTTCCCAATTACATTTGATTGCTTTTACTACGCATAATATTTCTCCTATAACAAGAAATACTACTATTGCTACAGTAAATAAACTTCCAATAATTCCTAATTCTCTCATAATTTTATAAATTTTTAATGTGATGATACTTAATTACAGAAGGATCAAATCCTTCCAATGCTTTTTTTACCCACTTTTCATCCTGAGTATCTACTACAGATAATATCCATATTTTAGCAATATGTCCATCTCTGTATCTTACTATTCTACCAATTCTTTGAATCAAGTCCAAAGACTTAGCATTTAATTGTACTATTAATGCACTATCAAGATTAGGTATGTTTTCCCCTTCATTCAATGCTTTAACACAACTTAATCTATCTATTTTACCAGCCTTAAGTTTCTTTAGATCAACATCATCTGTTTTTGAATGATATCTGTACTTACAAAGAATTTCAGCCTGAGCAATACTACCACTGAATATTAAAAACCTTTCTTTAGGTTTAAAATACTTTTTGATAATATATTGTGCAGTAGTAGTCTTTGTAGGTAAATCATATAGAAATCTCATTCTGTTAAGATACATGAACACTGGTACGTCTTTACCACTGAACTGCATAGCATTAATAATCTTTGTGAGAGAATTATATCTTGCTGTTTCAGAAGTCTTATATGATTTTGTTGTTTTTGGTGAGACTAAGAAATCCTGTTTTTCTGATAACCTAAGCTCTACTACATTAATTTCAAAAGGAGCTACAACACCATCTTTAACTCCTTGAGCTAATGGATAATTAAAAGATATCTTAAGTTTAAGTAACTTTAGAAGTTCTTTTTTTTCTTCATCTTCTGGTGGTGTTGCAGTCAATCCAAGTATTTTATGTACTTTATTTTGATTAAAGAATTCAGAATTTGCTGGAGTGATTCTATGACATTCCGTTTTGTTAATCTCTATATTTCTATAGAGTCCAGACTATATCTTAATATGTTTTTTACATTAGAAAAAGAATTAGAAATAGTACGTTCATTTTTAAGTATCATACTAATTAAACTAGTAGATACTTTAAAATATTTAGCACATTCTTTTATTGTTTGAAATTTAATTACAGTATTATCATTAAATAATACTTTTATTTCGAACTTTTTTGTAACTGTTGGTTTATTATTATGTAATTTAATAAAGTAATTTTCTGTATAATCTTTAGCATATACAAAATGAAATCCTTGTGTGCTTTTTGATCTTTTTGATAATACATTATCAACACTAGAATGACCTACTTTTAAATACAAAGCTGCTTCTTTAATAGAATTCCATTCTTTTATAAAATTACAATTTAAATCTAATTGAATAATAGCTTTACTTTTTTGTTCAGTTATAGATTTTATTGTATTTTTATTTTTAAAAATTACTCCTTGACCTCCTTTGCTAGTATTTGTTAAATTACTATAATTTTTAATCCAATATTTTTCTTTTTCTTCCCATTCATTTTCAAAACAATTTTCAATTAATTGTATAATTGGTTTATGATTTGAAATTGATAATTTATTAATCCAATTTTTCTTATGAGTTATTTTACCATTTTTAGAGTCCCAACAATGTTGAGATAATCTTTGTTTTAAAGATCTTGTGGTAATTCCTATATATCTAACTTCATTAGTTAATGGATCAATTAATTTATAAATTTTGTAAATTTTCTTTTGTGACATAGTGTCACAAATATAAAACATATTCCTCCCTTTTCCAAATCTATATTTTTATAGAAATGTACTCCTTGCGGATAGTCGTTGAACCTTATTCCTTAATTTAATAATAGGAATCTTGGCTGCTGATTGCCCAATCTTTATCTCTTTTACTATACTACAATCATTACTGTTGTAGGGAGTGTATAAAGCTCTAAGGGTATTCCAGTCAATTAAAGAGGTTTTAAATGGACATATAGTTCATCCATTATTACTAAATCAAACTCTTTATCTTTAATCTTATTAGCAGATACATAACAACTTCTTATTATATTCTTATTGTAAATACCAAGATTTTCCCATTTCTTAAATTCATCATACCATCCTTCATCTCTAAGAGTTTCAGTTGGTACAATGATTAGTATTTTAGCCTTGGGGTTTTCTTCTACAATTCTTTTAGCTGCTAATACACCACATCTGGATTTACCAGAACCTGTACACATAGCGAGTATACTTCTATAATCAAACTCTTTCCAAGATGATAATCCTTTAAATTGAATCTCATTCTTTTTGAAGAATATATCTAATACTTTTTCTACTTTTTTAGATACTTTTATTGAATTGAATACTTTACTCATTCTTATTTTTTGTTTTTAAACCCTAATTTTTCTTTTATGTCAATCCATTGTTCTTTTTTATGCTTTTGAATATTCTCTAATATTTCAATAGCATCTTGTATTGCATATTGTTCTTTACCAGTTATATAAGAAGCTTGCCCTTTTAACAAACTTTTTAATAATCCTTTACTGTAAGCTATTTTACCAAAACTAAAATTCCTAGTTCCTGCTATTCTAAAATTTTTATTCATTCTTAATTACTTTAAGTGCTTCAAGTAAACCAGCTTCTAGTGCTTCTTCAAAGTCAATAAAACCTACTGAGTCTGTTGCTAATACACCATCTTTGTATATAAAGTAAGAATAAGATTCATCTGGTAAGGATAGGTTAAATACAAATGGTTGTGCCCATAAATCAATATTGTGCGCATCCCTCAACCACCTCTGTAGTAGCGATTGTGTTGGGGCTGGTGCTAACTCACTATTAAGTGGTTCTGAATCAACCCATAATATTACTTGAGTACCCCCATGATCATAGTAAGCTTTTGGAGTCTTAACATCAAACCCTTTCTCCTTAGCTAACTTTGCTGTCTCGTAACTTATTAGTTCATCTGTCATAATGTTATAAATTTAGGAATAAAATTACCTTGAGTACATCCTGGAATAGGTATCATCTGATCTCCTGTTTGATCACATTCATAACTACTAGTAATAGCACTATACCAGTTTACAGGATACTTATAAGCTGTTTGTACTTGCTTGTTAAAAGCTGTAGCTTTGTCTGGATGTACTAAAATATGATAACCTCCTCTAGTTTCCAATATCTTATATGATTCAGGTAATAATATATTAGCTAAATCATTAAGATTAATAGTCTTGTCATCTATATCAAAATCTACCACATAACTATATGCTTTTGCTCTTTGTATACAACTCATTGTTTCTGAATGTAAATTATAGAAATAATTACCAGTGGTAATAGCTGTAGCAATTCTTAATAAAGCATCTTTATGAGCTTTTATCTGACATCTGGGGTTAGGAGTAATATAAATAGCTAAAGATTCCTGAGTTGCTATAACATTCTTAAGAGTATAAAGTCCATATTCTATTTCCAGTTGTTTAATCTTCTGTACCATATTTTCTTTAGTACATAATAATCTTTTAAGTTGCATCTTATCTGATGCTGTACTTTGTAAAGCTTTATCATATTTCTTTCTAGCAAATAATGCTATATAGAACTTTTCATATAGTTGCAGATCAGGTAACCAGTCGATAAAACTCTGCAATGCAACTTGATCTTTAATTATTTCATATTTCATTTTAATCTTTCTAATTTTTCATTAATTGCCTCAGCAACGAATTTACCTAGATCATCTTGGAATTTCTCTGCATCGCCATATTTTTAAACATATGCTGAATTGCTCCCCAACCTCTAAGTCTTACTACACCATCATTTAGAGCTTTTAATTCATCTTTTGTCGGACAATCAATATCAGCCAACATTTGCTGTTCTACTTTTTTGTTAACTCCCCAAATATATGTTCCACCGTATGGATCATATACTGCTTTGTCACCAATGAACTTTTTGATTTGTTTTTCTGTATCAGTCATAATTTTATTGTTTAACATAAGCCATTAGTTGACCATCAACTCTGTCTGTTTTAACTCTCTCATACCAAATATCTTTATGTAGATTTTGAGTATATTGTTCTATCTCCAACTCAATGTATTCTTGGTTTAGAGATTGGATAAATTGATTAAGGTTTTCAGGTTCTTTATCATCTGTCATATCTTTCACCCATTGTTGTCCACATTGAAAAGCGTTTCTTAAAACCTCTTCTGAATAAATACCCTTTTCTTTCATCATTTTACAACCTGCTATAAAAGCCCTTCTGTTTTCAGTATTTACCATATTCATAGTAAAGTTCCCATCTTCCATTTTATATAGCTCTTTAACCAACTTCTCAACTTCATCTTCAATAATAACCATTGGAATGTCTTTGTTTATTGAGAAGTTTATTGTATATAAGACTTTATTTCTTCCTAATAAAGAAGAATTATCTAGCCATCTCCAAATTTTATAGCTATCTGTTATAAAATCATTTACATTTATTTCAGCAGTTTCATCCACAACAATTTTACCTTGTTTTGTTGTTATTAATTTATGTTTCATACTTTGCATTATAAAATACGCATATATAAATTCGCTAATTGATCAAACATCCCAATGGGATATTCTTTGAATGTACCATTTCTATCTATTAGAATTTTGCTTCCTTCAAACATTGCATAATAACCCCATAATTGGGATTCTTTTATTTGGCATCTGGCATCCAAAAATTCGTATTCGTTAAGTAGCCCTAAATGAGTTCCTTCAGGACTATATAAGTCAACTTCAGGTATTTTGATTTTATTTATTTTTATCATATCTATTTAATATTATCAAGTGGATAAGCATTTAAAATTGAATTTTTGTCTACTTTTGGTTCATTAAATTCTGTAAGAATTGAACCATACTGTATTCTTGATATGGTAGTTATAGCATTCTCACTAATCACTCTTGCTTGTTCTATACAATAAAGTTTAGCAAATTCTATTATTGCTTTACATCTGGGTTCAGAACCCTCAATATGTTTTGATTCTAAAAATTCTCTTGCTGTTGGTATCATAATTTTATTATTTAATGTCCCCAAAATGTTGTTATTACAGCTGATGCTGTTAATGGTACTATCTTACACCATATATCAGCTGATTCAGCCATACACAATTCAAGATTAATAGCTACTTCTTTACTTAAAGAACTGTCAAGTGTATCGTTTACTTCTACATTAATTTCATCATGAATTATGTTTGTAATAAATACTCTATCTTGATATTGTTTACTTAATATCCATTTTCTGAATAGTATTCCAGCATACTTGGTAATACTACCAGACTCTCCTTGTATCAGTTTTGTTATCGTTAAAGCTCTTTATCTTTAACTTCTATATTTTTCAATATAGCTCGGACTATATCTTTATCTATATTTCTTTTAATTATTTCTATAGCAAAAATTAATAATTCTTCTGCTGAAGCATTATTTTTCATTGAATTGGCTTTTTTAGTTATTATTTCTACATTACCTTTAATATATCCTTTATTATTATCTATTCTATCTATAGAATGGGTATATTCATAATTATCTTTTGTTCCTATAATAAAAGGAACTTTAAGATATGGACATTTTGTGGGTAATGTTAAATCTTTTAATTCTATGTCAAATTCAATATATTTAGCTTTTGCTCTATGTTTCGATTGCCTTAATATTTTTTCTAAAGGACTAGTATTTCTATATGATTTATTTCTTGTTAATTTGACTTTTTCATTGTCAAATTCACGTAATGATCTCATATATAATTTACTTTTTTCTTTATTTTGTTGTCTGTATGTAGTCATACAGGTTTTACAACTATAAGTCAATTTATCTTCAGTAGTTTTTGAATTATAAAATTCTATTGAAGTTTTTTCTATTTTGCATTTTGTACATTTTTTCATATACAAATATGACAAATAGTATTTAACTATCCTAAAATACTTTTAAGATAATTCATAATTAAATTTATAGATATCACGCACTCGTGTCACTTTACTGACTGTTCTAGTCTCCATGTGTTAGTCTCTGAACCTTATATATATTCCTATATATCTTGGCTGCTGATTGGCATTTTAAAGCTTTCCAGCAATTCACGTGATGTTTATTCTTATATCACTATAAGAAGCCCCATATTTTAGGGTAATTTAATGCTTTCTTTTTTACACTGGATATCTCTTTTGGAGTAATAGGTCTATCAAAATAACTTTTTCTTTTAGTTACTTCATCTATAATAATATATCCTCTTCTTAAAGTATCTCTTTGTGTTTTTGTAAAATAATCCAAAAGTCCAGGAAATGCTTCAAAATAAGAATTATATACTTCTTCTCCTTTACTTTGAAGTATTCCTAAGTTTTTAGCAATAGTATATCCATTTCCTCCATAGTTAATTGCAAAACCAGCTGCTTTAGCTATTTGTCTATATCCTAATAATTCTTTATCTCTGCTATCCAAAGGAAGTTTATTATCTTTCTTTATAAGCATATCAGACAGTTCTTCAAAAGTTAATTCTTCTGGAAATATCTTGGAACATACATAACTGTGCATGTCTCCCAAACCTTTATCATAAAATTCAAGTAAAGATTTATCCTGAGATTTATTGGCTAACACAATTTGTTCTTGTCCACTATAATCAGCATTAACTATACTTCTGCCTTCTGGAATATCAAAACATTTTCTAAAATCTATTATAGAAGGTATATTTTGTAAGTTAGGATTACTACTACTAATTCTACCAGTATTAAGTATTTGTTTATAGTTAGAATGTATCCTATTAGTTACTGGATTTATATACTTAAAAAATTCAATACCAAAAGTAGTACACAACTGTTCTATCTCTTTGTACTCTACATAATTCTTGATAAACTGTTTAATATTATCATCTTTATCTTTATTGATAGTATTAAGAGATGCTTTAAGAGTTTTACCATTAGCTGTATAATCAATTTTCTTGGTAGATTTAGAATATTCTTTTGGACATATATTAAGATATACTAAGAACTTTACAGTTTGTTGTGCACTTGACCACAATATATTTGATTTAAATTTTGTATTGAATAAGTCTAATTGATTTGTAACAAACTTAGAGTTACCATAATTATCTTCTACAAAACTATTTAGTTTTTTTCTTCTTTGATATAATATTGGTAAATTTTTATCATATAAAGCTTGCCACTTATCTTTGTTAAAGTGCATTCCTTTGTATTCTAAATCTCCCAATACCTGAATAAATAACATTTCAAGTTCTATACAACTTGCTAAATTTTGATCTATTATTTTTTGTACTTGTTTCTCTTTAATTTTAAGAGGATTTATAATATCATCAGCACCATAATGTATTTGTCTAAGTGAAAAAGGTTTACTTTTAATAGTTAGAAATTCTAATCTTGTACTTTTATCAACTTCTTCATTCAAATAAATATAGTTTAATGCTTCTAGACTATATCTTCTAATTCCTTTTAATCTACCATTAATGTATGTCAATGTAGTAGGATCACCACAATATAATATTTGTTCTACTATCTGAGTATCATACATGTTATTTATGTATATACCGTAATTATGCAAAATATGACTATACTCAAACTTAATATTGTGTCCTACTTTTACTATATCTTTATTCTCTAAAAGACTTGTTAATATACCCAATTTATATACTCTGTGATCAATAATATATTGTCTATCAAGAGTACCAATTTGTACCATTACTATCTTGGATAGATAAGGAGATAATCCTTCACCTTCTCCATATTTATTATTAAACTTTCTAGTGGTTTCTATATCTAAACTAATTACTTTCTGATCTTTTAAATAATCATAGGCTTCAGATATACTACTTTTTTTTATGGATTTATTAATAAATAAATCCTCCTCACCTATAAAATATATATTCATAATGTTCAGTTTTTATTATTGCTCCAAAGATAAAAAAAAGAGTAAGAACAGTGTAATACCATTCCTACTCTTAATTTATTTTTAGGATTCAGAAAATAAAATTCCCATTTCTGATTGCCAATCTATCAAAAATTGTTTACTGTCTTCCAACTCTAACTCTAAATTTTCTACCAATAGTTTGGCAGTCAACACTTCTTTAAGATAAGCTTTAGGATCTTTGATATCTTTGGTAGGATATCTGGCTAATTTAAGTGCTTCCACTGATTCTTCCACTGCAAATTCTCTATCCACAATTTGTGATTCAAGTGAAGCAATTTGTGACTTAATAGCAGAATGAGCTTTTCTCTCATTTCTTACTGCTACTTTTTGTTCTTCATCCCCTTTAAGTAATGCAATTACTTCTTTTGCAAAATTTCCCATAATGTCCATTCTTTTTTTTATGTGTTGTTAAATTAAAATTGTTTGTTTGTTCTTTTTTGTTTGCTTACGTACTAATTCCACTGGTTTGTCAAAATAATAGTCTATCTTTTTTACAGCTACTGTTGGAGTAATTGGATATATAGATTTAGGATCTATTACAGTTACTGTTGGTGCATCTATTTCTGGTATATATACATACTTCAAAAAGTTTTCAAAACTAATAACAGAGTAGTCAGATTTTAAGTTACCTATCCAAACTTTACCACTCGTTAAATATCCAACACTATCATAACTAAGAGAGTTAATTCCCTGATTTCTCCATTTAGTTAGTATACTTTTATTATCAAATGTTATAGCAACAGCCCATTTTTCAGGTAATACAAATTCCTTTTCTACTGCTATATGTTCAGTTTTTTTCAGTATATGTTTACTGAAATATTCCCAGTCTACTTCAAAATAACCTGGTTTTACTTCACTAGAAGTACAAACTCCTGGTCTAGTATCTGGAAAATGAAATATGCTACCACCACCATATTTTCTACCTGTAACTTTTGTAGCATAATTCCATAACTTTTGTTTCTGTTCTATATTTAAAGTTATTGCTGATATAGCAATCTTACTTGGTATAGCTACTACTTCTTCTTCAACAAGTTCTAAATCACTATTTCTATAAGAATTTTCTACTTTACTGTCAAATCTTACTCTATAATAATATATATCATCATTAAATTCAATATATTTAGCACAATCTATCTGATTTCCTACAACTTTACCTACACCACTATTCTGATAAGAATAAGTACTATTACTTTTTATTTTAACTTTATCTCCTATTTTAAATCTTTTAACTTTTACAGAAATCAGATCAAAGAAATTCATTGGAGTATATCCTCCATAATCTCCTTCAAATGCTAATACATGTGTATCATATTTGTCAAATGCAAAAGTACTAATTCCTCTTATTTTTACTTTAGTACCAGCTTTCATTAATGGTAAAGTATTAAAATTAAAACTATAAATATCTCTAAAATTATTTATTATTACTTCATCTCCTACTTTAAGTGTTTTATATTCTTCAAGTGTCATGTTATTTTTTTATTAAATATTAACCATACTAAATGTTTACCTGTAACATTTAATTTATCTTTTTGAGCTACTAACTGATCATATTGAGTTTCATCAACATGATCATGTACATGTACATGTACAGGTATCATTTTCATACTTTGTTCTTCAAGTCTATACAATCTATACATCAGATTACTTTTCTGAGTATAGAACCACTATTTCTCTTTTTATCAATAGCTATTTTATACAGAGTGATAAATGATTCTGCTTGTCCTATTGTAGGTATATTGGTAAACAAGATAATATCCATTTTACCAAATATATTATGAGTTCTTTTTATTACACTAAATGAATTAGTTGTTTCATTGATTACTTCATGAAACTTAATATCCTCATAAACAAAAAAAAATTCCTTCTTTTGAAAGGAATCTGTAATTCTTTGTACTATTGTTGTAAACATATTTGTTTATTTAAAGTGTATAATAATTGTCTGAAAGGGAAGACTCGAACTTCCGACCCCTGCATCCCAAATGCAGTATTCTACCAACTGAACTACTTCCAGATATTGTATTCCGTATGAGATTCGAACTCATGATTTTCAACGTGAAAGGTTGACGACTTAACCTCTTGTCTAACGGAATTTGAAATAGGGAGTTTTTATTATATGTTCTTCCCATCTGTATCTCGGGTAAACAACCTGGTATTTGTATGATGAGCTACCAGAACTTTCCTCTCATCTACTCCCTATTGTAGCGCAGGTAGGATTTGAACCTACAATGTGATCATTAATCCGTAATAGATTTTAAGTCTATCGAGTTTCAGCCAATTTCTCCACTGCGCTATTTAAAAGCTCTTTAACCAGTATCACTCTGGAATAGTTATTTAGATTATATATTATCTAAACCTCATTGCTTTAGACTATTTATCCATAAACATAATTGCTGATACAATTTATAAGAACTAAGGCATAAAACTTAGTATTAATTCCTCCAAAATACGTTTGGTCTTATTGTTTATTTTCAATTAAAGAGCTTAAAATTCAGGGTTTGTAATGTCAAAAGTTATCCCACTTCACTTACCCGAATAAATTACCATTCTTTATACTCAAATGCTGGGTCAATTACCACTCTTTTTACTGGTAATATTTCTATAATTCCATTGTTTATTTTATACATATTATAACCGTTTTCTATAGGTTTTAATTTGTATGAAGGTAACAAATCTTTTATAAATCCATTCTGATTGTAAACATTATATCCATCATAAGAAGGTATAATAACTTGTGAAGGTACTATGTTTTGAATACCATTTTGTAAAGAATATACTTTCATAGATGGTATTGGTGTACTATTTATAGGATTACTCGTATAAACGTCTGTGCTGGGCTAATTATCATATACTTAGCGTTATGCGTCAGCTAAAGAAAAATTAGTCTTCGCTTAAAACAAAAACATCATCTTGACTTAAAGGATTTCCGTCAGGTTCTTCNATAAAATCAATTTCAGTAACATTTGCACTANTGACTAATCCATATTTAAAATCGGTATATCTTTCATCAACAAACACTTCCATTGTATCAGGAAGATTTTCAATTTTTCGTTTCAGTTCTTTAATTGTCATTTTTATTTAATTTAATCCGAAAAGCCGAACGCATAACACTGTATATAAAA
>LV_Brine_h2_0102DRAFT_1000541_pt1 | contig 13132 bp, 13 predicted proteins | sample LakVidmifraction_3_FD_10600 | JGI IMG/M metagenome (IMG submission 10600)
TTTGAGTTTCATTATTTAGAGAGCTTTATGTTTAGATTTTTATTTGTGTTGTTTATCATTATTCCTATTATTGAAATCGCCTTACTTATACAAGTAAGCGAAGTAATAGGTGGTTTTTCGACAATTGCGTTAGTAATTATTACCGCGATTTTAGGTGCCAAAATGGTAAAACAACAAGGTATGAGCGCACTTCAAAAAGCGCAAACTCAAATGGCCGAAGGGCAAATGCCTGCAAAAGAGTTATTTACCGGTATATGCGTTATTATCGCAGGCGTATTATTGTTAACGCCTGGCATTATGACCGACGTTTTTGGGCTACTATTATTAACCCCAGTAATTCGCAACAAACTGGCAGCTGGCCTTGCTAGCCAAGCTACTGTACGTATGAGTGCAGGTATGCAACAAGGTGGTTCACCATTTACCCAACACAGTCAAACTGAAGCAGAACCTCACCAAGTGAACAAACCGACCATCATAGATGGTGAATTTGAACGAAAAGATTAATTTTTTTAATTTTACGCTTGGATTTTGGCGTAATACCCCCATTATTGAATGCAACCAATATAAGCTTTTTTCTGCCCTTCGCAGAAACTGTTAGGAGAACTAAATAAATGAATATTCGTCCTTTACATGATCGCGTGATCGTTAAGCGTCTAGAAGAAGAAACAAAATCTGCTGGCGGTATTGTATTAACTGGCTCTGCAGCTGAAAAATCAACCCGCGGAGAAGTTGTTGCCGTTGGTAATGGTCGCATTTTAGAAAGCGGTGATGTTAGAGCATTAGAAGTTAAAGCCGGTGACACTGTGTTATTTGGCTCATATGTTGAGAAAGTTGAAAAGATCGAAGGTCAAGAGTACCTGATCATGCGTGAAGATAATATTTTAGGCATTGTAGGCTAAACCTACTTTTCGTTTATAAACATTTAAGAATTTAGAGGAATTTAAAACATGGCAGCAAAAGAAGTACTTTTTGCAGGTGACGCACGCGCTAAAATGCTAACTGGCGTAAACATCCTGGCAAACGCAGTAAAAGTTACATTAGGTCCTAAAGGCCGTAACGTTGTACTAGACAAATCATTTGGCTCTCCAGTTATCACTAAAGATGGTGTATCTGTAGCAAAAGAAATCGAACTTGAAGACAAGTTTGAAAACATGGGCGCACAAATGGTTAAAGAAGTTGCATCTAAAGCTAACGATGCAGCCGGCGATGGTACAACTACCGCTACAGTACTTGCACAGTCTATTGTTAACGAAGGCCTTAAAGCGGTTGCAGCAGGTATGAACCCAATGGACCTTAAGCGCGGCATCGACAAAGCAGTTATTGCTGCTGTTGCAGAGCTTAAAGCGTTATCTGTTCCATGCTCTGACACTAAAGCAATTGCACAAGTTGGCACTATTTCAGCTAACTCTGATAAAGAGATTGGCGATATCATTGCACAAGCAATGGAAAAAGTAGGCCGCAACAGTGGTGTTATTACTGTAGAAGAAGGTCAATCACTAGAAAACGAACTCGATGTTGTTGAAGGCATGCAGTTTGACCGTGGTTACCTATCTCCTTACTTTATTAACAGCCCAGAAAAAGGTACCGTTGAACTAGATAACCCATTTATTCTACTTGTAGATAAAAAAATATCTAACATTCGCGAATTATTACCAACATTAGAAGCGGTAGCTAAAGCAAGCAAGCCACTACTAATCATCGCAGAAGACCTTGAAGGCGAAGCATTAGCTACATTAGTAGTTAATAACATGCGCGGTATTGTTAAAGTATCAGCAGTGAAAGCTCCTGGTTTTGGCGACCGTCGTAAAGCAATGCTACAAGATATCGCTGTATTAACTGGCGGTACTGTGATTTCAGAAGAAATCGGCCTTGAGCTTGAAAAAGCAACAGTTGAAGACCTAGGTACAGCTAAGCGCGTAATTATCACTAAAGATGATACGACTATTATCGATGGTGCTGGCGAAGAAGCAGGTATTAACGGCCGTGTTTCACAAATTAAAGCACAAATCGAAGAAGCAACATCAGACTACGATAAAGAAAAACTACAAGAGCGCATGGCTAAACTAGCTGGCGGTGTTGCAGTAATCAAAGTTGGTGCTGCGACTGAAATGGAAATGAAAGAGAAAAAAGACCGCGTTGAAGATGCATTAAATGCAACTCGTGCAGCGGTTGAAGAAGGCGTAGTACCTGGCGGCGGTGTTGCACTAGTTCGTGCAGCAAGTAAGCTTGTAGATTTAGTTGGCGACAACGAAGATCAAAACCACGGTATAAAAGTCGCTCTTCGTGCAATGGAAGCGCCACTTCGTCAAATCGTAACAAATGCTGGCGAAGAAGCATCTGTTGTCGTTAACGCAGTTAAAGCAGGTTCAGGTAACTTTGGTTACAATGCTGCTACTGGCGAATACAATGACATGATTGAAATGGGTATCCTAGATCCAACTAAAGTAACACGCTCTGCACTACAATTTGCAGGGTCTATTGCGGGTCTAATGATCACTACCGAAGCTATGGTAGCTGAAATCCCAAAAGATGATAGCGCTCCTGATATGGGTGGCATGGGCGGTATGGGTGGAATGGGCGGTATGATGTAAACCCCCTCCTAAACCTCCCGGTTAAAAAAACCCAGCCTCGGCTGGGTTTTTAATGTTATAGAAAAAATAAAAAACTAACTATACTCTTTAGTCACTTAAGTACTATTGCTTAAGATAGTTGATTATTGAGTTGCAAATAAAAATTACTTCAACGTATTCTAGTGCAATTAAGCTTATGCCGAATCATACTCAGAGTAAGTTTTATTTACATAAACATTATTAAGGATATTGAGTTGAATAAAAGACCTGAAATAATCATCTCATCACTAGATGCAGATAGACTATATGATTTAATCGAATCATTACCTGCAAACAGTTTTGCGGGTGAAAAAGAACTCGAAGCAGAATTAGGACGTGCAACTATAGTTGATCCTAAAGACGTTCCAGCAACTATAGTTACCATGAATTCGACGGTAAATTTTGTTGTAGAATCTTCAAAAGAAGAATTCAATTTAACTCTTGTCTACCCGAAAGATCTTGACGCTAGCGGCCAAAAAATATCAATTTTAGCCCCTATCGGCGGCGCTTTACTTGGGTTATCACAAGGAGATGAAATTGAATGGCCTAAGCCTGGTGGAGGGTTAATAAAAGTAAAAATAAAAGAAGTAACCTATCAGCCTGAGCGTGCTGGTGAGTTACATCGTTAAGATTAAATTTTTACTATAATCTCCCCACAGTTCTATGTAATATGCAACCCAGTCGCGGCTAGGTTGCATATAGAAGTGTCCTGTCAAAAATAACCTTTTATCTCAATCCTATTAATCGGCTAATTTAATTTTCGCTCTGAATCTTACTCAAATAAAGCTTTTCGGATCCCACTATCACTAACAAGCCAACTATCGCAGACCATATTACCAACATGTCGCTGGATGCTTTAATCCAAACAAACGCACTTAAAACGACAATATCTAAAACGATTGCGCTGAGCACTATAATGGCGTTCGCATTAACTTCTTTACGCAGATGTTTGAATACCCCCCAATGAATCGCTATATCCATTAAAAGATAAAAGATAGCTCCAAGAGATGCGATTCTACTCAAATCAAAGAATATCGTCAGTAGTATAGCGATTGCCACCGTATACACCACAGTGTGCTTTTGTATTGTACCTGGCATGCCAAAGTGACTATGTGGCACCAATTTCATATCAGTCAGCATCGCTAACATACGAGAAACTGCAAAAACACTGGCAATAACACCAGATACTGTCGCAACAATTGCAAATCCAACGGTGATCCATAAACCGCTTTTACCAAACGCGGGTTTTGAAGCTTCTGCAAGCGCATAGTCTTTAGCAACTACAATTTCATCTATTGATAAATTTGTTCCTACAGCTACTGCCACTAGCATATAAATGATGAAGCAAATAAAGATTGAAATAATAATAGCTCGCCCCACATTTTTCTTGGGGTTAACAATCTCGCCGCCGCTATTAGTAATAGTAGTAAAGCCTTTGAAGGCTAATATTGCTAATGCAACTGCACCTAAAAAATTACTCAAATTTGTTTCAGCGGCAACAGTAAAGGTGCTGGTAATACCGGAGTCTGCAACATAGATGCCACCGCCTGCAAGAACAACTAGACCCAAGGCTTTTGCAATACCCATTATAAATGAGGTCGTTTGGATAACTTTGTTCCCAAGGACATTAATTAAAAATGCCGCAATCAACAATGCAACACCAAGTGTAGGAACAAGCCAACCCCCTTGGTCAGTATCAAAAAGTTGAAGTACGTAATTACCAAAAGTTCGTGCAACTAAGCTTTGATTGATTACCATCGAAAAGTACATTAGTAAAGCACAGCAAGCGGTTATAGTGCCTTTCCCGTATGCCTTTTCTAAAAACATCGCAATGCCGCCCGCTGAAGGATATGCGTTAGCAAGTTTTACATAAGAATAAGCACTCGCTGATGATATTATTGCTGCGGCCAAAAAAGCCCATGGAAACCATTCTCTTGCTAGCTCAGCAACTTGACCAGTTAACGCAAATATGCCGGCACCAATCATAACACCTGTGCCCATCGCTACGGCGCCAGCTAAACTCAGACTACCTTTGTTATAATTAGAATGTTTATGCTCTGTCATAGTATATCCTTTTAATAGCGAATAAGTATGGGTTAGCGAGGGTATGATGATGACTACATATCTTGAAAGCGATTTAAGCCCTGTGCCATCAGTACTACCTCTTGATTTTCAAGCTTTAGTAGGCGGTCTAGAAATTCTTCATGATGAGGAATAACCGCTTGACCTTTTAAGTATTTATACAATTGAATTACTTGTTGATGCTGTTCAATTACGCTTGAAACTATCTCTGATTCCGTTTTGCTTTCAAAGTCGCTATGATCGTGCAAAATGATGGGACTTTTATCTAGGTATTCAATGAATAAGATTTCTAGCTCACTTGTCTGAGCCCTATCAGAAGATGCTTTGACCAAAGCTGCTAAATGTTCTTCATGAACAATTAAGTACTGCATCGCCATTTGAGTACGCTCAGAATGACACTGTGCACAATGCTTTAAGCACTTAGCCAATCGCTGATGAAATTGAACTGTCCATTGCAATATGCCTCGCATATTTTCTATTTTCATATTTATCCTTTAAAACCATAACAGCTAAGACTACCTCCACACTTACCAATCTAATTTGTACATGCGCAAATTACATTACCGTTACATTACATTTGTATGACATTTCTGTAATGTAGCTAGGTGCAAAAGATAATTACTTTTTTAAGCACAATTTGAAGTAATATAATATTTATAACTGGTTTGAGCTATTTATTATAAAATCATGCGCATATTATTTCGCAAATTCAACCTTCCCAGAAACTGAGATTCAGTTGTGTATCGTTCATCAAATACGCAACTCAATGAAGTATGTTGCTTCTAAAATCAAAAAAAGCGTTATGGCTGATTTAAAGCCTGTGTTCCGTGTGCCAACGAAAGAGGTAGCTGAGTTAACCCTTGATGAACTTGGTGAGGCTAAATCAGGCAGCGCTTATCCGCTTAATTAATTGTTGGCGTAATAAATGACATAACTTATCAGCTTACTTTAAGACCCTGGGCACATTCGCAAATATGATTTATACGACAAATACTGTTGAGGTTGTTCATCGTCAGTTTAAAAAAATTAACGAAAACTAAAGCCGCTTTTCCGAATGAAAATAGTTTGTAGAAGTTACTTTATGCTGGCATATTAAACGCTACTGAGAAATGGATAATGCCAATACATAATTGGATCCTTTGTTTCTCTCAGTTAGCTATTTATTTCGAAGGATGTTTAGACAGCATTCTTGATATTTAAAAATTTAAGCTGACACAGAACTCTGAACACCCTCTTCAAAATATATAACTAAACTTACGAAACCAACTAAAACATCTATTATGCTATATACGTTTTCTATTGGTTCCGATTGATTATACACACTAATTTTTTTTGTCTCGTAATTTTTTACTTTTTGCACTACCCGGTGGCGATGCATGGCAACTCCATGGCTTGTGCTTAGCATTTTCTTTAATATTTTTATCTACGAACTCATAATAACCTTCTTTAAAGTTAGTCCACCAATCATACGAAATATCTGCACCATTTATTTTAATTATATTTTTAATACTCTCTAAGCTGCAATGTGTTGCGTCATAGCTGACGTGTAGAGTTTGCTTCTCATATTCAAATGACACTTCATTAACGCCAAAAGTGGTATCAATATCATGAAGAATCGCATCTACTTTAGTACCATCTACATTAGTGAGTTTTAAATAACGAACCACTAAATTCACCTCTGATACCCCAACTTTATGCTCAAATTTGCTCATACTAATTCTCCATTTTTTGAAAAGTGTAAATTTTTATAATATCTAATACATAATGCTGTTAATTTGTACTTAAAACTGATCAACAGATCTGTATTGTTTTTGATAAACGCAGACCATTAAATGCCATTGATTAGTTGCTATAGTTATCGTCTAATCAATAGCAACAAAGTCCCTTACTCAATGAGCATTATCAGCTACATTGTCAATTACATGTCTGAGAACCGATTAACCGCTTGTACCATTCGTTTAATTTCATTTTCCTCAACATCTTTTATTGTATTGATCAACTCTTTGGCACTGTCTATATTGACGCGAGAATAAAGGTGAGTGTATAACTCAATAACTTGTTCGTGATGGTTTACTGTCTTTTCCATAATGTGCGTCATATCTAATTCTTTAAAGGGTGAGTCGCAATGACCATGCTCAATAATGGGGTGCTTTCCGATATAGTCATAACACCAGGTGTTCAATGCTTTTTTATCAGCAGTATTTACAAACCCTTTCACAATGCGCTCTAAACTCGCTTCGTGACCAGACAAATAGTGAAGAGTCATTTGTGCCCGCTCATCTTTATTTTGTTCAGAACAGTGTTTTAAGCAGTCCTTTAAGTTTGTATGAAATGAAACAGTCCAATTAAGTACGTCTCTAATAGTTTCAACTTGCATAGTGTTATTCCTAAGTTTAATCGTATTTATCTTCGCTAATTATTTGATTAAGGCTCTGATTACTCAGATGTTTCATTTGAGCCTTTACCGTACCATTTAGACAAGTAAAAGCGCTCGTATGAAAATATGCTAACAATAGCAACCGCTGAATACACAACGATGAGCGGATCTGTGTTTATTTTGTACATTGTAAGAGCCGTTAGAATAATCGCATCGAAAGTCAACGCCATCAAAATTATCGGTGACGAAGCACTTATTTCCTTTCGCATATAGCGATAAACACCCCATTGAATGATCATGTCCATTACGATGTATAAAAAAGCGCCAAGAGAAGCAATCCTTCCGATATCAAAAAATACGGCAAGTAACGACGCAATCACCACAGCATATACAAGTGTGTGTTTACGAATAGAGCCTGACATCCCAAAATGGCTGTGTGGGATCATTTTCATATCTGTCATCATGGCCAACATGCGCGATACTGCAAAAACACTCGCCAATACTCCCGACAATGTCGCCACAGCAGCAAGGACAATGGTTAAATAAAATCCAGTGCGACCAAGAGCAGGCTCAGCCGCTTCTGCCAACGAGTAATCTTTTGCTGAGATAATTTCTTCAATGGAAAGACTAGAGCCAACAGCAAATGTGACAAGCACATAAACGACAGCACACAATGCAATAGAAATAATGATAGCCAAACCGATATTTCGATGCGGGTTAGTAATTTCCGCCCCGCTATTTGTAATGGTAGTAAAGCCTTTAAAGGCTAAAATTGTGAGCGCCACTGAAGCGACGAATCCAGTTAGACTAAAGGTAGATATCGAATCAACGTTGGCCGAGAATTGAAACCCACTTGACCATAATGCGGCTATGGCAAACAGGGAAATACCACCAATTTTAATGACTGCCATAATTGCCGACAGAAAGCCAACCGAACGATTTCCAGCCATATTAACAACAAACGCAAAAAGTATGACGCCAACAGATATGATGGGCACTAATAGACCACCGGTGATATCGAAAGGTCGCAACACGTATGAGGCAAATGTTCTTGCAACAAGGCTTTCCGCAATGACCATGGATAGTGCCATCAATAAAGCTGCGCCTGCGGCAATGGCACCAGTGCCATACGACTTTTGCAAAATCATTGCAATGCCACCCGATGATGGCCAAGCATTGGACATTTTTATATAACTGTAAGCGCTGAATCCAGCAATAATAGCACCGACAATAAAAGCGAATGGAAAGAAAGGCCCGGCTAATTCGGCTACTTGACCTGTTAGTGCAAAAATACCGGCACCAATCATAACGCCAGTTCCCATCGCAACTGCACTAGTAAGAGAGATTGACTCTTTGCCCTGTTCGTTGTTTTTATGATTATGATCCATATGTCGAACACCCTATTGGTAATTGAATTAAAATGTTTACTGAATTAGTTTTACAAACCCCATCGACTCAAATTATATAATTAAGGTAATCTTCCGAATGAACATAATGAGCCTTCTATTGGTTATTTATCTGCAGTTACTTACCGCTATTGTACCAAACACCAATTCCTTTAATTGCGTACAATGGGCTTCTGTTGGCGCTGTTTCAGCATCAATTTCATGAGCTGCGTTAAAGTCCAGCCTCCCTTCGCCATCGAATACCAACCAACTACAAGTTTCATTAACAACGATTTCCGGTTGGCCACATGCAAGTCGTAAATACCAGTCGACTAACATGAAACGACGACCGGCAAACTCTGGCGCAGTAGACTTGCCGCGAACGAGTGCAAGGTAGGAATCATGTTCGAGTGACTTTACTGTGTTTTCTTCAATTAAAAACAATCGGGTTTCATGTTGCACAACCGCTTCATGGCAACCGATATTGCTGTGACCAGCAATATCGAAGAATTCATTGTCCGATTCGGACGAGGTTGAACAAATTATTTCACCAGGGTCAATTGGTCCTTCGTAGACCGGTGCAAAACCGCCACCTAGGGTACGGAAATTTGTAGTCTGGCCTTGATACAAGCGTGCAGCGACCCATTGCACCTTGTCGTCATAGATGTAGTTGCGCAAATCGAATTTGAGAACTTGTGCCGGTTCGTGATCCGAAACAACCCGACTACCGGGTACCACCAAAGCTTGTGCTATATAACCACCTGTGAGGATTTCCTTCCAGACACGCTTTGTTAACTTGTCGCCACGGTAGGCAGCGCGACCGCCAAACCCAGCGAAAGGCTTGAAAAAAAGCCCTCGGCGCTTGCGCCAAAGGCGCTCCGCGTTCTCGGCTAGCACAATCTCAGTGTGGGGGATCGCTGCAAGCAAAATATCTTGTGTGGCCTTTGGCACCCCTAATGCCTGTAGCCGTATTGGATCACTAAGCAACACAAGGTTACGCTTGTCCGCAAACAGGGCGTGCGCCTGCGGATTGGGCGTGAGCACTATAGTGTTTTGCAAATAAGCCTCACGCAACGTAGCGCTGGCAGGCTCACTAAGGGTAAAATCTGTCAGTCTGTTGTATACCAAGTCGATATTCATATTGCCGTGTTTAAGCACACCTTTATGCAAAGTGAACTCACATGGGTCTGCAATCACGACCTCTAATCCGTGTCTTTGAAACAGTTGCTGAAACAACAGAAATTCTGGATATAGATACTGTTGTGTCGGGTTCTCATCGACTATGGCTATGCTACGCAACGCTCGTTCATGACCTGATAGAGACCACTCTTGACGGAACATCGCTACAATTTCGTCTTCAAGGACGTTGGACTTGTTTTGCGCTGACACAATTTTTTCTATTGCCGGACAGCATGCCCGGTGCGCCCTTGCCAATACTGCGTTGAGCATGGCTCCACCCGCATTGGTGTTAATCTCGATCAGTCCAAAGCCGCCTTCAGTGACATGAAAGTCGTAACCGAAAAATACGCCCTTAGCGCCACCTGGATTATGGCTCGCAATGTGCGGTGAATCACCTAAAATTTCTTCGCGATAGGCCGGCAATGCCACAACTAACTCGATAGCATGAACGACTTGCTCCATGCGTGCCATATTTGCCTGAGAGACAAATACAGGGCGTGTAGCGAACAAATAAGGGCAACGCTGCTGAATCAAATCAAATAGGCCAGGTTGACCAATTTCAGACTCCAACGCTTGTTTTAGCGCTTTGGTATCAAGGCTAATGCAAAAACATTCACTGTTGAGTATCTCAATCGAATCAGGTCCAGAGGATATGGTAGCCGCAATAGAAAGACCTGGTATTTTATCCGTCATAAAAAATTCCCCTCATTCATATAATGCTCCATTAAAATGCTTCTGTTTTATCCACTTCACTTTCTCTAACAAAGGTTCACAAAATATAATGAGGTAGAGATTCATTTTTCGACAACCGTTTTTCCATCACTTAGGAGTTTGTATAGCGCGCTGTCGGTCGTCAGCACAAGGGTGGTATTTTTATCAATAATAGTTTGGTAAGTTTTTAGGGTTTTTACGAAGTAGTAAAGTGATCGTGATTCTTTGGACTTGTTATATGCTTTAGCATAAATTTCAGTTGCCTTTGCGTCTGCATCACCTTGAATTGTTTGTATTGTTTTATAGGCTACCGACTCTATTTCCCGCAGATCTTTTTCCATATTTCCAATTATTTTATTGGCTTCACCTGCCCCTTCAGAACGAAAACGTTCAGCAATTTGTTGTCGCTCACTGATCATGCGTTGATAGATTTTCTGGCGAACACTTTCGTTATAATTGATCCGTTTAAAACGAATATCCAAAAGCTCAATGCCAAATTCCAAGAGTTTATTAGATGCTGCCGCATAAATATCCTGTTCAACTTGACGGCGACCACGGGTAATTGGAAGCAGTGTGCTAATGTTTGCATTTTCTAATAAAGGATCCACGGCTGGCTTTCGATCCTTAGTAGTACGGATAATTTCTATGAGTTCGTGTTTGGCAACGGCGTTGCGTGTCTCACTGCCAAGAATGTCTTCCAGCCTCGATAGTGCGCTGCGTTCATCTCGAAGTCGTAAAAAATATTTTAATGGATCTTTGATTCTCCATCGCCCGAATGTATCGACAGTAATATAGAGCTTATCTTTAGTCGGCATATCGTTGGCCGCTCCATCCCAAAGTAAGATGCGCTTTTCAATTCGATTGACAGTTTGAATAAACGGTACTTTTAGCTTTAACCCTGAATCTGAAATGACTTCGCCAATAGGCTTGCCAAACTGTGTGATGATGATTTGTTCTGTTTCATCGATCTTATAGAGGGATTGAACCAATAAGATGCTCCCTAGAAATATTGAAACTGCTAAAGTGATCAGTATCTTTTTCATTATTGGTTTCCTTGTTGACGATTTAGATTAAGCAATGGCAGTACGTTTCCAGCTTTCACATCCAGAACGATTTTTTGTTTAACCTGTGGTAGCACTTCCGCCATCGTTTCTAAGTACAAGCGGCGTTCGGTGACTTCGGTGGCCTTGACATATTCGGTGAGCAAAGCATTAAATTTGGATGCATCTCCTTGTGCTTGATTTACTCTTTGAATAGCATAACCTTGTGCGGCTTGGATATTTTGATCCGCTTTACCTCTTGCCCGTGGCACGGCTTTGTTGTATTCCCCATGGGCAACGTTAATCATTCTTTCTCGTTCTTGTTGAGCCTCATTCACTTCATCGAAAGATGATTGAACTGGGTCGGGTGGATTAACATTTTTAAGTTGCACTTGGTCAATGCGTAATCCCATTTCATATAAATTAACGACCTCCTGCATTTGAATTTGCGCATTAGTTTCTATTTCTTGGCGTCCAACGGTTAGTACTTCGTCCACTGTGCGATCCCCGACAACTTCGCGCATAACTGACTCCGAAATATCCCGTAGTGCTTCACCTGGGTCTCGCACTTTAAACAAAAAGTCGAAGGCGTTCTCAATTCGAAACTGAATCACCCACTCCACTTGCGCAGTATTCAAATCGCCTGTGACAATCGTAGTTTCTAAATTCCATTGTTGCTTTGATGCCACTTGGCTCTTAAAGGTAGCTCCCGGCGTTCCAAAACCAAACTCTTCTTTCAGCTGACGCTTGATAGGTACTTGTATTACTGTGTCTACACCAAACGGAATTTTCCAATGAAGTCCTGGGTCAACGATCCTGTGGTAGTGACCAAAGCGCTGCAACACACCAACTGATTCGGCAGACACTGTGTAGTAACTGCTGTACCCCATATAAAGTAGTATCGCGGTGATAATGCTCAAAGTGATAGTTTTAGGTGAAACTTTTATATCCGGCAGTTTTTGTAGTTCTTGTGCCATGGAAATCTCCTAATAAATTATTTAAGTACCTATTTCAGCGACTTTGCTATTACTATGTCGATGCGCTGGCACAACTAAATTGATGGGCGCAAGTCTCTTTCAAGGACGCGCCTGTCAAATCGAATTTTTAGCCATTGCTAGAGTAAAAACCAACGATGACTTTAGATCGGTTGAATTGTTAAACTACAAAGAAGCAGCATTACTCCTTTATAAAATGTGTACATCGATAGTGACTGAGGCTAGTGACATGGCGCTTCAATCTCCACTTTCGTATTTATTTCGATTGAGCGATAAAAGACTTCCATTGCGATACGCGAGGAATAAACATTGGTACTCGTTTTTGATATTCGATATATTCCTCACCAAATTCTTTTATTACCGCTAATTCTTCCCGTTTGGATAGTCGGTAATAGATAAAGATGATAATCGGTAGCAATCCAACAGAGAAAAGTGTTGGCCAATGCACGACGCCTTCACCAAACAATGCAATAAATAACCCCGTGTATTGTGGATGCCGTGCCAGGGCATAAAGTCCATCAGTCACTAATTTATTTTCGTGTCTGGCTCGGTGTACTTGACGCCAACCTTGAAAAAAGATACCGATGCCAATGAAAAGCAAGATGTAGCCCAAAATCATTGAGATCATCATCCCTGTTTCGTCCATCCCCATCAAAGAAGACCACAGATTGGCACTGAGTCCGGTTCGGTCGAGACCACCAAAACGCGCAAGTAAATAAATAGTTAATGGGAATCCATACATTTCCGCATATAA
>LV_Brine_h2_0102DRAFT_1000547_pt1 | contig 13045 bp, 15 predicted proteins | sample LakVidmifraction_3_FD_10600 | JGI IMG/M metagenome (IMG submission 10600)
CTAGGTCGTGGTCGTGGTCTAGGTCGTGGTCAGGATCAAAAACAAGATCATGGTCATGGTCATGGTCAAAAAGTGGGAAGTAGATGAACGGTAAACTTAACCACAGGAGTATTATGAAAACACTAATCTTACTAATTTCTCTACTAACATCCGGTTGCAATAATACCGCTAACATTTCAGACCCTCCAACACCAAATCCAGCACCGACCGCAATCTCTAATCCTAACCTCATGTGTGACGGATCATTTGAAAACATATATTCCGGCTCAACGTGGGAAGTGTTCGATCATCTATCTTTACCTGCTAACTGTTGGACGATTAAAGACCACGCAGCAGGGCTTGAAATTCAAAATAGTGGAGTTGTCAAACCATCAGTACACGGTAACTACATTGCAGAATTAGACTCTCATATTTTGTANGGTCTTACTAAAACAAATGTTGAGATTTATCAATTGATTAATACAATTCCTGGAAAATCTTACGAATTAACATTTTACTACGCAGCGAGAACTTCTAACTCAAGCTCAAATCTAGAAGTGACTATTGCGGAGGCAAATGGTACGCAATTTACTACAAATTTCTCTAAAGTATACTCCGCCCCTAACTCAATCTTTGTTAAATATTCAGTAAAATTTGTAGCTACCACATGTAAAACGTATGTATCGTTTAAAGGTGTTGGAAACGAAGACAGTTTAGGAGCTTTGTTAGATGCTGTAGTTTTAAAAAGATACGTGCCAAATTGTAATTGTGATTAAAAAAAGGAAACTTAAATGATTAACTTGATTAACGGTGACTGCATTAATGAGATGAAAAATATTCCAGATAAATCTATTGACATGGTGCTATGTGATCCGCCTTATGGGACTACAGCTTGTAAGTGGGATGTAGTTATTCCATTTGAACCGATGTGGGAACAATTAAAAAGAATTATAAAAGATAATGGGACAATTTGTTTATTTGGAAGTGAACCTTTCAGTTCTCATTTAAGATTAAGCAATATTAAAATGTTTAAATACGATTGGTATTGGCGTAAACCAAAAGGAACAGGGCATTTAAACGCAAAAAAAATGCCATTAAAGGACACAGAGTTAGTATCTGTTTTTCAGAATAAGATAAATTATTTCCCAATTTTCTCTAGTGGTAAACCATACAAGAACAAAGCAGGAAGTGACCATTCTCAAAAAACAAGCATGACCGAAACGTACGGTGATTATAGTAATTTTAGAAATGACAACACGGGGATAAGATACCCTAAAACCGGGATTGATTTCCCAGTAGTAGAAAGGGGTTCGTTGCATCCTACGCAAAAACCAGTGTTGTTATTAGAATATTTAATTAAAACCTATACGCTTGAGGGTGAAACGGTGTTGGACTTTACAATGGGAAGCGGGTCAACTGGTGTAGCGTGTAAAAATCTTAACCGTAACTTTATTGGCATCGAAAAAGATGAAAATTATTTTCAAATAGCTACGAGTAGAATTAAGGATGCAGTTTGAGTGAAACGATAGATGTAAAAGAGGCCTTCTGTAATAACTGCAGCAAGTGGGTTGAGTATCTAATTTTCGATACTGAATTAAACGTGATCAGGAGTATTGATAAACCAATCGCAAGAAATATTGAGCATCACTCAACTGCTGAAGTGGTGGAATTTTATTGTAAAAAGTGTAAGACACAACTTGCCAGATTTAAAGGTAGTGAAATTAAGGAGTTTAAACTTGTATAATTATATCGGATCTAGGCCTGTTAAATTTATATGTTTTTTTATCGCTATTTTTTTGCTATATAATTTTTTTGGTTTGTTATGGAAATAAATTGGTGGGCGTGGGGAAATTGTACTTTAATATTTGAATTTTACAATGGGAGGAAAAGTGAGTGTTAAATTTATTGCAGAGGGAAAAATTACTAATGAGATTAAAACTTTTCCAACTACTAGCAGCGTTGGCCTTAAACTAAATATTTCTTGCTCAAGGAAAACAAAGTTAGATGTGTGGGAAAATTCTTATTATTCAATAACTTTTTGGGGAGCTTATGCTGAGTCTGCGGCCCTAAGGTTAAAGAAGGGACAGAAAGTTAAAGTTGAGGGGGTTGTTAACTCAAAGCAAGTGGATGTTCCTGACCAAAAATGGAAGGATACAAAATATGAAATGACTGGATTTTCGTTTGAAATACTAGCAGAGGCCAAAGAGTATGCAAACGCTAAGAAGTTTGATGTATCTGATTTTCCAGATCCAACTGTCGCAAGGCTGGCACAAACAGTAACAGATACATTGGTGCAGCAAGTAGCCGATGTGTTTGGGATTAAACAAGATCCAGTTGTGAAAGAAAGGCCTAAGAGTTTTAATCCTTTTATGGGCGGTGAATTTAAGAGCGACGACATTCCTTTTTAATTAATAGTATTATACTCAGTCATTGGGAGTGTTCTAACAATAACAGTAATTGAATTCTTGGCGCTAAATATCTTCTTAGCAGTTATTTCAAAAATAATTGAATCATCTATATTTAAAGCTTCACACATAGCATCCTGAGTTAACTTTATTTTACCATCCACATCTCCGGATGTTTTACTTGGCAGCCCTTTTTTGGTGATGGCAGTGTTTGAGTAAAAATAATACTCAACTATTAAGACGTGATCCAGGGGAAGTTTAAATTTACTGCACTGCTCTTTCACATAATTAAAAACAGTCTTTTTGAAAACCGATCCCTCAGTAGTTAAGTACCTTCTCCCCATCCGATTAGTTGGATAGCAGTTATTAAAACTTAATGCCTTGCATGGGATTGAAAAGGTGTACATAATAAATCTTAACAATTTTTCCAAGGGGAATCTATGAAGAAAAAAGCTAAGAAGCCAGTTAAGAAAGGCAAGAAGTGCTAAAACTTTAGGCCTAAAAAAATAGGCCTATTGTTATTTCAAACACAACGGTTTATTATAACAAAATAAGACCATAACCAGGGACACAACTACCATTAAGGCGTTGTGATAGGAGCGCATCTTATGTCAGACGATCAATCATCTATTATACCGGAAGATTTAAAAGCAAAGATATCAGCACTAAAAGCACTAAACATTTTAGCGCAACTAATCGGTAGAGATGGAAAATTTTCCTACGAGCTTAGTGAAGTAATCAAAGTTTCCCTAGCATTTATCAATTCAGTACATTTAGATTTATTTCATGAGACTTTAAAGCATCCTCAGAAGGATTTAATTGAGGATCTTAGAAATTATAAACCAGGGGATAGTCATGAGCAAAAAAGTAGTGAGACGAGCAGCAGCGTATCCAGTAAATAAAAATCCAACATTAGAGTTTTTTCAAAGAGAGGTCATTTTTAACAGTGCGAAGCCTCACGCATTTACGACTAAGCTTGATCAAGGTGATGCGCCGGAACTTACGGCAGTTGGAGTTGCTAAGCTAGACCCAATGGACCGTAATAGTTGGTTCAGATACGTTGTTAAATTTAAAGGGACAGAAGTAACAGGCATGGCCATTACGGAATTAGATGCCCAAGCAATTGCTGTGGAAGCGGCAAAAGAGGCGTTCGTTTTTAACTTTCTTGACGCGGACAGAATATGAATGCAATGGAAATAGTTGGAACGATTGCCCTTTTTTGGATTTTAGGTGTTTCGACGTGGCTTCTCATGAAGAAAAGAGAAGAGCAGGAAGCTTCAAAAATGAAACAGCATTACACGCTTCAGTTAAATGAAATGCTTTTGACTCTTCAGAAACTTGAGAGAGATGGAATTGAATACGCAAAGATTGCTGACGATGCTAAGAAGATATTAAATGCCACAAGTATTGCTACGGCATTTGTTCCTAGAAATAAAAGATCCAGCGAAACTATTTTGTGACGCTCCAAGAACTAGTCAATCAAGCATGCAAAGTAAGCAGTGACTTTGATAAGCGCATTAGCTACCGATTAAATAAAAGAAAAAAACAACCCGACAGAGAATGGCTACTGGCACATCTGATAGATATATTGGGAAGCGACTATGTCAAAGAGGCAATGCAAGACCACATCGCAAAACAGGACGTTGAAAATTAAAGAAAAAAAACCAACCGTCATAAAAAAAGGTAAGGCCACAAATTCAGAAATGGAAGCTAGAATAAAAACAGTTATCCAAATGAAACTCCAGGGATACGCAAGGCCTGACATCCTAGAATATGCTAAGAATACATGGAATATTGAGACAAGTACGACAGACATAGTTACAACTCGGGCAACTGAGCGAATGACTGAAATAAACAATATCGACATTAAAGAAACAATCGCTGCCATTATGCACAACCTATGGCTGCAGTACCGAGAGGCCAGTAAGAAGAAAAATGGCAGTCTCTGTTTGCTCATCATAAAAGAAATTGCCAGAATTAAAGGTATTGATCAACTGACTATAAATCACGTGATCGAAGACAGGCGAGAATTGCAAAACTTAAGTGATGAAGACCTAGATCGCCTCATAGAAGATGATGACAACAACTAACAAAGATAAGGCCATCTATGAGAAATGGATCAGGGGCAATCTTGAATGGAAGATGCATCAAGCGCAAAAGGAAATCAATAAAAAATATAAGGAATCAACAGGCACTCTTTTTGTTGGAAATTGCGCCAGGCAATGGGGCAAAAGCTTCTGGGCCATATGCAAGGCAGTTGAATATGCAATTGCTAATCCAAAGTCTCAGATTCGCTATGGAGCAGCGTTTCAAACTGATCTAGTCACATTTATTATTCCAACTTTAAATAAAGTCATGGAAGATTGTCCGCAAAGACAGCAAGGCAAATTTAACAGATCAAGATCAACAATAGAATTCACTAATGGTTCAATCATAAAGTTTGTAGGAATTGATAAGAACCCAAATGGATTAAGAGGAAGCACACTAGATCTTATCATTCTTGATGAAGTTGGATTCACTAGTAATCTTGATTACATTTATAAATCAATTATTATTCCGGCAACAACACATAGGCCCAACGCTAAAGTGATTATGATATCTACACCACCATCAACTCCAGCACATGACTTTTGTGACTACGTAGAAAAGGCAAAACTAGAGGGCGGCTATGGTGAATTTAATATTTACGCGAATCCATTAATAGATGAGATTACTATTGCAAGGCTGATGAGAGAATCAGGCGGTGAATTTTCTACGACGTGGCTAAGAGAATATATGTGCCAATTCGTGGTAGATTCTAATCTGTGTTTAATACCAGAATGGAAGGACGAGTATGTTCAAACACCTATTCTTGGAGAGTTATACCAGTTTTATCACAGATACGTCGGCATGGATCTTGGACGTAAAGATCATACAGCTTTGTGCTTTGGGTATTATGATTTTCGTAATGCTACACTTTTTATCCAAGATGAAATGACTATGCAGGGCGACAAGTGGACAACAGAGACACTGGTTGAGGATTTAAAAGAAAAAGAGAAATCAATCTGGAATGAATCTCCAGTGGAGAGAAGAATATCTGATAACAATAATCCACATTTAATAATTGATCTTGCACATCTTCATGGAATCAACTTTATTGAAACATCTAAGGAATCATTAGAGGCCATGATAAATGAAGTGAGGATTTTAGTAGGAGCCGGACGAATCATTGTTGATCCAAAGTGCCATCAACTTATTGGATGCTTAAAGTTTGGAGTATGGGACGAGAAAAGAGATAAGTTTTCACGCTCAAAAGTTTACGGCCATTTCGATATGCTCGCGGCCCTTGTATATTTAGTGAGAAATCTAAATAAGAACACGAATCCAATTCCAGTAAACTACGGCTTTGAGACGCACAAGAGCTGGATAAACAATCCAGGCACAAATGTAAGCCAAAATGCTAAAACTATGGGTAGTATATTTAAAGTGAAACGATAGTAAACCATCTCAAAGAAGGAATTTATGGGAAGCGATAAGTATGACGTTTATTGGGCATCAGCTCCGTCCAATGAAATTGCTGATAGAATTTTGCAAAAAGTAGATGATTATTATGAGTATCTTACATTTTCAGGACGACTAGATTTATGGCTTAAATCTTACCGATATTACTATAGAGCACTAGTGACTGGCGGCGGCCTTCAGGCAACAGGATCACAAGGAGAGTTAACCTCATTTAGTGTAAATGAGTACAGAAACATTCTACTTCATCTTGAAACTTTAACACTTCAGCAAAGATTATATTTTGAACCTAGGGCAATCAACAGTGATGTGAAAAGTCAGTCACAAACAATTCTCGCATCCGGTTTGCTCGACTATTACATGAAAGAGAAACAACTAGAGAGTCACATTAAACAAGCGGTAAAGGATTCACTTATATTCTCAGAAGGCTTTGTGCGTGTTGAGTGGGATGCAAAAGGCGGTAAAGTTTATGGCAAGACAGAAAGTGGCGCTGATATAATGGAAGGCGATATTAAGTACACTAATTATAATCCGCTAGATGTGATTAGAGACTTTTCTAAAAAATCCCCAAGAGATGAGAGATGGAAAATTGTCAGGGACTTTGAAAATAAGTATGACTTAGCTGCAATATTTCCCTCACTTAAAGAGGATATTCTTTCAGATTCTAATGATGATTTAATGATTCGCACTACTACAATTAACCCACATTCATTATTTGAAAGTGATAACGTAACAGTGTTTCATTTACTACACGATCCAACACCGTCAATGCCCCAAGGCAGATACGTTAAATGCTTAAACAATAATACAGTACTTATGGATGGCCCTTTGCCTTATTCTAGATCACACATTTATAGAATCTCTTCTGACGATGAGACCGGAACTATATTTGGCTATACTGTGGGCTTTGACATGATGCCTATTCAGCAAGCGATGGACATCCTTGATTCAACAATTATTACTAATCAATCCGCTAACGGTGTTCAAAACATTGCAATCCCTAAGGGTGCTGATATTTCAGTATCTCAAATAGCAGAGGGCATGAACGCAATTGAGTATGATTCAAAAATGGGTAAGCCAGAAGCACTGCAGTTAACAAACACTGCTCCGGAAATATTTAATTATAGAGAAAAACAAAGTGGTTACTATCAAACGATATCAGGAATAAATTCTGTAGTTCGTGGTAATCCAGAGGCATCACTTAAATCAGGCGCAGCACTTGCATTGATTCAAGCTCAAGCGATTCAGTTTACTATGCCGCTACAGGAATCTTACTCACGCTTCGCTAGTGATATCGGAACAGCAACTATTGATATTGCTAAAGTTTACGCATCGGTTCCCAGAAATGCTTTAATAGCTGGTAAATCAAACAGATCACTAATGAAATCATTTACTGGTAACGATCTAGATGGAATTGAAAGGGTAACAGTAGATTTAGGTAATCCGTTAACAAGAACAACTGCGGGTAAAGTAAATCTAGCGGATTCATTGATGGAAAAAGGTCTTATCAAGAATTCAGATCAATACATCACCGTTCTTAATACAGGCCGTCTTGATCCAGCAATTGAGGGAACCCAAGCTCAAACGTTACTCATTAAAGCAGAGAATGAATCATTGTCAGACGGGCAGCCACAAAGAGCGCTACTAACAGATGATCATCCTAAGCATATGCTGGAGCATCAAACAGTTTTAGCGAGTTTGGATTTAAGACAAAATCCAAATGATCCTTTGGTTATTAATACGCTTAATCATATTCAAGAGCACATGGATATTTGGAAGAATATGGATCCAGCTTTATTCGCTGCACTCCATCCGACAAGTATGGCGCCGCCAGTTCCGCCACCTATGCCGCCCGGGGCTATGGGCGAGCAATTAAATCCACAAGAAGCAGTGATGACTGAAGCAGGAGATGTGAATCTACCAAGCATGCCGACTGATCCAACGACAGGCGAGATGGCAGAAGTTCCGGTACTTACTTGATAAGAAATTATCAAGATGATGATTACGAAATGGTCATGAGCTGGTTCGATGCAAGAAACATGAGGCGTGTACATCCCAAAGTATTATCGCCCCATGGATTTATTATTCCAAACGTGTGCGCACTATGGATGTATCCGACGGAGAGTGATTTTATTTATTTGGAGAATTTAATCAGCAATCCAGATGCTATAAGGAAAGCTGAAAGCGTTTCAAGTTTGATTGATACTGCCATTAAATGGGCGCTAGAAATGGACTACAAGTTTATGTTATCAGTAACCGATAATCCAAGTGTTATAAAAAAAGCAATAATTAAAGGGGCAAAGATGACATCAAGCCAAACACTAATTACATTTCAACTTAAATAGGCCAATGACGGCCTGTAAAACTATCTCCAATGGAGACGTAACAAAAGGAATTACATGAGCGACGCAACAACTGCTATCACTACACCAACAGAAGCTCCGCCAAAACAAACTCTCAGAGGACCAGTAATTACAAACACTCCGAAAGGTGAACCGGCTGCTCCGGTGGACATGGCAAACATTGCAACAAATGCTTTGAACGCTAGAGGGTACGAGAAGAAAACAGAAGAACCAATCGAAGAAAATGGAGAGATGACTAAAGCCGAGGCCAAGGAAGAGATTCGTAGATATAAAGTAAAAATAAATGGTGAAGAACATGACGTTGATGAGAATGAATTAAAGCGTGGCTACTCCCACCAGAAAGCAGCGAATAAAGAAATGCAAGCAGCAAAGGCACTGCAGAAACAAGCAATGGGAATTCTTGAGCAATTAAAAGATGAAGGTACTTTATTTCAAGTGATGAAACAACTAGGACATGATCCTAGAGGCCTATCAGAAAAGTATCTCTCTGAAATTATCAAAGATGAAATGCTAGATCCGAGAGACCGTGAGCTCAAAGAAGCAAAAAGAAAGATTCAAGAATATGAAGATTTCAAGACTAAAGAGAAGGCCGATGTAGAGGAAAGAAACGGCAAGGAGATGCAAAAAAGATTCTCAGAAGATTACACTAAGCAATTCACAGAAGCGCTTGATAAGTCTGAACTCCCGGTGACTAAAGAAACAATTTCAAGAATGGCACATTACATTAAGTTGGCAGCAGAATTAGATAACTACGCAATGACGGCAGATGAGGCGTCAAAGTTAGTTCAAGATGATTACACTAAAAAGTATCGTTCAGTAATTGCTAATGCTGATGGTGAACAATTGATGAAATTACTCGGGGATGACATTGCTAGTAAAGTAAGAAAATGGGACACATCTAGGGTTAAAGATCCTAACCAGTTTATTAAAACCCCAGAGAAACAGGGTGAGAAAAGCGAGCGAAAAACAAACAAGAGTGCAAAACCGACGAACACTTCTTGGCAAAACTACAACAGAAGTTAAAGGAAAATAATTACTGGACCGACAAGATAGTTGCAAAATAAGGAAAGTGTTATATTCTTTCCTTAGTGCAATCTTTATGCGAGCGAGTAATTAGGTTTTGACGTTTAACTATCTCAACCTAAGAATAAGCAAGCAAGACATTCTCAAATAAAGGCGCAAACGCTACCTTGAAAGAGTGAGTCAAAAGTGATTTCAAAACTTTAACTTAACTAGAGTCATAGACTCTATACTTTCCAAGGAGCAATTAATGGCCGCTACTACTTCAGGTGATCTAAACTCATTATACAAAGTCGCATACCCAGCAGGTGTCGAAGATCTTATTCCACCTTCTGGAAAACTTATCGCACTTTTTGATTTCGTTCCAAGTGAATTACAAAATGGTAAGCAATACGAGCAGCCAGTCATTGTAACAAATGAGGCAGGATTTACTTATTCTCTAGACAGCCAGTTGGCTTACGATCTTAATGATTCTGTTGGAATGAACATGCAATCAGCAATCGTTCCAGGAGTTGATTTAATTCTCTCTTCGACTATTGGATATAATCAAGCAGCGCGAGCATCTCACTCAGCTACTTCATTTAAAACTGCTCTAAGTACAAAATTTGAAAACATGATGAAGTCTAGCGAGAAAAGACTAGAAATCGGAATGCTTTACGGTAACAAGAACATTGGTTCAGCAGTTACTCAAGCAGTAGTAATTGCTTCTTCGCTGCTCCCGATAGTTATTTCTACAGCATCATGGGCAACAGGAATTTGGGCGGCTTCAGAAAATGCTCAAGTAGTATTTTCAAGAGCGAGTAACAACGCCTCAGTTGATTCTTTGAGATCATTTACTGTCGCGAGAGTTGACGTGGATAATAAGACTGTATACTTTTCGGCCGGTATCCTAGGGACTGCCGGAACTCTTACAACTTTAGAAACTGCAATCGAAGCGTACGGATGTAATATCCATTTTTACGGTTCTGTTTCTGGATCAGACGCAACTTTTGCATACGCGGAGCAAGTTGGATTACAATATCAAATTCAAAATACAGGAACTAGTTTTGGAATTTCTGCTGCTTCTTACGATCTTTGGCAAGGTAACAACGTTGTAGTTAGTGGCCAGTTAACAATGGCAAAAGTTTTAAGTGTTATTTCAAAACAATGCCAGCGCGGCCTTGACGGTGAAGCGGTTCTTCTTTGTAACCCTGGAACATGGGCAGACCTTGCTTCTAACTTATCAGCTCTTCGTCGATTTGATGGAAGCTACTCTAAGAAAAAAGCCAGCAATGGTTCTGAAGAACTTGAATACATCGCAATGAATGGTTCTGTTAAAATAATTCCTTATAACATCGTTAAGGAAGGCGATTGCTTCATTGTACCTAAAGATAAAGTAATCAGAATTGGCGCAAGAGATCTTTCGTTCAAGGATCCAGTTAAAGCAAATGATGATATCTTTTTTACTCTTCCAACTAAAGCAGGCGTTGGCGTTCGTACATTTACGAATCAGCAAATATTTTTATCAGCTCCAGCTCAAGCAGCATTTATTTCTGGAATAGTTAACTCCATCTAAGGTTGGCCTTGTGGATATTTTAATTAATTAAGCTCTAGGGGGAAGTTAAACACTTCCCCTTTTTTAGTTTTAAAAAAAGGAATCTTATGTCCAACACATTTCAAACAATAGTCCTAGAGTCAGAGCAAACAACAGCTTCATTTTTATCTAATTGTAATTTAGCTCCATTGCAAATTCCTGCTTTGGCTGCCTTTGAAAATTACATTGGCGGAATTGTTGGTGGGAACTATCCAGCTAGAGTTACTTTTTACACTGGTTCAGAGAGGGCAACAGCAACAATTACGGTATCTGCTGGTGGTTCTGTTAATGATCAGACGATGACTATCTGTGGTGTTACATTTACCGGAAAGACTTCTGGTGCGGTAGGCGACCAATTTAACATTTCAGCAACCGCAGCAACACAAGCAGCGAGCATGGTTTTATTTATTAATGCATCAACAAGTCTTACGAATATTGTAACAGCAGCAAACGTTTTAGGGGTTGTAACATTATCAGCCGTTCTTCCAGGAGCAATGGGTAACGCTTTAGTTGTTGCAAACGTAAATCTTGCAAACGTAGTAGTTTCAAGCTTTGCTACCGTAAACACAGGAATCACAGGCACGACATTTGTTTCAAATTTGCTTTAGTTAAAAGGAAAGTCTCATGACTATTGCACTTACCATAAATGGGACCACATATAACTATCCAGAGACTGGAGATTTGTCATGGGGTCCGGATGCAACTGATTGGTCACTTGCGGTTACTAATGGAATGTTGCAAAAAGCAGGGGGACTATTCCAGCTTTTAGCGGAAGTTGATTTTGGAACTACTCACGGTGTTAAATCACTATACTATAAATCAAGAACTGCAAACGTTGCTGCTGCAGGGCAATTAAGACTAGCAAGGGCCGATGTTGTTAGCTGGAGAAATCAGGCAAACAGTGCGGATCTCTCACTGTCAGTAGATGCCTCTAACAACTTATTTTTTAATAGTGTTGCGCTAGTCTCTTTATTCACTGGCGTAACAGACACCAACTCAATTGATTTAACATTAACGGGAACTGTTTTAAGTTCAGACTTGAAACTTTCAGCAACTGCAGCAGGAGCTGGTAACTTTAATCTTTCAAACTCTATCAATTCCGACGGCCTTCAGACCCAGACATCTATCGCAACGACTTCACTTACTGGTGTTTTATCGAATACGGATTGGACTACATTTAATTCAAAATTAACTAGCGTTTTAACAAGTGCTAATGTCTTTGTCGGTAATGTTTCAAACGTAGCGACCGGAGTAGCAATCTCAGGAGATATCTCAATTAATAATGCAGGCCTCACGGCAATAGCATCAGGAGTAATTGTAAATGCTGACATAAATGCGTCAGCAGGAATTGCAGTAAGTAAGCTTGCTACTTTAACCGCATCAAGAGCGGTAGTTTCTGATGGTTCTGGTTTTGTATCAGCAGCAACAACAACAGCGACAGAGATTGGCTTTGTTAACGGTGTTACAAGTGCAATCCAAACTCAACTAGATGCTAAATCCACTAATGTTCTTACTAGTGGAAGAATCTTTGTTGGAAACGTTTCAAACGTGGCGACAGCTGTTGCGATGAGTGGTGATATCGCAATTGATAATGCTGGAGCAACTTCCATAGCGGCAGGAGTTATATTAAATGCTGACGTTAACGCATCAGCAGCTATCGCAAGATCAAAACTTGGAGCTGGTACAAATAACTTTGTAGTAATTAATAGTGGAGCTGGAGCATTTTCAGAAGAAGCGACACTTGCAAAATCTCGCGGTGGTTCCGGTCAAGATAACAGCTCAATTACCTTTCCAGCATCGGGAACATTAGCAACGCTCGCTGGAGTTGAGGCACTCACAAATAAAGATTATCAAGGCGGGACAGCTTCCAATACGCTTAGGTTAACAATTCCAAATAATACAAAAGCAAATCTAGATGCACTAACTAGAAAAGAAGCTACCTTAGTTTACGCAACAGATGATGATCTTTTATATGTAGACAATGGAGCAAGTTTAGTTGCAGTAGGTTCTGGAACTAGTTCAAACATAAATTATATTACAAACGCAAGCGCAACGGATAACACAACTGGGTGGGCAACATACGCGGACGCTGCAGGTGTTGCGCCTGTTGATGGAACTGGTGGATCTCCAGACATAACATGGACCAGGACAACTACTTTACCACTAGCTGGTGTTGCATCTTTTCTACTCACGAAAGATGCAGCAAA
>LV_Brine_h2_0102DRAFT_1000549_pt1 | contig 12994 bp, 14 predicted proteins | sample LakVidmifraction_3_FD_10600 | JGI IMG/M metagenome (IMG submission 10600)
GAGGCCTGAACAGATCCCCCCCGAATCGCCGCAATTCTGGCCTTTATTTCGTCGTCAGTGACTTCATCAGGAATGTTATTGAGCACTATCCCGTCTTTAGTTTTAATGGTCTTGGGCATTACCAGTCAACCTCAATAATCTGCGTTTGTGTTGGCGCGCTCTCAAGCATTCCCTGCGCGTCACTGAGCCAGCTTGGGCGCATGAAATTATAGTCAGGGTAGTTCTGCTGCTCGTAATTGACTTGGTTTGAGTATTCGCCAATCGTTGCCATATTGCCCTTGCGGATAATGTCTGCAACTTCCATTCGCGCCGGGTGACTTGTCTCGACTCTTGGGAGCGCATCGCGAAGTATCTGCATGTCTTTGTCGGTCAATCCTCTTGCGCCAAGCTCTGCCATCTTGGCGCCTAGAATGTCGCCTATCGCTTGCTGCATCACCACCGTGTCGGTAAGCCCCGCCACATCAAAACCAAACGATGAAATTAAGCTTTTTACTCCGGTAATGAAAGGCTGTGCTGCGCCCGCGTCACCGCTAGAGGATGCCGCCACAAAGCGATCAAGCGCCCTGTTAGCACGGTAAGCTCCTTCGGCAGCCTTCTCAAGCTCGCCCATTGCCGTGGCCTGCTGTTCTGCCCTGCCTTTGGCGTAGGAGTTTTCCGGGCTTGAGTTGACGTTCGTTGTAACGCTTGTGCCCGAGCCCCCTAATTGCGATATTTGCCCGCTGTCCTCGTTAATCTGAAACTGTTTATCGGACGGAAGGCCGGACTGCGCAGCCTCTTGAGGAGACATCAGCCGGAAGCCTTTTGCTTGTGGCTCCCTGTTGGAGTAGATTTCCTGCCCGGTTGTCGGGTCCACAAGCGCTGCATTGTTGGCAACCGATACCGGCTCAGGGCGCTGCGGCATGAACTGCTGTGCCCTTGGGTCTGATAGCAGCGTTTTAAGGTCCATGCGAGCGCCTTCCAAATCACCCGAGATAATCCGCTGGCGAAGGTTAAGCGTATCCGAGGGGTCACCGCCTAGCTTGGAGATATTCTCCACGCGGTCATCAATTAGGCTTATTGCATCGTCAAATCTGTCGGCATCAAGCAAGGTATAAACTTGCATGGCGTCCGCGATCATTGCGCCCGTGCGCTCTTCGGATAGGGATTGGCTCATAAGCTCTTTGTTAGCAAGGAATTGCTGCCCCTGCCCCCGGTAGCCAGCACCAAAGCCCTGTAGTTTTTCGCCAATTTTCTGCATTGTGCTTTGCTGTTTTTCTGGCTGAGCGAATGCGCCTGTTAAGGGAGAAGCCATTAGTTCACCTTTGAGTAATCGACCATTAGATAGCCGTCAGGTCTTTGCTTTACGGCGTCAGGGTTTCGTGCCTGTACCTCTTGGGCCAGTACGCCGATATTGGGCTGATTGATACGCTTATCCTTCCACTTCCACGAATAAATATTCTGACCGCCCAGCGTCTTGCCGACCATGTTTATATCTTCTTTAAGGCGCACATCTGACAATGCCATCAGTGTGCCCACGCCTTCCGCGCCCGCAGCAAGCTGTGATGCAATGCCTTGAGTTTGCTGAATGCCGGGAACCCCGCTCAACCCCGAATACTGACCAGAAGCGTTCTGCGCCGCGTTAGCATTAGAGCGAGAAATGATGCTCATTATATCCGCTTGACTCATGCCATTTTGCGCCAGAATGCCAGCAAGATTGCCCGCGTTCTGCCCGTAAATACCAGAGGCATCCTGCCCGCCTTGATAGGCAAGGTTGGACATCTGTCCCGCAGCGTTCTGGATTCCGCCGGCTATTTGGTTGCCGACATTCATTCTATTGCCGGCAAGCGCCATGCCCGTTTGATATTGGTAGTTAGCGGAGTCACGCCCCGTGCTCGTAGCGATGCCTGACAGGTCACGCCCTGCCTGCTGAGTGAGCCCTGATGTTAGCTCGCCCTGCCGCCCTGCCGCTTGCGCTGCGTTGCCAGAAGCGTTTAAGCCCTGCCCGGACAATGCGCCAAGGTTGCCGATCTGTTGCTGTAATCCCTGCCCTGCCAAGCCTTGATTGAATCTTGATAGCTCTTTCTGCACATTGCCGCCACCAAGCCCGCCCATAGCCGCAGCGTTTCGCACCACGCCTTGCTCGCCCTGCTGTTGCAGGAACTTCATGTAAGGCGATTCATTATACGCTGCATTAAATGCGTCTTGACCTTGTGCCCCTGACAGGGCCGCTTGTTGGCCTAGTGCTTGCGTTCCTACCTGCTGGTAAGGGTTAAAGTAACCCTCTGCCCGGTTAAGGTTAGTCTCAACTTGGCCGGTAGCCGTATTGGTAGCCGTGTTTATGTCTGCGCGCCCCGTGGCGGCACCTTCGGCAAGCGAGGCAAGGGCAGAGCGTAGCCCGCTATTCATCGCGTTCTCGGCGCCGCTAAGCCCTGTGGTGGGAGCGCGGAACTTCTGCCCGCCCGCATCACTATAACGCTGCATGGCATTGTTATAGGACGTCCCGTAGGCTTGCGCCATAGTATTGACGTCCACATCATTTTCATCCATCAGGCGGGCAGCTTCTGCATCGCTCAAGTTTGGATTTTGCTCAAGGAACGTGCGAACCTCTTGAACTGAGTAGGCCATTAGTAACCACCCCCAAGAGGATTAAACTGCTCGCGTTGAGGCTGAGACGCTCCCTGTGGTGAATACTGGGGCGTTTGCGGTAGTTGGCGCTGGAACATAGCAGGGTCGTATGCAATGCGCTGTGGCTGGAATACGCTGCCCATGTCTACGGGCTGGCCCATCAATGCCGCTTGAAATGCCGGTAATCCGGCCATAATCTGTTGCTGCGCGCCGAAGTTGCCCTGAGACATTGCGTCAAGTTGGCGAGGCGCCGCTTGGTTGTATGCGTCCATTGCGGAGCCAAATCCCCCGGACAATGCCTGAGACATAGGGTTGTAGGCAGATGATATATCATTGCGCGCTTGCCCGTATTGCTGCTGGATATACTCGCGAGACATATCGTTTTGACGCATCGTGCCTTTTTGGGCAGAGTCATCTACGCCGCCAAACAATTTATTAACTATGTCGCCCATATTGAAGCCCTCTGTGTCGTCAATTTTACCACTATTTAGCAGTTGTCGCTAAGTTTGTTGAATCTCATTAAGCACTACGCCAAGCCGCCACTGGTCAACTATCTTTCCGTTTTTCAGGTAGGAAAGGCGGTTAATCCCCTCCTGCTTAAAGCCGCAGCGCATGGCGAACAGCTTGACGTTTTTGTAGATAACTGGAATCTGACACACGACCTTTGAATAACTTGTAGTGAGCTCGATCCATGCCAGCACTTCGCGCCCGCTTTGATACGCTTTCTTGCCGCGATACCGGGGAATAATATAAGGGTGTATCTCGAGTGTGACGCAGTTGTTAGGGATAAGGCTGTACAGCCCCATCACCTGTCCATCATCGTCTTGGGCCACTAGCCACGCAATGTCCATGTCAGGCTCCCATGCGCAAGGCTCTTGCCCGTCCTCCGCTACCGTTGCCCAAAGATCAGGGAGCGTGACGATTGACTTAATCAACTCCTTGTCAGTGGTTCGGCAGATCACACCAATAACCATCCCTGAGTTTTGTCGCCTGAAATATCCGATTGCATCTTGCGGTACTCAATAGCCCCCGCCGTGCCCGCTGAGTTTATATACAGCGAGTACAGCCTTGCCTCCACTACTCCCTCGGGTGAGCCCGAACCCACTATAGGAATGCCCAAAGTGGCATCAGCAAGGAATGAGGCGAACTGCTGAGTAGAGGTGCCATCTATCTCAACAATGGGCTGAGAGCGATTAGGGGGCGTTCTCACTTATCACCACCAACAATGTTCGCGGTCAGTTGAATAATCACCGGCTTTACCGGGTCAGATAACGTAAAGCGGAATATCTCAAAGCGTGCCGCCCTGCCGTTGCGTCTCCATATAGCCCTGCGCTTGTAGTCGCCAATCTTGCCTATCTTTCGAGGGCGCGGGGCTTCCCATGTCTTACCGTCCTTGCTGCGCTCCATGACGATCATAGGGTCCACAGAGTCAGCATTGCCGACACCGGACTCGATAGTTAATTCAATGCTCGGCACAAAGATCGAAAGCATATTGTTTTGAAAGGGCTGCGTTGCTACGCTTCTTATCATATTTGAGCCATATTCGGTGTACACATCAGGGTCAATCTCACCTATACGGCCATCAACCGTATCGGCGCACAGTACGCGCCCGTAAGCGGTGATAATTGATGAGACTCGGTGCGCGGTCTGCTCAGATTCGACATAAGACTTTCGCTCATGCCATCGCTGAGAGGTCAGATCGTAAACAATAGTGGTCGTAGGCAAGGCAAATCCGACAAAGTAAGCGCCTTTTTGAGCATAGGCCCATGCGTACACATTGGTGAGCTCGGTCTTGGTTAATCGCTGCAATAGGTTTTCGATAGCGGGTGTTGACATCTTCTGAGTGCCATTACCTGCCAATGCCCATATTGCAGGGGATTCGTTTTCGCCCCCGCCAATGAACATCAAGGTATCTTGCGCGTTGATGATTGACAGAGGCGAGTAGCAGCCCTTTGACAAGAAAAGCCCGTTGCGAATAAAGGGGAAGTCTGCGCCACTTGCCTGATTCTGGAAAGCCTCGGCAGTTTGCGTACCGAATACAAATAGCTGGTTCTTGTAAACACCAGGGGCCACAACGTCATCAGGGTCCGACTCGGCAGATCCAAAATCCAGCGCATTCCACGCCAAACCATTGTTAGAGGCGGAGATTATAAACTTGTTGGAATCTGTTGTGACTAGGAAATAGGAGTCAATGAATACAACGTACTGAGGCGCGCCATTAGCCGTAAAGTCCACGTCAGTGATCTGCGCGAATACATCGGTCGATCTGTTGTAAATGTACCCGTTACCGCCGGGAATAAGCACCATTAGCTGCGTACCGTTGCCCGCTATTGAAACCCGCGCCGTGCCGGGAATGGTGCCAAGCGTGTTGACGGTAAAATCTGAATTCATTTTGTAAAGCGAGGTGCCGTTGACGAAGTAAGCCGCGCCCTTCATCTCATGAGCGCCCCGGTTCGCCTGCTTTCTCGTGCCTGTAGTGGCAAGCTGGTTAGTTCCCGGAGCGCCTATCAATATCTCCTGATTCAAGGAGGGCGCCGGGTTTATTACCGGATACCAGTTCACGCATTCTTGGGCCGAGACTGGGAGCGATTCGCTGACATAGAAGCCGTTGGCGATAGGTAGCGGAGTGGTAGGCATCAATTAACCCGTAGAACGGCTCGTGAGACAACAAGGTTATTCGTGGCTGTGGCGTTTTGGACAAACACCTCCACGTAATCGGCTAAAGTAAACGCTATGCGCCACTGAGTAGACAGGGATTGGGGCGCGCCTGTTGAGATCGTGGTGGAGATTCGAGACCCGTCAATCACCGCACCGTTGAGCGCGATGTACACGCTAACAGATTGAGAGGTGCCCGCCGCCGGGTCGATGGTAAGGTCGGCGCCGATACTAAGCACACGGCTATCACTAAGATCATAGGTCAAGCGCCCGCTTGTGCTAGCCGTCATGCTGTCGGCTGATACCGAGGTCCACACCCCTGCCACGCGAACAGGTGTAGCAATTGCCGCGATAGTAGTGGCTGTAGCGTTATTCTGCATCGAGAGGAGCCCGCCTTGCTGCACCTTGCTTCTAATATCAAGCCCTGCGAGCAAGTTGTCATAGCTGATCCGGTAATTCGTCCCGCTTACGACATAATCAAAATAGGACCCGGATAAAACGCTTGTTTGTGCTAGGAATTTGCTCTTTTTCTTACCATCTGCGCGAGTAACCATTATGTGCTTGCCTCCAGACCAATAGCGCCCGTGGTTTCGGCAAGAATAGCGGCCTCGCCATCAGAATAGAAAAATGACTCGTTTCTGTTGCTTCCATCGGAATTGCCAGAGCCGCGAGGCAGTGTGCCGGGGTAGCGCGAAGGGGTAATAATCTGGCCGATAAGACGCATCGTCTTCATGCCGTTGATTGCAGCTACAGTCAGTGATTCGGACACAATGCCGCCGTAGTCAGCGGCAACCTCAATGGCCATGTTCGCTATAATGCCCCTGAGCGCGCCCGTGGGCACCGTCACGGCATCGGAAAGGTTAGCGACTACCGTATACCCTAGCGACACGCCTTCGGCCTCTAGCGCGGTCATGTAGTTGTTCAAGGCAAAGATATAATCTGCGTACTCATCAGCCTCCATAGGAGCCTCTGATGCCTGCACCAGTATTCTTTGCAATGAAGCCTTTGCGACCTGCTCAACTGTTGCCAATTACTTGCCCCTGTAGTGCTTGCTCACCGTTAAAGTCTCGCGCTTGGGATCAGCCTTTACTTCCACTTTCTTTGGTTCTTGGACTTCCCAGCCCGCATCGAGCGCCGCTTGATAGCTTGATTCGCAAACTGATACGACAACGCCGGAAGGCTTAATAAATTCTTTCATGCTGTTACTCCGAAAAGAAGGGAGGGCCGAAGCCCCCCCCAGTACCATTAGACACCGAACCCTTGTCCCGCAAAGAACGGGTTGAAGGTCGCGTAAGCAGGCAATAAGTCGAAACGAATTTTCTGCGTGTTTGCGTCACCGTCTGCGTACTTGCTGATACGGATAGAGAAGCCATCCGATGTAGTCGCTACCGTGTCGGTAGAGTACAGCTTAGGCAGCTTCACAGTGCCGATACCAAACGCCTGCTTAGTGTAGAACAGGTTGGGCTGGTAGACAGTGGCGCTAGCACTTACGATTGTCACAACCGCGCCGCTGGCTGGTGCTGCGTCAACAGTGTTGTACTGACCAGTAGCCTCGTAGATCGCAGGACCAGCCACCACAAGAGTACCCTCGCCTGATGCGCCAAGCGTTACATCGGCAGTCACCACACCAGTCCAAAGCACTCGCGCACCAGTGGCGTCCAACATTACCTGACGGGTAGCCTGGTTCAGGCGGTACACGTTGGCAACGGTGATTAACTCACCAGCCTTCACTACCATGTTCGCTTGCAGCGCCGTTACAGGAACCGATTGCGTCATAGTGTCTTTGGCAGTGACATAGGTGGGATTCGGAGCAGATGTCAACGTACCAGCACGATCAGCGCCAGTTGAGGAGGTGAATGTCGCCAGTGAGTCAGCAGTCAAAGCCATCAGACCGCCGAAATTAGAGCTAACCTGAGCCTTTTCCCACGCTGTACGCACAAGCTGGTCAGCAGCCGTTAAGCCTGCTTGAGCCGATGCGAGCGCGGTAGTGGTAAAGGGGTTCATCAGATAACATGCCTCATCTGACATAGGCACGCCGATAGAGCGAAGCAATGCGCCAGCGCCAGCAACGTCAGACCATGCGTCCACCGCAGTGCCATGTGTGCCGTAGCGTAGAGAGGCGTTCTTCTGCATGTAGCTAGCAAAATCTAGCTCAAGGTCGGTAATGATGCGCCGAGCCATTGGGCCAAGAATTGTCTGCATGTTGTCAGAACCGCCACCTAGCTGGTCTAGCTCAATAGCCTCCTCAAGATTGCCCCACTCTGTCGCAGCAGTGAAGTAATTCTGAACAGTGCCCGTTGCCTTACCTGCAATGATGTCAGACTTGGTTGAGCCGGAAATGTCACCACCGGCAGTGCGGATAGTCTTGTAGTCGTGTGGGCGCTTGAAGTCCACTGTGGAGCCGGACGAGGGGTCAAACTTGCCACTCAAAAGCTGAGTGTTAGTGGTCTTTGTGACCACGCGATTAGACTCAAAAGCGTCTAAGAATACCCGCGCTACTTTGCGGGTGACGTTGCTCGATAAATTGTTAGCCATGCTAGTTCCTTATTCAAATGTTGCCCCTATCGGCCCCCTTTCTTTGGGGGAGACACCCGAGCCGCGAGGACGGTCTGTGGGGTCTGGCGTTGCTGTTACCTTCGGTTTGAGAGCCAAGGCTTTACCGCGCACAATCCTTTCAATTCTTACAGCGGCCGCAGCAGGACTGAGGCGTGATAACTCCTCAAGCTCTACCGGGTTACGGGACAGGTACTTAGTAATCAACGGGCCGTGATCGTCGTCAAGAATGAACTGGACCAGATCATCGTGAATTCCGTAATTGGCTACCGTGTTACCTGCCGCTTGCAACTCCTCGGGCTTAATGCCGTAGGTTGCCGCCCGACCTCTGTAAGTGTCGATATTCTTGTTTAGCGATTCAATCCTTGCGGTTTCGGCCTGGTGTTTAATGTCCTCTGCGCGTTGTTGTTGTGCGCGCTGATTAGCATCCCACTCAGCCCTAGCCTGAATAGCCTTATCCCTGGTTCGCATGGCTTGTGCTAACTGCTCATCAGTCAGGTTGTAAGCATCACGAATCTCAGGGACTACAGGTGGTCTATCCGCCTGCTGCTTAGCGCGCAAATCATCGAGTTCTGCCTGTAGCCTCTCAGCCTTTCGCTCAGCTTCACGCTGTTTGAAAACTTTGCTGCCAACAGTTTCATCGAATATCTTTTGCTGCTCATCAGTAAACTCCACCTTTGCCGGGACTTTACCCGTCTTATCTGGTGACGATTCAGAATCATCTTGTGGATGATCTTCGGACTCCTCAACCTCTAGCGGTTCATGTTCTGCTTCTAAATCGCCATCAATCTCAATGTCCTGTTGCGTCTGGTCTGTCATTTGGTGCGCCCTCGAAGGTAGTTGCCATGAATAAGGTCATGTTCCTGTAGTCGATTTTACCACTATTTAGCGAAATTCACCATAAGGCTTAGGAATAACTGCGTTCGTCAACTTTATGGCGTTGTCAATCTCCATCCCTGTTTTCTTCACGCTTTCCGTCTCTAAACTTGCGCCCGCTTTGGACGCAGCAACCTGCGCCAGCATTCGCTTGGTCTCGGAATCATAGGACTCGATTTGAGTGTCTGCGTTGCCTTGTTGCATCTTGTACTGCAACTCATTCGCTCTTAGCTGTAGCGCGAACTGCTCTCTTTGCTCTTTGGCTGCGTTGGTCTGTGCGTTCATCAGCTCAGCCTGCCCTTTAGTCTGCTCTGCCATTGCGAGGACCATGGCCGGGTCCTGTTGCTGTTGCTGACCCTGCGCCTCTTGCTGCATCTGCGCCTTTTCATCATCAGTCAGTTGGTCGATAGGGATAATGCCCTGCTTAATCATCTGCGCGCGCTTTCGCTCAGCAAGCTGGTTAGCCACTGGGGTAGGAATGTTCTTGAGTAGCAGATCGCCGCCCATCGGGATAATGCTTTGGTCAATCTTGGCAATATCAAGAATGGCCGACAAGGTTTCTTGCTGGCGGGACTGGAAGCTCGGGCCAGCAGTGCACACCACGTCATACTTGCCGACCGATAGATCGTTCACCACCACCGTCTCGCCGCTTTGCTCATCAATCACGGTCTGGTTAATGTCAACCATGTCGTATTGCTGGTCCTCGTAGAGCACCCTTACAGCGCGCTCAGAGTCGTACGTCTTCGGGATAGCCTTAACGATAACGCGACCAGTGGCGGCAATGGCAACCTCCATCGCGTTGAAGTATTTAATCGTCCCGTTGTCGCCTTTGTTTTGCAGGTTCTGGATTGCCACGCCAGACTGCAAGCCGGGGTTATCGCCCATATTGGCCGCAAACATGCCCGCCGATTGATTGATACCCTCGCGCATTGACGCGCTGATAGTCACCAGTCCGGGGTTTACCTGCGCGCCGCCATTTTGCTGTGGGACGCCTGGGTTCTCAGGGTCCGGGTTGAAGAATTGCACAGGGTCAGAATTGGTGTTCATCGTGGCGAGCTCGGCCTCATGTCCTGCCCCTTGCTTTAGCGTCATCCAATACTTGGCCCGTGGAGCTAACGCACCTTCCTCTATCTCGCGTGATTTGGCGTAGTTGTAAACGCGCTGGTAGTCAATCATCTTCTCAACAGCGCCGTGGAATAACGTCTTGTTCTCAAATATCTGGAAGTTGGCGTACACCGGTATCACGTTTGGCCTATCGAACACCGTCTCTCGATGCTCCTCAAGCCAATCAGATGCGTCAAAGTATCTCGAGCACACCTCCTTCTTCATGCGCTTGCGTCTGCGCTTCTCGGTCACGCCAGCAGCGGCCAGTTCATCCTTGATCTTGTCAAAATCCTCGTTCGCCTCATGCACCTGCCCGTTGGACATCAGCACAAGCTCGCGCTCCTCCTCCTTGCAGTAGAAGAATTGGCCGATCAGGATAGTCTCGGCTTTATCGTAATATGCCTCGCCCTCTCGGTCAGTGGATACGGAAGTCTTAGAGCCGTCCGGCCACCTGGCCTCATACTCATCAACAGAGACGGGGTGCAGCACATACCAATAACGGCTATCAGCCTTATCCTGCTCCTCTGCCGTTGGGTCAAACCACACGCGATCAATAAAGTTGGGTATCTTCTCAATCACCAAGTCTTGGTCAAAGCTATCAGAATCAACAAACTTCTGCGTAACCATCCAGCCATCAAGCCCGCCAGTGACAAACCCTCTTGCCGCCTGCCGATAGATGGCCTTGGCCGAACTCATGTTCTCGATGTTGCGCACCATGCCGTCATAGGTCATGGCTAAATCTTTGGTCGCATCGCCGCCGCCGGGAGTTATGCGAATGTCAAAAGATGCCTGCTCAAGCTCCGAGCATATCTGATCGACAATAGGGGAGGTCATGTCAAATGTGTACCGTGGCTTACCTGCGTTCTGGCTCCACCAATACGGCTCCCACTGCCCATCACGCTTAGTCACGAACAGAATAGATTCGCGGGCGTTTTCTCGCAGGTCATGCTCAGCATCTTGCGCCGCACCAAGCATGTTCAAGCAAGCGCTGTGATCTTTGTAATCAATCTTGTAGGTTGCGCCCTTCGCCGGTTCGCTTTCCTTCTCTTCCTGTCCGTCTTCGTAATCTGCCATTTAGCGGCCCCATCCTGTGAAATTGATTTTGACAGCCTTGGCAGCCTCATCAGTGTAGCCCTGCGCGAACTGTCTGAAAGAGTCTGCGCCCTCGGAATGTATGTCATGCAATGGCAAGTCCATGAACCGGCCTGCGCTGCCGTTCCATCGTTTGCTGTAGGCGTCAAGGTGCGCTATGCCTTCCTTACACCCCGTCTCGTCGAACCAGCATGACGAGAACACATCTCGAGTCGCCTGTATGCCGTGATTGATGTCATCCACTCTTGGCACCAATACGATGTTATTAAGCCCGAGCTTCTCAATCATTTGCTTGGGGCTTATGTTGACTGATTGGCCCTGACGCACATGCCCAGCGTCATGAGGCAGATAGTGAGCGCCCCACATATAACCCAGCTTATTTAGCTCGGTGACGTAGTAAGAGTAAGGCTCGCCCCACCCCTCGACGAACTTGATGAAATAGTCAGCCATGCCTATGCGCTGATGGCACCAAATAGCCGTACCGTCTCCGCTGCCAATGTCCCAAAACGTGTTAACCGGATGTCCTTGTCTGTATGGCACCGTGGTAATGCGGCCCTGCTTCCTCGCACTGGTCATCTGTACAGTGTAGTAGCAACCTTCCTTTGATTGCTGGAATGCCTCTTGAGGGCTTGACGGGTACTCCTGCCACATCTTCTCAGCTTGTCCGCTAAAGTCTGTGTCCCTTGTTGATACCCACCAGGCGCGCTGCTCCAATGTCAGCGCGGTATTCTCGCTCACCTCCACTTCGTCAAAGTATTCGTGGTCTTTGTCGGTGATTATCACGCCTTCGGCGGGCAGGCTGTATCTCGGCTCTATCCACCAGGGGAAAAACTGAAAGCGGTAATCCTTGCGACCAAGATTCTTGCCTTGTGCTAGGTTTTTCATAGCCATCTGGCACATATCGTAATAAGGGCCTTCCTGTCCTTCTGCCGTTGACTCAATGCACACTACCCCGTTTGATGTAACGGCAGGGATTGAACCGGTAATGATCTCCTGTGCGCGCTCAGGGAACTTCGCGCATATCTTGCCGAACTCTGATACGTGCAGATATTGCAACGTGCCTGACCGGGCTGATGTTGCTACGCGAACAGATGAATTGTTGTGAGCAAAGAGAAGCTCTGACTGGCTGTCACGGCCTAAAGGCATTGCTTCGCGCAGTGGGGCCGGGAGGTTGTTATAGGCGAACTGCACCTTATCCCTGAATATGGTCTTGGCTATGTCCTCAGACTGCGCCACGATAGCCGCACGTACGTTCTCGCGGAACAGCGCACAGTCCAAGAAGTAAAGCGCGATCAGCGTGGTAAACCCTAGCTGGCGCGCCTTTAGGTATATATTGCGGTAGTGTATCTCTTTAAGAGCCTTAATCTGCGAGGCGTTGGGGATAAACGGAACAACAAGACTATCCTCTCCGTCATCCCCTTTAATCATTATCTTGTACAGGTTGCCGCTGGTTAAGCGCCACATCGGGTCAGCAAGCAGCTGCTTAAACTGCTCAGGCGACATCTCACTCATCAACAGGGCCGATAGTGTTGCCGGAAATCTGCCGGATCATCATTGATAACGGGTTTTCATCGTCCCCGGCGTGCGTGATCTTGTCGCCGTACTTCTTAGGCTTGAGTTTACATGCTGCCCACTTGAGCGCATCAATGGCAACCCTTGCCGCCGCCGGGTCATACTCGCCGCTAAGTACGCGCTCTGATAAATCAATGATTCTGTCTGCGTGAGAGTCAGCGCCGTCATCTTTTGCGCGCACGTACTGTTGACAGAATGATTCCTGTTCGCTTATCCATCTCATTACCGTGCGTATCTCAAGCCCGAGGGTTTCGCAGGCTTTGCGCAATGACATCCCCTCCACAAGCAGGGAGCAAATATCGTTGGCTTTCTCTTGTGTAAATGATGTTTTCATAACCTTGGTATGCCAGTAGCAGCGTCTACAGCGTCACTGACGATCTGTGCGCTTGAGCCCTGCTCTCGATTAACGTCTAGGGTGCCTATGCTGTCTATGGCCCCTGAGAGCGATAGAGACTCACCGCCAGGATGCAGATCGATGACAGTCAGTGTGCGCTCCTCTGATTGGTATCGGACCACAGTGCAGCTTGTGAGTATCAGG
>LV_Brine_h2_0102DRAFT_1000553_pt1 | contig 12859 bp, 20 predicted proteins | sample LakVidmifraction_3_FD_10600 | JGI IMG/M metagenome (IMG submission 10600)
AATGGTTTTTGAGTCTTATGTAGGTTGGATGTCTGCTTGTCCGTAGGGAAAGTGATAACACTTCTGGGGTATCTTTCCGTGCTGGAGTAATCCTTTACCTTGTCCGCATACTCATTGTTATAGATGTTATCCGTGTCATTCCTTCTCTCTATGCAGGTAGCCCTATTCTTAGCCGAGGATACCTTCTTTACGTGGCCTGCTGTCTTTATATAATTATAAGTGGGTAACTTCTTATAAAATACCAGTATATTTTCGTGTGCCTTCATTGGCATCTTTTTGGCGTTAAGATGTCCTGTCGCCTGAGTTTTCTCCCATATCCATTCATACCTCAACATGTTTAAGTTTGAAGCTCCCAAAACTTTATCAAAAGGTGTCTGAGCGTAGAGTAATATTGCACCATCGTCCTTTATTATACGTTCATAGTGCTGCCAGAGAAAGTGTAGATCTAAAGGGCAATCCCATTTGCAGTTTGTAGTACCATAAGGGAGGTCACAGAAGATCATGTCAACCGATCTATCCTGTATTTGAGGGAATACATTGAAACAATTGTCGTTTATTGGTGTGTTTATTAAATTTTTCATAAATAAAATACCCACCCCCTCAGAGGTTGAGGCTCATCAAAGGTGGGATTTATAAATTTTAGTTATCCTGTAGCCTCAACTCTACATGGTGAATATAAACTTTTTATTTCAGTTATGCTAATTTTATTTACTTTTTGTTTTACTTGGTCTTATTTCTTTTGGTTCTCCGTACTTTTCAATAAGCCAATCTCGCCTGTGAGTTTCATATTGAATCTCTGTTGGGGATTTCTCGATGATATATTTTAAGAACTTTTCTTCTTCTCTGTCTCTTTTTTCCTGTTCCCTTTTAGCTATTCTTTCTCGATTTAACTTTTCTTCCGTTCCATCTATGCGGTGTATTATTTTATAGGCTTCCTCTATATAATATTCATAATCAATATTGTATTTGGTAAAAGGTTTTTCTTCATGCTTGTTGAATATTGTAACTAACCTGTTCCCAGCTTCTATTTCAATAATTTTATCCTCTTTTGTTTTACGAAAGGTGCTTCCAATAGTGGAAATATAGTAACGGTTCGTTTTTTGTTGTTCTTTTATATTTTTCTCTTCATCTTTATTCTTATCTAGTGTTTCGCAAGTCCACCCATGAGTAGCGTTGAACATCTTGCAAAAATCATATATTTTGTCATGATTTCTTATTGTGTTTTCCACTTCTTTACCTTCTAAAAAGTATTTAGCTATTGCTTGAGTAACTACATCCTGAGAAAGGTTTTTATGCCAATCTCCTTCTTTTATCGAAACGTTTTTTGGTCTTAGAGCACCTTTATATTTGATTTTACCGTTGTCATATTCTGCTATGTAAGAGTTTACATCTCGAATTATCATTTGTTTATACACTCCGTATTCTAATACCAATCCTGTAACGTCTTCCCACCATTTACATATTGCGTATATTATCTTCTTGTCTTTTCTCCCCACCTTAAATGATATACCATCTGTGTTAGCTTGAATCATTAAAAGGTTGGGTAATTTGAGCATTAACATTTCAGATAACATACAAAGGCACAATTGACCCGTCAAAGTCGTCTTGAGAGTGTATAGCGGGTCACAGAGAAATGAATATTCGCTGTTGGATTTTCCATAAACGCTATTTCCAGCAAGTTTATATCCATCTACCATTACCTTTAAGTCAGCATTGAATTCAACTCCCAGTTGTTTTTTGCCTTCCATACGTGGTTTTATTAATTCGTCCCCATATATATCTACAAATACTTCCCCTAAATGCTCAGGATAATATCTATTAGTCACTGCGATAGCTGGGTACATTCCAGCCACATCCACATCTAAAATAAAATTATCTTTATCCTCTTTGTATATTCCTGGTTTGATACATCCGTGCAGTCCTCCCGTGCCCATATCAAAAGCAAAATCTTTATATTCAACGGAGTATTTAAACGATCCCTTTATTTCATTCACCTCTATTCCCTTAAGATATTCCAGCATATTATTAAACTCTTCTGTCTGAAATTTAATATATTGAGGAATACATTCTACGAACTTAAAAGATTTACGATGAGTTCTTTTTCTTTTTATATTACTTTCATCATCTCCTGTGTTTTCACAGTATAATTTCAACATCAATTCTTCCCCCAATTTACTATCAGGATAATTTATACAATTTAGTCCGTACTTTTTAATCAACCCTCTCCTTAGTTCTACCTTTGGTTGAGATATTTCATAGAATTTCTTTGTGGCTTTTATATCATTTATGTTATACTCCAATATTTCCTTCACTTGTTCGGCAGTATTTACCTTGTCTGTGTGTTTTATTGGCATATCTTGGACATTATCAAAGTCCATATTTATTTCAAGTTTCTTTAATGAAGTTATCCGTGCCATATTATTAAAATGATGGATAGTAAATAGGTCTAGCTGTGGTATTGTAACTTCCATATCCTTGATCTGAGCCCACTTCTCTCCAATTACACGTTGGGATTCCTTGTAAATTAGTTTAGCTGCCTTATCGCCTGTATAAGTTACAAGTTTGTTTCTATTTTTGATCATCCAATGTAAGACAGGGTAGTCAAATGCCAAATTATTAAATCCCACCATACCCGAACATTCGGAAAGGTGAACAAGCATCGTTTCAAATTGATTATATTTCCCCCATATCACATATTTTTTAATCTCATCTGAATCTTTTGCTATAGCCGAATAAGTGAAACAATTAGATAGGGTTTCAATGTCATATATCCAAATTTGTTTTTTTATCTCATCCCTTGTCATACCATCTATTTTTTATCTTGTTCGTCCTCCTTTTTACTAGGATAATTTAAATTCTCCCTACATCTCCCACACTGCTTCTCACAGATTGTTGTCACGTACCCGTTTGTGATTTCTTTTTTGCAGTTGTGGGGTTTATTCTTTACTAGTGTTGTTATCATATTTTTATTTATAAAGTCACCGTAGTCCTAAACCTACCACCAGTCCAACTTACAGGTTTGTGAGCGTTTATAAGATCGTTGAGTTCCTTTAATTTTTCAACTATCTCCTTATCCACCACATCTTTTACTTCCATATCCTCTGGAATAACATCTTCCCAAGTGTAGTATCCCTCAATATTGCTCAGGTAATTTGGTTTACAAATAACAAGGTCTAGGTCCTCTAAAGATACCTCTTCTTGCTCGGAATAGTCAACCACTTCATCAATGTCCCAGAAATAAATGTCGCTATCATAAATTGTTAACGGTGTTACTTTATCCCACTCCTTTTCTTTTAGCTGTAAGTACTTGCTAGATAATTCAGCTTCTCTGCAATCAGGGCACTTAGTCCAAGCTTGTCTATATATGTGCCCTTTATCACATTTTTTATGAGTGGAGTTTGCATATATTGCAAGTTCTTTTTCTTTGCCATAGAATTTCCCATTCTTTCCTACCCACCCCTCTATGTTAGTTCTATATTCTGCTAAGTTTGGTTCTGTGTTAAGTATAATTTCTTTTTCCATCATTTTTTATTTAAGCATTCATATACAACCTCATAATACTCCACAATATTATCCTCCCACAAAAATGTCCATGCATCACCATTGAATTTCACCGAGAAATCACCGTCACTAGGATCTCTTGTAAACTCTATCTTGGTTATTCCTTCTGGCTTTTTGATATTTTTGAAAAATTCCTTTAAGGTTTTACTTGCAAAGAGGTGTTGTATCTCGCCGCCGAACACCTTTCTCTCTTTGGTCATGTGAGGGTATATGGTGAACCTGTTTTTGTTCCAGCTCTCTAATGTCACCTTCTCACAGTTTTCCAAGATGTAGTCTTCCATCTCTTTGTAAAGTGTCTCTAGCTCGTCTTTGTGTTTATAATATTTATCTGTTAGTGTCATAATTTATAGTTTTTGGCATGTTTAAACAATAATGTTGCGCCAGTTTATCTTTGGGATAGTTTCATTTTACAAATATACGTACTTAACTTATTAAAAATTGTTAAAACACCGTTAAATTATCCTGCATCTCTTTAAAAACCCGTAGTGCTTCAAGGCTATATCCAGCTCATCATCCTTTAAGTGTATATGCACTTTGTGCTCATAATTGTAGTTGAGCCTATGAGAGTATTGTACCGTCATGTTTTCTTCTTCCCCGCAGTTTATTGTGCTACCATCCTTAAAATGAAATTTAGATAGAATCTTAAAGGTGGGGTATATTGTTCCTGGTATTTTCATAGCTATTTTTCGTATTTAAGTTTTATGCGTGAGCACCACTCCATATCATTGTTGAATAAAAATTCACCATAAGAGTAGTGGGAATAGTCACAATTCCAAAGCGCAAGTTCAAACCCCTCTTTAAACAGTTCAAAGTCCTCTGGATATACCTCCTCTATCACTGCCACTATCTCTTTTGGTAGGTACACCTTTTCTATGTTTTCTTTGTACCATTCAAGACTTTCATAGAATTCATAGTTTTTATTTTTTCTGCGAGAACCCCATTCTTTTGTAAGCTCTTTTGACACTTCAATGACGTTACGTGATTTCAACCTGTCCGTTGATAGGGTCGGTAGCTCATACTTTATAAAAGCCTGTGCCGATATGTACCCCAACTGAAAATTTAAATCCCTCACATTATTTTTCACACTGCTGGCCATACTTTAAATTTAAAAGTTTCTATTTTTGTCTTGTGACATGATATGTGATATTTTCCAAAGGATGTCTTAATTTTCTGACCTTCTCCTTTGGGTGTTGTCTGTAAGCTAACTTTTATTTTTTCCTTACTATTGGTATCTTGGCAGATGTTGGAAAATATATAATTTGACACCGCCTCCATCTGCCCCTTTAATCCCAGCCCATCGTTTAAGTTTATCTGTATTTTCATAATTAAAAGTAGTATTTTGCAGCCCTGAATACCAAGTATGCCAGAGCTATCATTAGTATTAAAAAACCACAGCCTATCATGTCAAGCATATCTCCTTTATCTTTCATCACACTTCAAATTTAGTTAAAAACTCTTCCAACTCCTGCTTACTTATTTTTCCAAACCCTTCATTAAACCTTTCTATGAGGTCTTGATCCACTATTGATTTGTTTGGATACTGCTGCCTGTTTACAACTAAATACCCTCTGTGCTCTACCTCTTTTATGAGTTCTTGATCATCTATCTCGGCGATATCTACCTCTACGTCCACATATTGGTCATCTATTTCTACTAGTACTTCTGTTTTTATCTTTGTCATAACTTGATCCTTTTTATTAGTTTGCTGTCTTCTATATTATAATCATCAACAATTTGTGTCTCTAGATGTATCCCTGTGTCTACCGTGTGATACTCTATAAGGTTGCAGTTTCTGAGCCCCTGAAAGAACCTTAGATGTTCTACCCCATCTTGGTTGAAATACTCTTCTAGCTTATTGAGTATATATCTGTGTGATTTTTTCATAGTTTTACTCTTCCTATTAGTTTTTGTGCATGATTAGTCAAAGTTTTAGGCTCCTTATTTTTATATTTTGGATAAATCTTGAACACATCATTTAGGCTAAGTGATACTCTATTCATTAAAACATAATTTTCGGTGGCCTTTTTTGTGGAGAAATATTTGAATCCTTCACCATTTACACCTTTGAAGGGGTGAGTTTTTAGTTCCTCACTTACAGGAGATATATCTGTTATGCTACCATTATTACAGCTTAATATAAATAAATCGTTCCCAGTAAATATCTCAACACCATCCTCCGAGGTAAAAATTGGATCTTTGACAATCTCTATTTTATCTAACCAATTACCACCAGAATCTTTGTCCCATTCAACCCATATCTCATCTACTCCTTTGTAAAAAACGACACCATCTATACCTATACTTTTCAATTTTGTTTGAATCTGAAAAGACCTTATAATATGTGTACCTATTGATGTTTTTGTTTTAGCTGTAGCCCCCAATTCAAAAACCTCTCCATCAGAAAGCCTTTCAATTGAATGTATAGGGTAAGTAATAGTATCAGGTTTTGGATCAACGTGAGTGCCTTGATCACAATACCATCCTGAAACATACTTTAGTGTTTTATTCAAAGGGTTATTTTTCCTAAATATTCTTTTAGGGTTATCTAGTGACTGATAAGATAATATTTCATACCCTTCTTCAATTATTTCTTTCCATATAGGGTTAGACTCCAACTCCCGCATAAGAATTTTATCTCTTGTGTTTATAAAATCCCCAAACTCTACGGTATTGTCTTGTGTTTTGTGTTTAAATTTTTTCATTTCAATAGTTTTAAATGTTTGTGTAACCCTTCAATTTCTTGGCATATTTCCTTCCCGTTCTCGTCCCAAGCTCCAAGATCTTTTTTCCTGCCAAAGTCCTTCTCGTAGCAAAACCAGTAGAACATCTCACAGGATTCCTCAGTGTAGATACTATCTAACAGCGTATTTATGAGGTTGTGGTATGGATTGACGTACTCTATCATATCAAGTCCCAGACCATACATTTTACTTTCATTGTCGGATAAGTCTTTTAAAGTTTCTATTACCTCTTTTAACTGTTTTAAGTTCATTGTTTTTAAATTGAATCTATTTCTATTGTTCTTATTGGTGTCGTATAATAATCCTGTTTCTGGTACACTTGATACCCGTTGAAACTTTTAATAACCTTCTGCTGCGGCATTATTTCTTTCATCCCGAAGTTGTCATACCTGTATATGTCAAAACCTTGTGGTGTAGCTTCTATTTCGATTGTGGGGGAGATATTCTTTACCCCATAAACGTCATAGTCATATACTTGAATATTTTGTCCCATCATATATAGGGGCAGTAGTAATATAAATAGTGTTTTCATAATTGTTATTTTAGTTTTCTTCCCTGTTTTGCCATCTTATCTGCCCAAGCATTTACCCATAATCTAGGTTGGGTGATATCCCTCTGATGTGCTTTAATATCCCTAAACTCCACCTCTACGTCCATCTTTTTTAGGATACTTTTAAACTTATTCTTTGGATAGTCCCATTGTCTAACACGTTTGTTACCCTTCTCTATGTAAGCTATGCCCCAACTGGAATCTGTATTGAAAATTATCTTTGTTGTACCCTTTAAATCTTTATGTTTTGAGACGTAGCTCAGAGCGTTGCACATTGTCATTATTTCCGCAGCCGTAGAATCCAGAGGGTTGAGCCTTAACTTGCCCCACTTTTTAAATTTTCCCCAAGGAGATGATATCCAAAAGGCATATCCACCACACTTTTCCTTTGGGCACCAGCTTGCGTCTGTATTTATTGTTATAAGCATTTTGTAAATATACTTTATATTAAATGTTCTCAAAAATATTTAACGCTCTATTAACTAAAAAGGAATCCCGTCTTTGTCCTCATCTTCATTGTCCTCTATATCGAACATCGCTTTAAAATCACTGTTTGGCTTTAGGTCTTTGTAAGGGTTTTCTTGTGCCTGTCTAGGTTGGGGGTTACTAGAGGAGTTAAAAGTAGGGGTTTTTATCGAGAAATTGTCTTTAGTTATTTCTGTGTCGTTGTCGTTCACATCAAAAACTCTCTCTACATGAATATCCTTAAAATCTTTAAGAGAGTTTTTTAACCTTACTTTTACATAATGCCAAAAAGTCAAACCTTTTGTCTGAAATACCGCATACTTGTTTTTTTCTTCTAGGTAGTCTGAAAGATAACTATAACGCTCATAGTTTACAGCGCCATATTCTGATAGACCCAATAAGTACGGGTTATGGATGACAACCTGTATATCCGATGCAAACTCAATTTTTGAGCTAAAATAAAAGTCTGTTGTTCTGGGAAAATGTTCTTTAGGGTTAATACGCTCTTTCAAACTCCTATTAAGTTGGGCTAATATTATTATAGTCAGTGTTTTAACTTCTCTTTTTAACCTTATAAGGTGAGTTATTAGATTTGATATAGATGTGCCCTCGTCTTGGTTTCCGTTCTTCTCAACTAAATTTATGTTATCTATAGTTAATACTATTTGTTTCTTATATAAAGGGTCTCTTGCATATATAGGATATGATTTTTGAATTACTTTTCCTTCTTTTACAATTTCTTCTGTGTTGCCTACCACCTCTTCTGTAAATTCTCTTGTATAAGTTTCTATGAATGTCTTTACCTCTTCATAAAAATTGTCTGGTGTGTAAGTGTCAAAAGTCTCAAATATGTAGTCAGAGGTGAGTTCTAAGTACACTTCATTAAAGGCTTTCTTTACCTCTTCATTAGGTTTATTATATAGTAACTCTTCAAAAGGGACTTTTGTTTTCTCATGTACTTTGGTGAGAATGTACTCCTCTTTTGACTGTTCAAAATCTGCCTTTATCAGTATTACATCTTTCTTTGATGTAGGGTTTAGTTTATCATCAAAGATGTCAGTCTCTATTTGTCTGAGATTATGGCTTTTTCCATATCCTGATAATGCACCAATTGTGTATATTTTTTGTTTTGTCAAGCCTCCATGGGAATGTTTGTTCAAGTGCTCAAAGCGGGTTTTTATGGGCTTATATCCCCCCAGTTGTCCCTCTTTTATACTCTTATATCCATCTTTTGTGGATTGTGCTGCGCTCTTTATACTCATATCAGTCTGTTATTTCTACTTTCTTGAATGCAAATATAACTATTTTAATTCTTTATATTGGCAAATTTATGTAAAAACCACTCTTCTTTGTTTAGGTAGTAGCTATGTAGACGGCACTCATCTAAAGAAAACTTTCTGGAATATAGGTTTTTGGAAGAAAATATTAGGTTTTCAAGCTTATGAGAATATTCCAGCTGCTCATCATCGTTCATGAACGTTTGAAACAAAAATGCAAGATGATTTCTAGAAATTGATGTCTCCACCCTAAACTGCGCCAGACCACTTTTCGTCCTTTTTTGGTTTCCCAGAGTTTTGTCCTGTGACCTATAAAATGAGGATACCCAATCATAGATTTTAATGTCCTCTTCTGTTACATTGGCCGTCTCCAAATCATCCAGTAGTTTGATCCCTTTTTTCGATAGCCTTATCCTGCTGAGTTCTGAGTCTGTTGCCTTACCTTTTATCTGTGTTATCAAAGATTCGTTCTCAAAACGTTCAAGTATGTTGTCTTCGAGAGTGGAAGCCAGAACGTTATCCAACTCATTCTCTAATTTCATCTGCTTTATCACTTGAAGGTTCATTATCTCATTTGGTGAGATCCCCTTCTCTTTTGCTAATTTGAAGTTTATGTACATTATTATCTATTGTTTTTTTAATGGTATAATTCTGCCACCTATTATATTTAGTTCTTCATCAACCTCTATCTCAATATTACCTATCTCCCCATACTTAAAGATGGAACTTATCTTGTTGTATGTATTTTGTTCGTCCATATCATCCCCCAATAAATTTCCAAAAAGATCGTAGCCAAGTTCACCCCAAGATTCAGATTTTATATCCTCTAATGTTATTTTTGCTGTTTTCATAATTATTCTATTTTTAATATTTGGTTCTTAAAACTTGTATTACATCCCAAGCATCCTCTAAGGCATTATGGGTTACTCCTGTATCTTTTAGGTCTGACCTTTCTTTACACAGGCTCAAATTGGGTATCCACTCATCATTTTTAAAGTTTACGAATAGGTTTCCTGGGTCTAGGACTCTTTGGTGAAATTCAAAGTACTGATTAAAGTATTCTTCGTTCTCCAGCCATATTTTGTCAAATGTACCAAAGTTTTTACCTGCGGCATTAAGCCTTATCTTTTTATCTACACTATAAGGTAATAAAGGGGTTATCTCAAGTTTTTGCTCTTTAGTTAAACTATTTTGCCAATACACATTATCATAGTGTTTCATGCCGTTCTCATAAAGAAAGTTATTAAACCTCTGAGCTAACTTTCTTGGTTCCATAAGTTCCTCACTTTTGCCTTCTTTTATTGTTTCTATAAGCCCAGCGTTCATGTTTAGTGCAAAGGGTTCACCATATATTTTTTTGTGATTGAATATCCTGTGCAGTTTTGGGATATCTTCAAAAGATAAAAGATTGTTTGTATCTTCTATAATTATCCCTATGGAAAGTATCTGTCCGTTTTCGGGTTTGATGGCTGTTGTCTCAATGTCTATGCTTAAGTATTTCATCTTTTTAATTATTTTGTTTCTATTTCTCTCCATTCAAAGTCATGCTCTCCCTGCCATTTCTGTTGCAGCACTTTTATCACTTTTTTCTCGCTTGTTAGGGGATGTTTGTGGTTTAATTTTATATATCTGAGCTCTGCTGTGGGAGTAAACACCTCTTTTTCTTGCCCAATTATCTCGGCGAATTCTCCATCTAAAAATATAGTTTCGCTGAATCCCTTATAAATACCTCCACTCTTAACCTGTAGGTGATCTTCCCCATCCAGCATAGATCCCTCTTCTATTTTCCCTGATATTGTGTGTATTTTTGTTTCTGCGGTCATATAAATGTTATTGTTTCTAAATTTTGCACCTTTAACAAAACCCAGTTCATATTGAGCGTAGTTTTTCACTACCTCCAAAAACTCATGTTGTGTCACTTCTTTAAAGTTTAAAAAATCTTCATCACTTGCCCAGCCCACACTGCCAACTTCAAAACATTTACCATTGATACCATATCCCAGATAATAGTTTTTGTTGTGTTTACCCGTACACTTGAAGATCATTTTACTGTATTTTGACCTGTAATATTTACCTTTCTCAAAAGTTTTAAATACTTGGGGGATTATGTTGTGCATAACTTCCACCCTTAAATGGTGTGCTGAATGCGAGTCGTCAGAAAATAGGTTTTTTAGTGCCTGTACTTCATCACCTGTTAACATCGCTCCTTTATAGTTACTGCCACCACCAGATTCTCCCCAAGTTATAGTGTCCCTTACCTCGAATGCTTCTGTCTTTATGTTCATGATTTACAAAGTTTGTTTAATTGATCCTCTATCTCTTGTTTTTCTTTTTCTAGTCTACCCCTTTTATCTTCTACTTTTTCTTGATGAAGTTTTTCCAAGTTGTGCCAAGCTTCTCCTTTCTCCTTCAATTTAAAGTGTAGGTACATAAAATTCTCTGAGTCGAACTCATTGTAAGGTTCAAAATTCTGATAGCTACTTGCCACCCAAAGATTAAATGTATACTTGTTGTCCACCAAAATATTTACTACATACTGGGTTCTGTCCACTACCTTATACTCCCCTTCAACTATCTTTTGTTTGAAGTATTCTTCTACCTCTTTTATTTTACTTTCCATTATTTTTATTTATTATTTGTCACTACTACATTATTAGTCTTTAAGTCTAACCACGTATCTTCATTATGCTGAGAATACAGGTAAAGGTGTGGTATCCCCCTTATATCTACTTTCTGCCCCTGTTCTATGTTACTGTACTTTTTTATTTTTGGAGCATTATGCAAAGTTTCGTAATTTTTAATGTACTCGCTTGGCTCTGATTGTTTTTTAAGCCAACTTTTTATTTTTTTCTTATACTGTCTCCAATTTTTCATAATCCTGCTATTTTAGCACCGTAATGAGTTAATGTTAAGTTTAAATTGATTAAATTTGATATTGTCTTGTAATACCCAAGAAATGGATCGTGTTCTAATGGTATTTCTTTCCCTTTAAAATGAATCATGCAGTAATTACAATCATTATTTTTGTATTCAAAACCATCAAACATTACTTTGGTTAGGCGGTCGTGATAATTACCCCAACTATCAATAATATCAAGAGTTGTTTTATTATCCAAATTATCTTGCGGTTCTAAATCATTTGGGTTAAATGGCTTATCCAAAATAACCCCTTCAATCGTACAGGCCACAAACCTATTTAGGTAATGGTATTCCTTTTCGTTTTTAAAGTAGTTGCTTAGTAGTTCAGTTTTAAGGAATTTATTGTACCATACTATTTTATCATAATGACCCCCGATTCCTGCTTGTGAATCTATCTGACCAACTCTTTCACTTAATGATATTAGCTTACTCATATATTCACTTTTTATGTCTGTTCATGTTACATGAACTTTCTATTTAATTAATTTTAACTTGTTCAAACCCACAGCCTCTCAAAAGTCCTTGCCCCACAGGGATAACCAACCACTGTATTAAATTTTGGCAGATTAAAATCTCTTTTTCGGTGAGATACTCTCTGTCTCTATATCTACTATTAATTAGTTTATACAGCAAATATACAACCCCCTACAAGTTAATGTAGAGGGTTTAATAAATATTTAACTTATTGGAATGTATTATCCTTCGCAGGCTGAACATTCTAGCATTGACTGACTAAATTTCTGTGCAGCGTTTATTGAGTATTGATAATATAGTCCTTTTATACCTTCGTCAAAAGCCATGATATGTAATTTTATTATCTCCTTTGCTGGGGTGTCTGGGTGGATCATTATATTTATACTCTGCCCTTGATCTATAAGTGGTACCCTTTGTGCAGCAAGTTTTATGACATCTGCTTGAGATACCTCTGAAAAAGTCTTAAAGACATTTTTTTGATGCTGAGTCAAAAAATTCAAGTGTTGTACAGAACCATTTTGTTCCAGCACACTGTCCCAGACTTCTTTTGTGTTCTTACTCATTTCTATAAACACTTTCTCTAACTCCTTATTTTTAAAGGTGACTTGTATTTTAGCAAGCTTTTTCTCGTTAAAATTACTTTTGTGTGGTTCTATACCCTCTGACAGTGCTAAATGTGTCCCTCCATCTATAAAAGTTGTGGATTTTTTTGGCGCCTGTGCTATTCTGGTAGTATTTCTTTCCCCATAACCTTTTAATATTTCAGGTTCTCCCCAATTTTTAGCCATCCATTTCGAGGCCCTATCACTCTCTTTCTTAAGGGTTGAAAATATTTGGTAGTTTTTTTGAAAAGATTCCATAGATCCAAACGC
>LV_Brine_h2_0102DRAFT_1000560_pt1 | contig 12767 bp, 10 predicted proteins | sample LakVidmifraction_3_FD_10600 | JGI IMG/M metagenome (IMG submission 10600)
AGGCACACATCGCACAGGCGGAAGGCCTCGGCCATTTTCGCCTGTGCGCGTTCCAGCGGCCATAAACGCAGCCGCAGGTTGGTATCGAGCGAGGTGGTTACGCCAGCGGCGCGCGCATGCGCCATGGCGGCCAGTCCGGCGTCGCAGGCGCTCTCGCTGATGGCCAGGCTGATGCCTGACAGGTGCAGGGCACCCGCTGCGGCGATGGCTTGCAAAGGCAAGTCGCCCACGGTGTAGCAGCTGGCTGCCGAGCCGGCGCGGCGATAGTGGAAGTAATGTCCCTGATCGTCGTGCGTGACGAAGTACAGGCCGGTACTGCCATTGGCTTGCACCGCCACGTGCTGTACGTCGACCTGCTCGCGCTGCCACAGCGCCAGCAGGTCCTGGCCGAAGTGGTCGTCCCCCACGGCGCTGACATAGCCCGACGCGGCACCCTGGCGGGCTGCCGCGATGGCGAAGTTGGAGGTGTCGCCGCCAAAACCTTGCAGGTACTGGCGCGGCGTGTCGATGCGCTGGTTGAATTCGACCATGGCTTCGCCGTAGGCGAGGATGGGTTTGTTCATGTGCTGTTCTTTCGCTCTTCTTTCCCGGGCATCGATCAGAAGAAGGTCTGCACGATGTCGGTCACATCGAAACGCTGGTCCACGACGACCAGGTGACGCCACTTGTCGAAGGTCAGGCAGGGGTGGGAGATATCGAAGGCGATCATGTCGCCGACCTGGATATCGTCGCCCTCGGCAATCTTCAGGTAGGCGTGCTGGTCCATCATGCCGGTCACTTCCCAGTGCGCCGGGGTGGCTTGCGGCTGGGTATCCTGGCCCGGGCGGAAGCGCGTGACCGGGGCCGGCAGGCCGGCATCGAAAGCGGCATCGCGCTTGCCCAGGGCGATGATGGCCTTGTCGGCCTCGGGGATGGATTGCACGTAGGCCCACAGCTGCAGCGCCGGCTGCAGCTGGCTGCGCATGCTGTGCGCCACCGGATTGCGGACCTGGATCTGCGATTGCGCGGCACGATAGATGCCCACGTCATGGGTGAGATAGCAGCCCGGACGCAGCACCACGTCCAGCGCGGCACCGATGTCGGCCTGGCCGAATTCCTCGGCGACCACGTCGTACCAGGCCGAACCGGCCCCGGTCAGGATCGCCGGGCCCTGCGCCAGGCGGCGTGCCAGTTGGCCTTGCGCGGAAAGATCCTTCAGGCAGGCTACCGCGCGCTGCAGGAAGCGGCGGATGTCGGCCTCTTCCTTGAGCACACCTTCATAGACCTCCACACCCGCCAGAGTCAGGCTGTCCCAGCGCGCAATGGCCGCCAGCACTGCCTGCTGCTGCGCGTCGTCACGCACGCCGGTGCGGCCGCCTGCGGGGCCCAGTTCCAGCAGGACGTTCAGGGTCTGCTTGCGCTCGGCGAAGAAGCGGCCCAGCTGATCGGCCAGCGCAGCCGAATCGACCAGGCAGAAGAATTCAAACGAGGGATCGGCCAGCAGCTCGGCAATGATGGCCATGTTGCGCTTGCCCACCAGCTGGTTGGCCATGATGACGCGGCGCACGCCGTGATGATAGGCGGCCAGGGTCTGGTGGGCGGTGGCCAGGGTGATACCCCAGGCGCCGGTGTCGAGCTGGCGTGCAAAGAGCTTGGGGGCCATGGTGGTCTTGCCGTGCGGGGCCAGCTTGACCTGGTACTGGCCGACGAAGTCCTGCATCCACTTCAGGTTGTGGGCGATCTTTTCTTCATACAACACCGCGGCCGGCAGGCTGATGTCTTCATTGAGCAGGTTCCAGCGCACCTTGCCCGCCTGTTGCGGGGTGAGGGGTTGCGCCAGCGCACCCAGACCCTTGTTGAGCGGGTCGATCATGCCGGCCTGAAACTGGCTTTGGTAGTTTGTATCACTCATCGCTTTAATTCCTGTGAAATTAGGATTGACGTAATAATAGCCTTGAATTTACTATGTTTACGCCGTGTTAGTAAATAACATAAATTGTTTCCGCGGCACCCTTCCGGGGTCGCTGGTTTGATCGCCCGCCCATTCCCGCAGACTGATTTTTCCTTCCCATGGCGCAGACATTGGACATCATTTCCCGCATCACCGAGCGCAGCAGTACCTTGCGCCTGGCCGAACAGAAGGTGGCTGAAGCGATCCTGGGCGATCTGGCCGCTGCTGCCAGCGCCAGCATCGGCGAGCTGGCCGGGAAGGCCGGCGTCTCGGTGGCCAGCGTGACCCGCTTCGCCAAAGCCATGGGCTGCCGCGACGTACGCGAATTCAAGTTCCTGCTGGCCCAGGCGGTGGCGGTGGGTCAGCGCTTCTTCGATGGTGCCAAGACGGTGCCCTCCGAGCAGCCGCCGGAACTGGCCGACGTGGTCTACCGCGACATCCACGCGGTGCTGGAACTGAACCGCGCCATGCTCAACCCCGACATGCTGATGCAAGCCGCGCACCTGCTGCTGGGCGCGCGCATGATCTACTGCTTCGGCATGGGCGGCGGCTCCACCATGATGTCCGACGAGGCACGCTATCGCCTGGTGCGCCTGGGCCGTCCGGTGGCGACCTATCACGATGCGGTGCTGCAGAAGATGGTGGCGGCCACCCTCGACAAGGACGACGTGCTGCTGGTCTTCTCGACCACCGGCAGCGTGCCCGAGCTGCTGGCCAGCTGTGAAGTGGCCCGCGAATACGGTGTCAAGCTGATCGCCATCACCGCCCTCGGATCGCCGCTGGCGAAGATGACCGATGTGCTGCTGCCCATCAAGACGCTGGAAACCGACCTGATTTTCAAACCGTCCTCGTCGCGCTACGCCATGATGGCGACGCTGGACATGCTGGTGCTGGAGCTGGCCTTGCTGCACAAGGAAAGCAGCCAGGAACGCCTGCGCCGCCTCAAGTATGTGCTCGATGCCCATCGCGGCGGCGGCGACTTGCACCAGCCACTGGGAGACTGACATGACATCCACGCAGCAATCGTCGGGCAGCCCCCGGCACTGCGACATTCTGATCCGCCACGCTCTTGTCATCGATGGCAGCGGGGCCGAGCCGGTACCAGCCGACGTAGCCGTGCGCAACGGCCGCATCGTCGCCGTGGGCCAGCTCTCCGGCTGGCAGGCCGACCAGGAAATCGATGGCACCGCACGCGTGCTCTCGCCCGGCTTCATCGATGCGCACACGCATGACGATACCAACGTCATCCGCACGCCGGAGATGTTTCCCAAGCTGTCGCAGGGCGTGACCACCGTGGTGGTCGGCAACTGCGGCATCAGTGCCGCACCGGTCACCCTCAAGGGTGATCCGCCGGACCCGATGAACCTGCTGGGCAAGTCCGAGGCGTTCCACTATCCGAGCTTTGCCAGCTATGTCGAGGCCGTCAATGCCGCGCAGCCGGCCATCAACGTGGCTGCACTGGTGGGTCACACGGCCCTGCGCAACAATCACATGGACCGTCTAGACCGGGCGGCCAGCGATGCGGAAATCGACGGCATGCGCGCGCAATTGCGCGAGGCGCTGGAGCATGGTGCGCTGGGTCTTTCCACGGGCCTGGCCTACGGCAATGCCATCAACGCCCCCACGGAAGAAGTGCTGGCCCTGGCCGAGCCGCTGGCCGAGTTCGGCGGGCTCTATGCGACACACCTGCGCAGCGAATTCGCCGACATCCTCAATGCGATGGACGAAGCCTTCCGCATCGGCAAGCATGCACGCGTGCCGGTGGTGATCTCGCACCTGAAGTGCGCGGGCGTGGAGAACTGGGGCCGCAGCAGCGAAGTGCTGCGGGCACTGGAAGCCGCCTCGCGGCACCAGCATGTGGGCTGCGACTGCTATCCCTACACTGCCAGCTCGTCCACGCTGGACCTGAAACAGGTCACCGCCGATTACGACATCCAGGTCACCTGGTCGGAGCCGCATCCGGAGCAGGGCGGCAAGATGCTCAAGCAGATCGCCGCCGACTGGGGCGTGGACCTGCACGCCGCTGCCGCGCGCCTGATGCCGGCCGGGGCCGTCTATCACTGCATGTCGGATGACGACGTCAATCGCATCCTCTCGCATCCGGCGACCGTCGTCGGTTCCGATGGCCTGCCCAACGATCCCTTGCCGCATCCGCGCCTGTGGGGGGCTTTTCCGCGCGTGCTGGGCTATTACAGCCGCGAGCAGAAACTGTTTTCGCTGGCCACCGCCGTGCACAAGATGACGGGTTTGTCGGCCCAGCGCTTCGGCCTGGAACAGCGTGGTTTCGTGCGCGAGGGTTACCACGCCGACCTGGTGCTGTTCGATCCCGAGACCATCCGCGATGCCGCCAGCTTTACTGATCCCATGCAGCCGGCGCATGGCATCGAGGCGGTGTGGGTCAACGGGCAGCTGGCCTATCGCGGCCAGGACAAGCAATCCACCAGTGCACGTGCCGGGCGCTTCCTGGCGCGCACGGTGCAGAAAACGTCAGCCTGAGTTGCAGAAAACGTCAGCGGGCGATTATCAACTTCAAGTTGCAAATCGCTTTTCAGATTCATTTTTCAGATTCGTATCCGAGTTCAATCCAAGTTCAGTAAAGGAGCAGCAATGAGCATTCAACGATTTGGTGTGGAAGGTGGCAGCGGCACCGGTGGCCAGCATCTGCCGTTCGCACGCGCAGTGGCCGCCGATGGCTGGCTGTACGTGTCGGGCCAGGTGCCCATGGAAAACGGCGAGGTGATCGACGGCGGCATCGTGGCGCAGTCGCACAAGGCCATCCAGAACGTGCTGGCCATCCTGAAGGAAGCCGGCTACGGCCCGGAGCACGTGGTGCGCTGTGGCGTGTGGCTCGATGATGCGCGCGACTTCCCCTCCTTCAACAAGGTGTTCAAGGAATACTTCGGTGCCAACCCGCCGGCCCGTGCCTGTGTGGTCTCCAGCATGGTGGTGGACTGCAAGGTCGAGGTCGATTGCGTCGCCTTCAAGCGCTGATGCAGCAGGGGCAGGGCAGTTCTGGAACTGCCTTGTCCTGCCCGTTGCCGGGCAAGACGGAACAAGAAGAACAAAAAGAATAAACGATATAAAAGATTTAAAGGATTTTCCGATTTCGCAGTACCAATTTGCCGGCAGGGGTGTCGTATCGCCGGCGGTGTCTTTTACCTTCTGAAGAGGAGCAACAGATGGAGGCTGTACAAGGAAGTGCGCTACTGGTCTATGCACTGGTAGCGGTGATCGCGTTGATCGTGCTGATCGCCAAATTCAAGATGAACCCGTTCATCGTGCTGATCGTGGTGTCGCTGGTGCTGGGCCTGGCCGTGGGCATGCCCATGGGCAATATCGTCAAGGCCTTCGAGACTGGCGTCGGCAATGCGCTGGGCCACATCGCACTGGTGGTGGGCCTGGGCACCATGCTGGGCAAGATGATGGCCGAGTCGGGCGGTGCCGAGCGCATCGCCAACACCATGATCAAGGCCTTCGGTGAAAAGAACGTGCACTGGGCCATGATGACGGTGGCTTTCATCGTCGGTTTGCCGGTGTTCTTCGAAGTCGGTTTCGTGCTGCTGGTGCCGATCGCCTTCAACGTCGCCAAGCGCACCGGGACCAACATGGTGCTGGTGGGCATTCCCATGGTGGCCGGCCTGTCGGTGGTGCACGGCCTGATTCCGCCGCACCCGGCCGCGCTGCTGGCGGTGACCGCCTACAGCGCCGATATCGGCCGCACCATCCTGTATGCGCTGATCGTCGGTATTCCTACGGCCATCATCGCTGGTCCGATCTTCGGCAAGCTGATCTCCAAGGTGGTGATCCCCAATCCGGACAATCCGCTGATTTCGCAATTCGTCGATGAGAGCAAGAAGGACCGTGAACTGCCGGGCTTTGGCATCACGCTCTTCACCATCCTGTTGCCGGTGGCGCTGATGCTGATCGGCAGCTGGGCGGACCTGTTCTTCGCCCCCAAGACCTTCGCCAATGATTTCCTGCGCCTGATCGGCAACTCCGTGATTGCGCTGTTGATCGCCACCCTGGTGAGCTTCTGGACCTTCGGCCGCGCCCGTGGCTTCGGTGCCGACCAGATCCTGAAATTCACCAACGAGTGTCTGGCACCCATCGCCGGTATCACGCTGGTGGTCGGCGCGGGTGCGGGCTTTGGCCGCATCCTGATGGACGGCGGCGTCTCCAAGGCCATCGTCGGCATCGCCACCGATGCGCATCTGTCGCCGCTGATCCTGGGCTGGTTCGTGGCCGCGCTGATCCGCGTGGCGACCGGTTCGGCGACGGTGGCCATGACTACCGCCTGCGGTATCGTGGCGCCCATCGTCTCCACGGTCGGTGGCGTGCGTCCGGAGCTGATGGTGCTGGCCACCGGTGCCGGCTCGCTGATCCTGTCGCACGTCAATGACGGCGGTTTCTGGCTGGTCAAGGAATACTTCAACATGACCGTGCCGCAAACCTTCAAGACCTGGACCGTGATGGAAACCCTGGTCTCGGTGCTGGCGCTGCTGTTCACGCTGGCGCTGGCGACGGTGGTGTAAGTACGCTGCAGTTCTTGCGCTGAAAAAGAAAGGCTGCCCGGAGTGATCCGGGCAGCCTTTGTTCTTTCTTCATCGTGCAGGTGTGAGGCAGGGGATGCGCGTGCTCAGTTGCGGAAACGCGAATCATCGAAACGCGGATCAGGACCGTTCTCGATCTTCTCCACGATGCCCTGGTCGTTGAAATACACGGTCATCTGCGAATTCCAGACGCCGCTTTCCTTGAAGCCGTAGTTCCACGCCTCGAAGGGGATGCGGGCATAGCGCGTCACCTCAGTGGGACGGCCGACGCGGCGCAGCACATCCAGCTTGGTGTCCTGCTTGGGGCGGATGGCGTGGAAATTCTGCAGCGTCCACACTTGCTCGTAGGAAATCAGACGATGATCGGGGCCGATGCGGGCCATGTACTGGTATTGGCCGAAGGCACCGGCAGCGTATTCAAAGACGCGGCCGTTGCCATCCGGATACACATTGGTGGGCGCGCCCAAGCGGGCTACGACCTGCTCTTCGGGCTCGCCCGGCTGCACCGGTGGTTGCAACAGCGAGGCACAGCCGGACAGGGCAGCAGCGGCCAGCAGGGCGGCCGCCAGCGTGGGGCGGGCACGTTGCATGAGGGAAATGGGGGAAAGCATGTCGACTCCTGAGTAAGTTGTCATTCCGTCCGGCTGTGGCAGGGACGCAGCGTCATCGGCAGGAACAGGGTGGCTGTGCTTGCCAATGTTGGTCGGAATGGTTTTTTGCTATATAATTTCGCGTCCGGTCGGTTTGACCGGATTCTCATTTTTTGTTCACGGTATGCAGGGCAGGCCAGTTTTCGACGCTCCGCACACCGCTTGTGAAAGGTAAAAGCAATGTCCATCGAAAAAGCAGCCAAGGCTGCCATTATCTCCGAAAACGCTCGCGGCACGAACGACACCGGTTCTCCGGAAGTGCAAGTCGCGCTGCTGACCGCACGCATCAACGACCTGAACGGCCACTTCAAGGCCCACGTCAAGGATCACCACTCCCGTCGTGGCCTGATCAAGATGGTCAACCGTCGCAAGAGCCTGCTGTCCTACCTGAAGAACAAGGACGCTGATCGTTACCGCGCCCTGATCGAGAAACTCGGTCTGCGCAAGTAATTTGACTCCGCGTCTGGGTCCCGGGGTTTGCGCCCCGGACCACCACGAAATGCCTGCGTCACTCGTTGACGCGGGCATTTTGTTTTTTGCGATTCCGCAAGCTCAGGCTTAAGCCGGGGCAAGTATCCTCGCAAAACGCCCTCCCTCGGGGCAAGAATGCATCATCGTTTCATCGCGGCAGGCTGTTTGTGTGATCAATGCCGCGTTCGTCGTGAGTGACCGGTTTCGCCGGCCACTGTGGTGAGGTGAACGACAGCGCCTGAAAATCTGTCGGCAAAAGGAAGCCGTGCACCGCGGACACAGTCGGGGCCGGCTCCATAAAAGAAAGGAAATACCGTGTTCAATAAAGTAACCAAGACCTTCCAGTACGGTCAGCATCAAGTGACCCTGGAAACCGGCGAAATCGCTCGCCAGGCTTCTGGCGCCGTGGTGGTGTCGGTGGAAGACACCGTCATCCTGGCCACCGTGGTGGCCCGCAAGGAAGCCAAGCCCGGCCAGGACTTCTTCCCCCTGACGGTCGACTACATCGAGAAGACCTATGCAGCCGGCCGCATCCCCGGCGGTTTCTTCAAGCGTGAAGGCAAGCCATCCGAAAAGGAAACCCTGACCTCGCGCCTGATCGATCGTCCGATCCGCCCGCTGTTCCCGGAAGGCTACCTCAACGAAGTGCAGGTGATCATCCACGTGCTGTCGGTGAACCCTGAAATCGATCCGGACATCCCCGCCATGATCGGTGCTTCGGCAGCCCTGTCGCTGGCCGGCATCCCCTTCAATGGCCCGGTGGGCGCAGCCCGCGTGGGTTACATCGACGGCCAGTACGTCCTGAACCCGACCACCTCGCAGCTGAAGTCCTCGCAGCTGGACCTGGTGGTGGCCGGTACCGAAACCGCCGTGCTGATGGTGGAATCGGAAGCCGATCAACTGTCCGAAGAAGTCATGCTGGGCGCCGTCGTGTTCGGTCACGACCAGTCCAAGGCTGTCATCGAAGCCATCCACGCCCTGGTGCGTGACGGCGGCAAGCCGGAAGTCCAGTGGACCGCCCCGGCCAAGAACGAAGCCCTGATCGCACGCGTCTCGCAACTGGCCGAAGGCCCGCTGCGCGAAGCCTACCAGACCAAGGACAAGCAAGCCCGTACCGAAAAGCTCAAGGCCGTGACCGCCCAGGTCAACGAAGCCCTGGTCGCTGAAGCCGCTGCCAACAACGGCGTGGCTGCGGATGCTGCCGAAGTCGGTTCCATCCTGTTCGACCTGGAAGCCAAGATCGTGCGTTCGCAGATCCTGGAAGGCGAGCCCCGCATCGACGGCCGCGACACCCGCACCGTGCGTCCGATCTCGATCCGTACCGGCGTGCTGCCGCGTACCCACGGTTCGGCCCTGTTCACCCGTGGCGAAACGCAAGCCCTGGTCATCGCGACCCTGGGTACCGCACGCGACGAACAGAAGATCGACGGTCTGCTGGGTGAATACTCCGACCGCTTCATGCTCCACTACAACATGCCTCCGTTCGCCACCGGCGAAACCGGTCGCGTGGGCACCCCGAAGCGCCGCGAAATCGGCCACGGCCGCCTGGCCAAGCGCGCGCTGATCGCCGCGCTGCCGGCTGCTGACGAGTTCAGCTACTCGGTGCGCCTGGTCTCGGAAATCACCGAGTCCAACGGTTCCTCCTCGATGGCATCGGTGTGCGGCGGCTGCCTGGCACTGATGGACGCCGGCGTGCCGATGAAGGCCCACGTGGCCGGCATCGCCATGGGCCTGATCAAGGAAGGCAACAAGTTTGCCGTGCTGACCGACATCCTGGGCGATGAAGATCACCTGGGCGACATGGACTTCAAGGTGGCCGGTACTGCCAACGGCATTACCGCCCTGCAGATGGACATCAAGATCCAGGGCATCACCAAGGAAATCATGCAGGTCGCGCTGGAGCAGGCCAAGGAAGGCCGCCACCACATCCTGGGCAAGATGCAGGAAGCCGTGCCGGCTGGCCGTGCCGAGCTGTCCGACTTCGCACCGCGCCTGATCACCATCAAGATCAACCCGGAAAAGATCCGTGACGTGATCGGCAAGGGCGGCGCCGTCATTCGCGCGCTGACCGAAGAAACCGGCACCCAGATCGACATCAGCGACGAAGGCGTGGTCACCATCGCCTCCGTGGATGCGTCGGCTGGCCAGGAAGCCAAGCGCCGCATCGAAGAGCTGACCGCTTCCGTGGAAGTGGGCAAGATCTACGAAGGCACCGTCCTGAAGCTGCTGGACTTCGGCGCCATCGTCCAGGTCCTGCCGGGCAAGGATGGCCTGCTGCACATCAGCCAGATCGCCAACGAGCGCGTCAACGCCGTGGCCGACTACCTGAAGGAAGGCCAGCAAGTGCGCGTCAAGGTTCTGGAAACCGATGACCGCGGCCGCCTGAAGCTGTCGATGAAGGCTGCCCAGGCTGAAGAAGGCGACGCTGCCGCTCCGCAAGAAGCGCAGTAATCCCTTCTGCCTGAACAGGCAACAAGAAAATCCCCCGTGCCGCAAGGCCGGGGGATTTTTTTATGCGTGCAAGATGATGCGGACAATCTGCCCAAGTGATTTCGAACCAAAAGTATGCGATTCTGTCCGTCTGCTTTGAGGGACATCAAGGTTCCGGTGTGCCGCGCTCATCAGGGGGGGGCGTGGTACTGCCAACAGGCAGATCCGCAGATCCGAATAGAGAGTAGGGGACAGCCGTGCGGCCAGGCCAGATTCACATGACCGGCCTGCGCGGACAGAACAACACGTTACTTTTGAAAGGAAGGCAATGCCCCACGTCATCATCATCGGTTGCGGCTTCGGCGGTCTGGCCGCTGCGCGCGAACTGGCCCACGCCGATGTGCGCATCACCATGATCGATCGCAGCAACCACCACCTGTTCCAGCCCTTGCTGTACCAGGTGGCCACGGCCGGGCTGTCGGCCCCGGCCATCAGCGCGCCGATCCGCGCCATCCTGGCGCAGCAGCGCAACCTCACCACGCTGATGGCGGCGGTGACCGGGATCGATACCGCCGGCAAGTCCGTCACGCTGGAAGACGGCAGCGAACTGTCCTATGACTACCTCATCGTCGCCGCAGGCTCCACGCACAGCTACTTCGGCCGCGATGAATGGAGCACGCTGGCCCCGGGCCTGAAGACGCTGGAAGATGCCTTCGAGATCCGCAAGCGCATCCTGATGGCCTTTGAACATGCCGAGCGCGAGACCGATGCGCGCCGCCGTCAGGAATGGCTGACCTTCACCGTCATCGGCGGCGGGGCCACGGGCGTCGAGATGGCCGGTACGCTGGTGGAAATCGCGCGCCATACGCTCTCGGGCGAATTCCGCAATATCGATCCGCATTCTGCACGCGTGGTGCTGGTGGAAGGCTCGGAGCGCGTGCTGGGGGCCTATCCCGAGGACCTCTCCGAGAAAGCCCGTGAACAATTGCAGAAGCTGGGTGTGGACGTGCGCACCGGCTGCCGCGTGGTGCACATCGACGAGACCTGCGTGCGCTATGCCAATTTCGATGGCGAGCAGAGTCTGGCCACGCGCACCGTGATCTGGTCGGCAGGTGTAGCGGCTTCGCCGCTGGGCAAGCAACTGGGTGTACCGGTGGACCGTGCTGGTCGTGTACCGGTCACGCCGCAGCTCTGTATTGGTGGCCATGACGAAGTGTTTGTGATCGGTGACCTGGCCGCCGCACAGTCGGACGGCAAGCCGGTGCCGGGTGTGTCACCGGCGGCCAAGCAGATGGGCCGCGTGGCCGCGCGCAACATCAAGCATCACATTGCAGGGCAGCCGGCCGAGAGCTTCGTCTACAAGGACTACGGATCGCTGGCCACCATCGGTCGCCGCGCTGCCATTGCCATGGTCGGCAAGCTCAAGTTCTCGGGGTATCCGGCCTGGTTGTTCTGGCTGTTCGTGCACGTGTATTTCCTGATCGGCTTCCGCAACCGCATCATGGTGATGGCCGATTGGGCCTGGGCGTATTTCACCTTCAAGCGCAGTGCGCGGGTGATCTCGGCGACCATGCCTGCGCAGGGCGCGCAGACGCCGACGCGCAGGGACGTGACTGAGTAAATTCTGTTCCTTCTTAACTGGCAAAAATCAGGCAAAAAAGCCCTCGCGACCTTCACGGTGGCGAGGGCTTTCACGTTGTCGCGCTGCGTTCGGCCCTGCGGTGACTGCAGCGTTATCGTTTCTTCTAGAGGGCAAATTGGACCGCGAAATCGGATCGTGCCAACTAGCTTGGTCTTCGCGAAAACTCAAAAAAAGTTACACAATAAATTGATTCGTGGTAACTTTTGAGGACGTTTGCGTAAGCTGACGGGGTATTGACGGGCCGGGGGGGGCAGCTGATGTCAAGGCATTTCAAACGATCCTGATGACTGAACGAGGCCCTGGTGCGTCAATCGGTGCTTTGACCAGTTACTTGATCGAGTGAAATTTCCTGGAAATGATATGAATAATAAAAGAAGAGATTTTCTGTTGTCGATGTTGATGTCTGGCTTTTCTATGGCCGCCTTTGCCCAGACCGGGGAAGTCGATATAAGAAAACGCTGTGAAATGGGGGCCGACGGACAAGATGCGATCTATGTACTGACTTTTGTTGCACGATCAGGCCCACGTATGGGTCATGCCTATGTGGAGTGGGCGGCCGAGGACAGTGTCCTTCGCGCTTGTATCTCGCAGGGCTTCGGCTTGGTACCCCAGAGCAGCGAGGGACGTGATTCGTTGCCCATCGTATTGCTTCGCAGCGTACCTGGAGCCGTGCACGTTGAAAATGAACGTGATGAGACAGGGGAGTTGCTCAAATTGTTCGTGCGCGTGGATAGCCGTCAGTATCGCGCAACGCTTGACTATGCACGCGCATTGAATGCCAGCGCCAGCCAGACTTACAGGTTGCTGGATAACGATTGCGTCGAGTTCATCAGGTCGGTGGCAGCACAGCTCAATCTGAATGTGCCAAAACGTGGCGTTCTCACATTGACGCCGCGGCGATACATGATCGCGTTCATCAAGCAGAACTTGCCCCGTGTAAAGGGACGACCCTGATCCTCTGATCACTTTTTCCATCCGCATGCGGATGATCGGCTGCCACGCGCACGAATGCGTGGGCAGCCGCCTTTCCTTCAGTCTTCCAGCGCCAGCATGGCGAAGCTGGCCAGCCAGTGGCCACCACTGTAGTGGCTGGC
>LV_Brine_h2_0102DRAFT_1000561_pt1 | contig 12746 bp, 18 predicted proteins | sample LakVidmifraction_3_FD_10600 | JGI IMG/M metagenome (IMG submission 10600)
CATTTTTGCGCGGTTTACTAGAACAACCATTAACTGTACTCCGTTAAATTAAACTTAGACTGACAAGTTAAGCTGGATCACGTAAGGTAATGCTAGTCGCATCTAGTGTGAACGTGTTTCCGTCAATAACGGCTTGCGATGTAGACAAGGTATCTGCCGCTATTAAAACACTTGACCCGTTTGATAGCGCCCAATATGTCGCTGTACCTGACGCTGTTACTGTTCCGGCTGTAATAGCAGGAATAATAACACGTCTACCGTCCACGGCACCTGCTTCTGGTGCGGCTGTGTTCACAGCAGCATTACCTAGTGTTACAGCAGCAATCCCTGCGTAGTTCGCTGGTTCACTGGAACAAATGTCCATCTTCGTGCCGTTAGTGTCTGCATAGTCAAGTCCTTGATCGAACACTTCGTCGCTAATAAATGCCATGTCTAGTTCCTTCCCCTATTTAGGGTATGACGGTAACGGTAAAGTCAGCCGTTTCGTTTTTAATGACTACTAACTTAGTAGTGTCTGCGCCGGCTTCTGGCAAGTTAATTGTAGCATCTTGCTCTGTAGAAATTCCAAAAATGTTGTAACCAACGACCAATACCGCAGGGTCAACTGTGAACGGTGTAGATGTGACCTTAGTGTAGTTTACAGAAGAAACCTTTTGCCAAATTCCTTTTCGCGAGTAAATAGGTGAGCCAAACAACTGGTCGTACATTAACATGCCACCAACTGACGCGCGCTCTGCACGGTCAGTTTTTCGATGTGCTAGTAACACTGTAGCAGGTTCTAATCTGCTTTGCCCTTTACTAGACGTAAGCCACTCGTATAGCTCGTCAGCCCAGACACGTAAGTCACCACTAGGCGCAGGGGGTTTATTATCTACAGCCATTTACCTAAACCCTGTACCCATTGGAGCAACGTCTATGCGCATCCTACCAACTTTGTCACCCAATGTCAAGTCATCAATTTTTATTTTTATGGTGCGCCCAATAGCTCTAGTACTTATTGGCGTTGCAGGAGAGTACGGCCCGTAAGTAAAACTTTCCATGCGGGGAAGTTGCTGCCCAATGAGACTAACGCTTCCCCCAGTTAGGGGATTGATAAATGCGTCGTGAAAAATATATCTAACTGCCACGTTTACCGTACCGTTGCCTATCTCTATTGGGCCACTAACAAGAGAAAATGGCACAGTTGGAAGAATGTCAGCCTGCTCGTGGTTGTATATAAACCCATCAGACGAAATCATTACAGGATACAGTGTGGCTCCTTTGTCGTAGCCAGCGGTGCGGTCAAGTTTGCCACTGTACCAAAACCTATCCACATGGTTCCACGCAATGTAGCTATCAACTTCTGTAGTAGTGGTTGTTTTTGACTGGTACAACCACCACACTTCAGAGAAGTCAGCATTAACCATAGTAGAGATTTTGGACGTTTGCGTAGGGTCAATGTCAGCAAAGAAAAAGTCCTGTACATCACTAGGTAGTGTTCTTAACGCACCATCGTATATCCAGAATGTTTTTGCACCAATCCACACCATAAACTTATCAGTAGTAACAACACACTCAGTAGATAGAGGTCCGCACCCTTCACCAGCTTTATCAAACCTGTACACATATGGTGGGCCTAAGTAAGTAGCTACATAGAGGTCAGTAGTTGACAGCAGCATGACGCGGTCTAAAAAGTTGACACATCTTAGTATTTTACCAGTGCCAGCTATAGTCTGGTCGCCAGCTTGGTTGGCCTCTGTAGGTGTCCAGTCATTATTGTCTTCTTGGTCACTCCACTGTACTTTGCGAGACTCTCCACCTGCCCCAATAGTAAGCACAATACGGTCGTCGGTGGTAGTAATGTCTTGACAGTCAATCGGTGCGTTACTTAGTGCAGCTAGGGTTCCCGCAGGTACATATTCGTAAACTGGCCCTGTTCCCCTCTGTAGGGTAAGCAAATTCTCACCCCAAGTAGAAAAGGCCCATCTAAGTGGTGGAGTAGCGGGTACGCCAGTTAAATTACCAGCAGTGCCGTAAGCACCAGCACCATAAATGTTTTTACCGTAGCCGCTAGTTGCTATTGCATCTTTGCCGCTAGTTGCTACTTTCGCAGGGGTAATGTCCGTGGTGATGCCGCCTTGGCTGAGGTAGGTAAGAGACAGGTTGCTACCAAACACTATGTTTACATTGTCACTATTATCTGCCCACGAAAAAATATCTCTAACAGCCTCAATAGTTGGGTCTGGTGTCAGTGTAGAGATCACACCTTGTGACAAAGCGCGCCTGCGCACCCAACCGCCAATAGGCTGGGCAAGTCCACTGCGCCAGCGGACCATATTACCACTCGTCCACCTAGCTAGTGCGGAGTAGTCGGTGCCGTTTTTATACATGCCCGGTGGAATGTCAAGTGGTACGATTGTCATAAGTTTACCTTACATAACGTAGTAACGGATTTTTAAGTTATACCATCTAGAACAGAGGTTACTTGGTACGATACTCCACTATCCGCAGTGACTATTGTGAGTGCAGTTTTTTTGCCAACAGTTAGTGGTATAGTAGGAGCCTCTAATGCGGCAGGAAATACAAGTTCGGCACCTACAACACCAGTACTGTACTGGTAAATAGTATCATTATCTACACCTAACACATACAGTTTAGTGCTATCTGGGGTAAAGAAAAAGCAGATTGTCGCAGTCTCTTGCGTTGTTGCATTAAGAAATGCATCATCGTACACTACTGTAGTTAAGTCCCATGCAGTAGACAGTGTGTACTGAAAAAGTGTACTACTAGTGTTGTTTATAACATACATTCTAGTGCCGTCAGAAGAAAAGGATAAATTTTGCGTACCATAGGAAGACTGTGCAGATACGTCAGCGATTATGTCACTGTCAGTAGCAGAGCTTACGTCCCACGCGACAGACAGTGCGTACTCGCCAATCTTACCAGCCGTACTTAGCGCGTACATAGTAGTACCATCTGGCTTAAAAAACACGGCCGTGACACCGCTCACAACCACTGTTATAGACGCACTGGCACTTAGGTACGCGAGTGTGCTTATGTCCCAAGCAGTAGCTAGAGAATACTGGTACACGCGACTATCGGTAGTACCCACTATATACATTTTAGTACCGTCAGGCTTAAAGACCGTACCTCGTATAGAAGTATCTTGCGCTGCAATACTAAATGACACACTGTCGTAAGAGGCGGTAGTTAAGTCCCACGATGTGGACATTGTATATTGGTATACACTGGATGAACCATTGTCAGCACTGTAAAACTTAGTTCCGTCTGGCTTAAAAAATAAGCCTGTTGGGAACGTAGCTTGCCCAGAGACACTGTATGAAACACTGTCATATGACGCTCCTGTTAAACTGTATACACCTGTGTTTTGGTAGTCAATAATGAGGTCAACTTTTGCTACAGCAGCAGGATTAGTAAACGAAAAAGTAACTGTTGCTACGTCAGCAGCAACTAAGTGTACTTTGTTAGCACTAAAGTCAACTGCTTGCGTAGCACCAGACGTGGAGTCTGTCAAGTAACCAAAGGTAGCATCTAGCTGCACCCAGTTAGCGTTAAGGTAGCCACCCCACACGTCCACATCAGAGCCGACCTCTGGGAGATTAAAATCGTAATTTGCGGTGAGAGTAACCATTATTCTATCCCCTAATTAGGGTTTGTCACATATTGCGTCAGGACATAGCCCAAGAAACACATACCTGAAAACCCCAACGCTTCGTTTAGTTTCTTCGGTGTCATGCACCGATACAGTAGGTAGCACTTCGTTCAGTGCTTCATAGTCGGCGTCTCTAGTCGCGCTGCCCGCCAGTTTTTCCGAGCAACTCATCAGTAGTAAGCTCGCCAGCGTCATCAGTAAGAGTTTTGCCTTTATCCCGTAATTGGCTAGCATTTTCTTGGTCCTCCAACTTGCGAGTGTTATCAGCGTCACGCTGCCCAGCGTAGTAAATGTATCCAACTAGGGCCACAACTACGCACACTCCCATGCCAATGAAAATAAGCTTCTGCTGTAGCCCTAGAAGTTTGAACACGACCAGCCTCCTTTCAGGTTATCCCCTACTTAGGGGATGGTAATTATAGTTGTTCTCTGACGTAGTAACCTGCTATCCACGTACCGATGCCGGTAATGGCGAACGCGGCCAGCGCAGATAGCTCAAGCTCATAGCGACCCATGTTGCCGGGCAGATAACTGGCCGAGATAGCGCCTAGAACGGTAGCAAGAGGCGCTACCCATGCAGCGGTCCAGCTTGCGTATTTCACCTTGCGGGTAGTCTTGCTCGTGACCTGATTAATCAGCATTGGTTATCCTTTCGTAAAGATACGCAGTATGGCTGCAATTAGCGATGCAAACCATCCCGGCGATGATGTGGGCGCAGTGGGCGTTGCTACATCATCAGGCGTTGAGAACAGCACGCGCTCAGCCCTCCGGCGGCGCACAAGGCCCGCTAAGACACGCCCACCAGCCTTGTTCCAAAGCAAGATGGACTTGCCCGCGCACTCTTTGTCGCCCGCATTGAAGTGACGCAAGGCCGACGAACGCTTGAACGCAGAAGGCCCGATATTATAGGCCAGCGAAACAAACGCGCCAAACTCATTGGTACCGACAGGTGCGGTGATGGCCGGGCGGATGATGGCGGCGAAGTTCTCCACCGCCTTTTGCAGATACCACTCAGCCTCGGCCTTCGTGATGGTTTGGCCGGGGTATGGATCAATACCAACACCCGCGCGGCCTGTCGTGCCATACCCGATTGTGAGGACACCCGCAGAGTCGGTATATGTGGTGTTGCGATAGCCCTCGAAGGACTTGATTAGATCAATTGCGCGCTGATTTACTATCATTCACTTGTCCCCTCGCTTTTCCGAAGTTGCGGCCCGCGCAGATAGCGCAGTATCTCCGAAACATTCACTTCTGTTTTCTGCAATGAGCTTTCAATTCCGCTCAAGCGCTGGTCAATCCGCGCACTGGATGACCGCAGGTTGTTAATGGCTGATCTGTTTACTTCGATTGCCCCACGGTCCTCAGACTGTCGCTCGGTGAGCCCTTGTATGCCGCTAGACGCTGCCGTGACTTGTACGCCAATCCAAAATCCGCCGAGAAGCAGGCTGGTCAGCATCGTCCATGCCAGCGTTTTATTTATCGTGATACCACGTTCGCTATTCTCGATCACTTGACGGCTCATACGGCCTCCTTAAACTCATCCCCTACTTAGGGGATCATCTACGTGTTTGCGGTATAAGGTGATGAGGCTGTGTACTGAGTGGACTACCTCCAAACTCAATGTTCCACTTGTCTTCCTCGTTTGTACTAGTGATGCCACTTTCTTTGAGGCTGATCCACATAGCAACTCGTTCATCTTCACGCAAAAATGGCGCTGTATGGCTAAGCACCGTGTATGTGTAAAGGTCAAGGTAGTCATCAGCCAAGTAGCTGGTGTCTAGTGTTTTATAGTCTGGAAAGTTGGCACGATATGAAATGGTAAAGCTGCCGGGACCAGTCACAGTGTACGGTCCAGCTAGGCATAGTACTTTTTTCTCGATACAGTACATGCCAGAAGCGTAAGCGCTGTTAGTCTGTACACGCTGCCGTAGTACCGCAGCTTTAGTGCTAACACTCATTTGACTAGCGCCGCCGCGTGTGGCGTCAGTTATGCTAATCATCTGCCTAAAGTCAGCAGGTAGTGCAAAGTCTTCTGAGTCAGGCGCCAGTAGCGTTGTGACAATACGGGTCTGGATAGGTAGTCTGCGGTTAAGTTCAGACGTACCCATCACTATCAGGTTGTCTAGCGATGCAATGAGGTCAGCGTCATTGGCTTTCCAAAGAAAGGTTGCCAAATGTGTCTTAAACTCTGCATAGTCCATTTAGTGTCCAACTCTGAATTTTGACCACTCGTTGCTCTCTAGCTTTTTGATAGCGTAAGCAGCAAACTCTGGTGTTCCGACGCGTAGCCCAGTATCTTTGGCCCACATAGCAGCAGTGAGTGGGTCAACACCACCTACCAACCTAGTCCCGGTATTAGACACTTTCTTATGCTGGCCCTTGAGTATGTCACCATAATCTTTCATAGCCTGCATCAGTGGTCCAACGTCAGCGGTGTGAGTGATAGTCATAACGCCGCTGGCGTCGATGTTGGTGGTTGTCGCAGGCTTACTATGAAACCTGCGATGACACTCAGTCAGTAAAATCTCCTCCTCTTTGGAGAGATTAATTCCGGCGACCCGCTTTGTGCGCACCTTTTCCAGCGTCAGGCGTAGTTTCCTTGCCTGCTGTTGCTGTGTCATCTGTTCCAGCCGATGTACCGGACTCAGCATCGCTGGTGTCACCGTCAGAGTTTTCATCTTTGCCACCAAACATTGTATCTGTGTCGATTTCGACGTAGCCTAGCTTCTGATAGTGCTTGGCCGTTTTCTTGTCCAACATTGCTGTATCACCGGGTTGGCAATACGTGCCTTCATTGTCCTTGATCTTAGTGCGGCGTGTGGTAAACGCTGCCAGTTTTTCTTTTGAGTCTGTCATGATTTTGTTCCTACTCTGATTGTTAAATGAGTTCCCCTGTTTAGGGGAACCCATAGTTCAGGCAACTATCGCTGATTAGGAGATAGCGTTGGTAGTATCACGAATGATACCGTGTGCTTTCTCGTTATCCACCTGCAAACCGTACTCGCACCAGATCAGCGACGAGACGGAGTGACCAGTTTCAGCCAACGGCTTTTGCTGCACTTCATCCAGATAAGCAATCGCGTAATACTCAGGGTCAAGCACGAACACGTTGTAGCTGTCGTCGGCACCGCCGGGGTTGTTGGTAGGCATGAAGCGGTTCGGAACGAGAGTTAGATCAACACCGAAGTCGGAGCGGTAGAAGTCAATCGAATTCGTCACCTTACGAGACACTGTGTCTTCGTAACGTGAGGCGTTGCCAACGAAGGCTTCCGTAACACGACGCTTGTTACCAGAGTTCACCATAATGAGCGAAGGAGACGCGCCCTCGTTCCAGCAATCTTCGACAATCTGGTTCAGATCAGCTTCTGCGAATACAACAGAAGTAGTACCAGCAGTCGCCGCAGCGTTGGGATAACCTTCGGTTGTGCCACTCAAGGTGGGGTCTGCACCACCAGCCTCGAACACGGTATTGGTCTTCAAGAACGCAGCTAGTCCGGCAGTACCACGAGCGTTACCAGACGAACCAGCAACAGCGGCGACGTTGGAAAGCAGCATGACCTCTTTATCACGCTTCATTTCCTTCATCTTAATTGCCATTTGCTCAGACAGCTTTTGCAGGTTTTTCGCAGCAGCGTCAACCGCTTGTGAAGTGCGAGAAACCTTGGCAACCTTGTCCGAAATCTGCGTGTAGTTCGACAGACGCAGAGCGTTATTTGCGTCGTCAACAGCAGGAGCATCGTCGCCTTCAACTACACGGTTAGTGGCGTCAGTTGCAGCTAGCTCGACAACGGGCCACTCAAACAGTGTGTTAGAGGCAACTTCATGTCGCGCCGACAGCTGGAACGGAGTGTCCGTGGGTGAAATCATGGTGTACGCTTCTTGCAGGTCTTCCCGCATTACGTTCAGGTCATACGTCTCATTGGTTTTTGCATTAACAGCCATTGGGCTAGTCCTTTATTTCGGTGATCGAAGGAAGGCAGCAACGTCGGTAGTCTTACCGGATTGTGCCTGTTTCCGAGCTTCGTTCGCCTTAGCAGCGTTCTTGGTGGCCTTGTTCTTCAAGGTCGTCGCACCAGATCGCAGCTTCCGTGGTGTCTTCCGCTTCTCTTTTGAAACATCTGTCACGTCCACATCCCTCACAATTTTCTTGTCTGCGATTAGCTTGCGATACTTTGCAGCATCAATAGCCATGATATACAAGCGGTGATCCGCTACATTAGCAATGTCATCCTGTGTGAAGCCATAGTGACTGGCAACGCTCAAGATACTTTCCATGATGGGCTTCCCCTTAATAGGGTCAGCAATGTCAGGGATCGCTTTGACAAGCAACTGTGCTTGATCCTGCTTATACTCGTTCAGGCTTTCGTCGAAGCGTGTACGGACGCCAGTGACAAGAGTACGCAACTTATTGCGCTTTGTCTCCATGTCTTTCACACTATCTTCGTAAGCCTCTTTTTCGAGAAAGTACTTATTAGGGTCTTTCTCTCGCAAACTTTTGTCAGGGGCTTGCCCAATCATCGTAGCCAGTTCTTGTTCAACTGACTGAAACGCTTGCACAAGTACTTGTGTGTCACGGTTGGCATTTTCGATGCTCCGCGTTTTCATGGAGTCAACGTCTTTGCGTGTCTCCGTTGCTTCTTGAAGTCGCTTTTGGACAGCGCCCTCAGCAGAAAAGGCTTTTTTCAAGTCACCTAGGCTGCGAAGTTCAACTTTACCGTCAACTTTAACCTCAATGAGGTCATCATCGCTAACGTCGAGGTAGCTTTCGCCTTCTTCGTTAGTGTCTTCGGCGTCGTCTTCGTCGCCTTCGTCTCCTTCTTCGCCTTCGTCTTTTTCTTCTTCAGCAAGTTCACCTTCTTCTTCGGCTTCTTCGAGTACTTCTTCTTCTTCGATTTCTTCCTCAGTAGTGTTGGTGTCTTCCTCGTCGCTCTCGCCTTCCTCGGTAGGAAGTTCTTTCCCCTCAATAGGGGAAGCTGGCTTATTCAGAATGGAGGCTGCAATGTCGGCCATAGTGGCCGATTTGATTTCAGCTTCGTCTGTTTTCGGCGTCGGCATAATTTTTTACCCACTGTCTTAGTTGCGCGCACGCAAGGTGTTGAAGATACAGCCGCTCTCGCTCCGATTGATCGGAAATACCAGTAGCGGCCCACGCCTTTGTAGCACTTTCTTCTAAGGCTGTCAATAGTAAATCGAAGTCACTATTTTGGGCGAGGCGTAGTGCTGCCTGTTCCAATTCTTGTGATGTTGTCTGTGTCATCATTGTTTCCTTCTTGCTCTTTGGCAATGAGGTCGTCTAGGTACTCTTTGCCTAGCTTAGCAACTTCAATCTTACGTTCTTGTACAAGCTCATCACGTTTCAGGTCGGCGTCAGAAGCAAAGCGCTCAGCGTCTATAGCCAGTTTGCGACCCTCAAGAGCAAGTTTCTCACGTTCCAACTGATGACGTTCCTGCCCATCCGCTGCCTTGATTTGCAGTTCTTTCTCCCTGATTTGTGCTTTAAGCTGTTCAACTTTGATAAATGCTTCTTGTGGGTCCAGTTTTTGTTCTGCCTCAGCAGCAGCTTTGGCTTCAGCATCCTGTTTTGCCCTCAATTCTTCTTCAACGTCTTTGGTTACTTCGGTGAAGTATCTACCAACATCATGTACACCACCAAGCTCTACCAAGTCTTCTATAGTATTGTACAGCAAGCTAAGTGAGGTAAACGGATTATTCATGCCCATAGTCTGCAAGATTTGCTCTTGCTTACCCATGATAAATTGCAGTGTCATAGCTTTCTGCTCAGCGTCAGCATTACCCAAACCAACTTTTGGTTCAGCAACTAAGTCTGGGTCAAACGTAAGCAGGTCAACAGGTATTACCTTGCCTTTGTGCTTGATGATCTGCGCACGGTCCATGTGTGAGATAGACAGACGTAGCGCCTTGCGAAACAAAGGTATTAGCCCTGTCTCAACAATGTTACGCACCATTAGCTCGATTTGGCCTTGGCTCATTTGGATAGTGTTACGCACAGCCTCTTTATCGGTTGACTGCAACGCGGACGGGTCCAGCCCTGTCGCCGCTTTGGTAACGCCGACGCGTTCTTCTGCATCTTTCTCAAGATACTCAAGGAATGGCAACAGTGATCCACCAGTAAACGGAATGTCAACCTGATTGACCACACTACCGTTACGTGCCTTGATAGGTGCGCCGATTGCGTTATTCATCAAGTCACTAAAGTCCACCATAGTAGGATCAGCAGACAAGCGCGGGTTATTTGCTATGTGTGCGTTGTCGATAACAGCACGGAAAATGGACGTTGAGTCGTCCTGCATTGGCACAGTAATGTCAGCTATTGACCGGCCCATGAAAGTAAACGGCACTCGATCTGGTATCACCAAGTCTATGCAGTAGTCGTCAATTTCCTCGTGGTCAATATACGTGTAGCTTTCACCACCAAGCCAGAAACAGTACTTTTGTAGGTAGCCAACGCCCTTTAGATCATACTCGCAGTAGCACTCAGTTAGCAAAAACGTCTGTTTCAGTGGGTCTTCTGACTCTGTATCTTCGGCGTCGTAAGCAGAGTACCCACGTCGTGCTGTAGATGACCCTGAATTACGGTCAGTTTCTGGATCATTGTCAGAGTATTGCCCCCAGTTAGAGGACTCTAACCCTAGCTCTATAGCTTCTGCTACTGTTACTTGGCGGCGGTGCCCATGCACAAACGCCTCAGTAGTAGAGGTTGCGCTACGTGAGCAGAAAAACTCGTAAATTGGAAACGCCTCGAACCGGATTTTACCGTTATAGTGGTACTTGACGCACTTAACGTCATACAGGTCAGGCATTTCTTCGACAGACTTCAAGTACTGAATATTTTCAGCGTCAGTGGCAGCTTCGTTCCCCTCTTTAGGGTATGGCCGCTTCGTTACTTCCAAAACTTCAATATCATCAGACATTTTGAGGTCGTCAACCTCGTAAATAGTTAGCCCGGTCGCTGTGTACGGCTCTGGTCGAGGGTTTTCTTCCCAAAATACCTTAACAGGTCCAGCTTTGCACACTAAAGAGTGCAGAACGGCATCAGACAACACACTGTACCCGCCATACCGCTTGAATAACTGATTAATGAACACTGACTGCTGTTCGACAAACGCGGCGCTAGCGATGCTACCCGGTTGAAACTCAACAGGTTTACGTGACTGATACAACACCCGCATAATGCTAGGAACAATAGAGCGGATCAGGTCGCGTGTTTCAGTTTTGACAGCGTTAGAGCGGCCTTCAACTGATGGAAGGTCAGTTCCACCAGCATAGTAGCGCTCAGCCGTTTCCCAGTCCCCCTCAAACTCAGCCCACATGAATTGAGTAGCTTCCTCAACACTGTAAGCAAGCTCCAGCTTCACTGTTGCTAGCTTGATGGGGGTCATATCTGGCATAATTACGTTTTCAGCATGTTATTACGAGCAACTGGCTTAACAGTACCAGCACTAGTGTCTTCTGCACTTCGCTGGATAGCAGCGTTAGACTTGTCACGAGCGGTTAGAGTGTAACCTTGCGACTTGAACAGCCCTTTGCTTTTTTCAGGCCCAGACGGCGCTGGCTTTACAGGAGTTGCGTCTCTCATATACTTCATGTGCTTCCTCACTTTCTTTCAATCCCCTAACGAGGGGATAACTTAGTGCAGTACGATAATGGTGATAGTCAAGGTAAGCCCAGTGCCTGCTGTGATAACAGGCCGGATATACCTAACCACTTCACGCACGAACACAGTTCCAGCCGCTGTAATTGTGGTAGCTACACCGTCTAGGTCAGTCAAGGCAACCCATGAAACGCCATCGGCGCTGCCTTCTAGGCCAATGTCACCACCAGTGCCAAATGTACCACTGACAGAGTAGTGAATACCCTCTTGTCTGCGGTCGCCAATGTTCACTGCTCCCGGAAAGGTGTCGCCCTCTGCAACGGCTGCGTAACGTAGCTCTGTGCAGCCCTGACTTTGCAGTGTGCGTGTTGGGGTTTGTACTGCCATGCTTATCTCACTTTTCTGAATATGGGGGGTGCTGCGCTGCGCGTAATAGGCAGTCACGCGCCTCAAGCAGCTTTCTCAGGCCAACACTTTTCTCAGCACAATCGGGTAAGGCAGTGTCGTAGTTATCTGCTAGCGAAAGCAGTTCAGCACCGACACCACGAATTGCGTCCGGCAGCTCGGTGTATGTGAAGTACTTTAATATCGCTGCTGGATTTTTCGTGCCCATGTTGCCTCCAGTTGCGCTGTTGAAAGTCCCCCACCAAGGGCTGTTACCCTAAGTAGGGGAAGGGAGAAACAAGACAGTTCACAACATGCCTACAGCTAGCAGCATTATCCAACAATGTCAATAGCTTATTTCATTTATTTAGAAACCGGGTGCCCGGTATGACAATGTATCGACTTTTTTCCACCCACCAGCAGAGTAGGAGCCAAACGCAATCGCGCCACCCTCAGCAAAGGTCAAACACAAAGCGTCAGCAAGATTAGGTGACGGATGCCCACGTTTTTTCATAGTATCTTTCGACTCTGCTTCAACCTTGCCACTAGAGTACAATTTATACTCCACCGCAGCCAACTCGTCTACTAGTTTGTTAAGCAGGGGCATCCGAGCATCAAGCACTTTGTCACGTTCTTCAAACCAGCCGCGCACAGCAAACCATAGCTCAGTACGTAACCGCATATAACGCTCATTCAAGCTAGCAGACTCAGCTACGTTGACCTTAATCACTGGCAAGTCCAGCTCCGCCAGTCGGTCAGCTACGCCAGCACCCAGACCAATCACGTCAACAAATATCTTCTCAGGACGACGAGACTTGGGCAGTTCATCCCATTTAGTTTTGAAATAGCCAACTGTCATCATCAGGTCATCATAGCGCAACTCTTGCAGGTCCAAAATAGTATTCGGCGTACGCTCCACAAAACCAGTAGGGTCGCCCCCTCTACCGGGGTCAATACCCCAGTATAGGGGGTCAGTAATTGCTACTACGTCACGGTTAATTGCAGACTGAATAAAGCCACGCGGTATGATACTATCAGCACCGCTCTCTGGAAAGTCACCAAGCACACGCACAGCGTACTCGCGTGAGCTTTCACCGT
>LV_Brine_h2_0102DRAFT_1000562_pt1 | contig 12733 bp, 8 predicted proteins | sample LakVidmifraction_3_FD_10600 | JGI IMG/M metagenome (IMG submission 10600)
TTAACTGTAGATAAGTTAAAAACAAAATCAAATAACGATTTTTTGTTTTTAACTAATTATAATGGTGTTTATGATACAGTTGACTCATTTAAAAAAGATGATGGTGGTACCTATGTAAAAATATTTTCGATTAATCAATTTAAAAATATTGATTTAGTTATAAATGACGTTGAAACTAGTCTTAATACTTTTATTTTAGAAAAATTAAAAGATAAAGAAGTTAAACAAGATGCTGGTTATAATATTTTTGGTGGGACATATGGTATTCAAGAATACAACCATATGGATTATGGTAAAAAAGAACTTATTGGTTTACCATTTATGTATGTTTTTTACGCTGAAGATCATGGTTACGAAAACTCGCATTCATCTGTTATTTTAAGTACTTCTGAAATAGCTAACATAACAAAAAAAGATCGTGATACTGATGGTGATTATAAAAAATCGGGGACGATAATTTCTGGACCAGTCGGTGGGATACACACATATATTAATAACGATTACTATGTTAATCGTTACTATGGTAACAATAGAATTAATTTACATGAATCAACAAATGGTGATAGTAAAAAAGTGTCATATCCATTTGTTGAACAAACATATAAAATTTTTACTTATTTTAGTTTATTCGGTAGTGTTTGGTATTACGATCAAGATAAGAGTAAGTATGTTAATGAAGCTAAAGCGTTATTATTTCTTAACACATTACCATTTAATGGTTATGATGTTGAAGTTAATGAAATAATTAATTTATTTAAGCATTCATCTGGTTTTATACACGCACCTAGATTATGGTGTGCTTATATTGGTGGTTTGTTGTGGAGAGCTGAAAAAAGTGAAGTACCACTAGATTCAGAAGGAAAAGGTGGATCTGGTATCATAGACCCAATAAATTGGGATTATTTTAAAACAGAACTAGATGATGAAGACAATGTTATTACTAGACGTGATCATTTTAAAACTATAATACAACTAGGTTTTGCTAGTGATCGTGTACATAAACAATATAGTTTTACCTTATTATCGTTACCACAACAAATAAAACGTGAATTTAAAAAAGAGTTTTATAATTTTGTTAATGGTGATGAAAATATCGGGTGGAAAAGTTTAAAACCTAAGTTAGAAATTTGGGATCGTTCGTCAAACGAGTATTCTATATTAATGGAAAACATAACAGTAACTGAAAATAAAAACGGAGTTAAATCATTTGAGGCTGACCAATTAACTGGTATAATTAATGCTGATAATTATTTAAAAATAATACCAAATGATAATATGTCATCTAAAAAATATAATTTAGAATTATTATTAGATGACACATTATTAGATGGTGGTGCTAATACTATAATGAATGCATTAAAACAAGAAGTAGTTATAGCTAATAATAATTATAAAGTTTGGAGAACAANTGTTGAANCGTTACCTNTACATGATTCAATAGTTGTTAGTGTTGATCGATTTAAAATTTATTTTGAAAGTCTTATTAATACACTAACACAAAATAGTATGGGATCAATAAGTGAAGTTAAAAAAAATAGGGAGTTAACTCTTTTTGGTACAACTAACGAGGATTTGATTAAATTAACTATGTATAATACTTGTAAAAACATATATGATAAATGGCTTGGAGGTGCAACAACATCTGACGATTTAATCTTTCAATGTGGTTCAAGAAATAATTTAGATAAAGAATTAGCGATTAAATATAATGGCGAGACAGCTAAACCTAGATTAATCGATAGTTTTAGATTTGTCAGTCGATCATTTCAAGATATAGGTGATAAATTATATATTAATCCAACACCAATAAATGAGTATTTAATTAATAACAGTAATAGTAGTTTTTATGATGCAATTGGTGGCTTATTAGCATCCAATAATTTCACATTTATTTCTTTGCCATCATATATTAATTTTAATAACCCAAAAGAGGTTGAGGATATGTTTACACCTATGGCATCTCATGAAGACACTATAAATGAATCAACATGCGGTCCATCATTTGTTTGTACATATATTGGACAGACATCAAAACATTTAGATATTGGTGGTGGTGATTATAATAATGATAGTTTTGATTTTAGGTGTGACGATAATGGAAATTTAACTGGTATTCCGTTAGATTTTTCAACTCCTGTAGAAAAATATGAAAATTCAATTGCAACATTTGCAGTTAAATATGGACAACAAAATCAAAATATATTTAAAGATATAGTATTAGATCAATCAGAATTTACCGAAACAGCTGAATCACTATTAATAGTTGATGAAATATCAAACAAGGGTGCCGAAACAAATATTACATTAGGTGGTCAAAATTTATATAATGTTTACTCAGTTCGTAGTTATCAAGCTGAAGTTGAAATGATGGGTAACGCTATGATTCAACCTATGATGTATTTTCAATTAGATAATATACCTATGTTTCATGGTGCTTATTTAATAACTAGAGTAAGACATTCAATAACACCAAATAATATGTCGACACATTTTACTGGGGTTAGAATTAGATTCCCAAACACACCATTATTAACTTCATCTGATTTCTATATGGCCATGGTTGATAGTTTAGATTTATCTTTAGCTGGAAATTCACCTAATGGTCGTGGTCTTAGTGGTAGTTTTAATGCAGCACCAATAATTCTAACAATTATGGATAATGGTGGTGATAATGCGAATATTGAGGGTAATAATATAATTTTAAAATCGGTAGGTAAAATCAGTGGTATTACAAATGGTAAACTTGGTTCTAAAGGTAATGACGGTAAATTATTAGCTGAAGCTGTTGAACCATTAGAATTAATGTTAAAAGACTGGGTTCAATGGATGAAAAATTCTGGATTTACTGGTATTAATGGTTATTATGGTGGGATAACAAGTTTATATCGAGACATAGCTAAACAACAACAACTATGGGATAAATATAAAAATGGAATAGATCAACCACCAGCAGCATTTCCTGGTACCTCAAACCACGGTTGGGGGATCGCTGTTGATCTCCAAATGTATACTAAAGGTAGTTTAGATGAAGTTGCGATTTCAATACCAAATAAAGCTGGTAGAAAAGAATATTTTGATGTTAAATATAACGAAGCTTTAGGTTGGTTATTAGACCATTCATATGAGTATGGTTGGGTATTACCATTTGAGTTAAGAGATGGTACTGGAACTCAAGAACACTGGCATTTTGAATATCACGGTACAGCTGCATCTCATTGTATGGGTGACAATCCAACAACATATGGTTATAAAATGAAAACTATTAATCAGATAAAAGATGTGGTTAAAAACCCTAAGAAATTAGATGGTACTATTGCGACATACACTAGCTGTAGTTATACTAAGGTTAAACGTGCTGATGGTACAGAAGCTATATCGACAAAATTATCTAATGAGGAATTAGCTGCAAATCAAGTAAAAGTATATAAACGACTTAGAGATTTTACATATGGTAATAATGCTAAGTTAACTAAAGCGCAAGTTGCTGGGGTTATGGCTAATATACAATCTGAGAGTACTTTTAATCCATTAATAAATGAGAAAGGTGAAGGAACTGGGTTTGGATTGATTCAGTGGACGCAATCAACGGTAAAACAAGAATTACTTGGTAATAATAAAACTAATGATGAAGCATTAATTATTCAAATGGATACATTATTAGAATGGAGTAGATTTTCTAATTATATAATTAGATCAAATAATTTAAATGTTTCTAAAGATGTTAGTCAAACAACTTATTTATTTGCAAATATTGTTGAGGTTTGTGGTGGATGTAGTGGTGATTTCGATTCATTTTCAAAGATAAAAGCCGATAGAATTGGATATGGTATTGATTTCATGGATAAATTTAACACTAAAGATGGGCCTTTATTTTGGTAATTTAAAAAATTATACGTAAATTTGTAATATGTTTATCGCAAATATTGTTTCGGATAGTAAAATAAATGTATCACAAGAATTTAATGTGGTTAAAAACTTTGATGATATAATTAACAGTTTACCCACATTATTGGTTGGTTATAATATAGTTGATGAATATTACCCAGAGTTTGATATAACTAATATTAATGTTGTAGATAATATTTATTGGATTTTTAAACGATCTGAAAATCGTGATCAATATGAAATTGGTTTAGATATCTTTATTAATAAAATATATTCTGATTTATTTAAAGAACTAAATTATATCTTTGTTGATTTTATTAATTTTAAGTTAAAATCAATAAAAAAAATAATATCAAAAATATACGAAATCAAAAATAAAACTACCTATATTTATCGTGATATGATATATTTGTATGGTGATAATTTAATATTTGGTATTGATTTAAAGTTATTAAAATTTATAGGTGTTGATGTTAATAAAATTAAAAATAAACTAAAAGTTATTAGTACTCATTTTTTGGAAAATGATGATACACTTTCTGAATATATAAATACTATTGAAATTCTTGATAATAAAATTAGATTCTTACCTTTTATTTATTCAATACGAAATTAAAAATAACTAATATTTTTAACTTTAACTATAATTTTTTAAGTATTTACTTATATTTATATATAAATAACGTTTATAAATATTTAAACTAATGCAAAACACAAATGATAAAGATAATAAAAAACTAGATAAAGCATTAGAAGGTTTTTTAAATAATGAAAACCAAGACCCTAATTTAGACTGTACATCTGGTGTGTGTGTTATTAAAGGAGATAAAAGTCTTGTTGAGAGAATAAATAAAAAAATAATAACAGAAGACGGAAGACAATTATTATTCTAATATGAAAAAGAAATTTAACCAAGAATTACTTAATGAAGAATTAAAGAGATTCAAAATGATTTCAGAATTTACTTTTGCTGGATCAGAAAAGGGTGATTTACTATTAGGTAATGATATATCTGAAGAAGAAGATGAAACAGTAGATGCTGATTCAATAGCTGCTGATTTAGGCGTTGATGGACCAGACGGTAACATGAACCCTCCAACTGACGAAATACCAGAAAACCCAGAAGTACCAACAGAAATGCCAGCAACACCACCATTAGAACCAGAAGTACCACCATTAGAACCAGAATCAAACCCAGATGAAGTTGAAGTAGACGTTACATCATTAGTTAAGGGTTCTGAAGAAGCTAAACAAGCTGCTGATATTGCTAGTCATAACTCTGAATTACTTTTAAAAAAACTAGCTGATTTAGAGACTAAACTTGATGGAATGGACGCTGTTACAGCTAAAATTGAAGGTCTTGAACAAGAAATAATTAAACGAAACCCAACACCAGTTGAAAAATTAGAGATGCGTTCATTAAGTTCTTATCCGTATTCACAAAAATTAACTGACTATTGGTCAGATAAAGAAGGTGCGTATGATGTAATGGGTACAGATAATGAAAAAGACACTGATGAATACACTTTAACTAAAAAAGATGTTGATGATGATTATAGTGAGACTGATATTAGTAGAAGTTTTGGTGCTAGTGTTGATGATTATGAAGAAGAGGATATTTAATCCATTAATTTATTAAATAAAAAAAAAAAAGCACTACTTATAGTGCTTTTTTTCGTTTTAATTAATTATTTTTTATTTAGTTTGTTGTATATATGTTAAGTTAATAGTATATTTGTTAAAATAACATATTAACTAATTTTATATTAAAACAAAAAATAAAATCACTTGACTTTTTATTTTTTTTTAGTATATTTAAATAAGTAAGTAGTAAATAAATAAGTAAATAAATAAGTAAATAAATAAGTAAGTAGTAAATAAATAAGTAAATAAATAAGTAAGTAAAATGAGTAAAGAAATGAATTCGTTAGAGGCTATGTTAGCACAATACGAGAACAACAACAAACCTAAATTTGAGAAATCAGCAACAAAAAGTTATTCTAAAAAAAGTTATTTTAACACCTTTATTGAGGTGGGAGTTAACTCTGCAGCCAAAGTTGTTAGGATCCTTCCAACATCAGATGGTTCAACGCCATTCACAGAGTTTTATGGTCACAAGATTGAGGTTAAAAATCAAATAACTGGTAAAATGGAATGGAAAACTTTCGCATGTTTAAAACATGAGAAAAACGAACCTTGTCCTTTTTGTGAAACACGTGAAGTATTGTTATCCACTGGTGAAGCTGACGATAAAGAATTAGCTAAAAAATATAACGCTAAAAAAATGTACATCGTTAAGCTTATTGAAAGAAACAACGAAGATGAAGGTGTTAAGTTTTGGAGATTTAACCATGATTATCGTAAAGAGGGTATTTTCGACAAAATAGCTGGTGTTTTATTTGCTATTAAAAAAGATATCACTAATGCAACTAACGGTCGTGATCTTTCAATTTCAATCAATAGAAACCAAAATAACATTCCAGTTGTTTCATCTATTGTTTCTATGGATCCAACACCGTTATCTGACGATGCTGACTTAGTTAACACATGGTTAGATGATAATAGAACATGGGAAGATGTTTATTCTTTGAAATCATACGATTATCTATTATTAATCGTAAAAGGTTTAACACCAGTTTGGGATACTGTTACAAATTCATTTGTTGCGAAAGAAGAAATTAGTGGTGAATCACACGATGAAAAAACATCTGAGATAACAATGGGTCTTGAGTCAGTTAAAGGTAATGTAGTTGAAGGTAAAACCTCAACCGATAAACCTAAAGCTGATAAAGCTAATGCTTCTAAAATTGAAGATGATTTACCTTTTTAATTAAAGTAATCTACAAAATAATAAGGAGTGAGAAATTGCTCTTTATTATCCAAAAAAAAATAATAAATACTTTTAAATAAAATTTAATGTCTAAACCAGTAAAAAAACCAATTGAAAAGAAAACATTTGATAATAAATCTATGAAAGCCTCATTAGGTTTAGGTGGTCAAGTAGTTAAAGAGAAAGAATTAACGTGGATTCCGTTTAAAAAAGCATTTCATGATGCTGTTGGATTACCAGGCGTACCACGTGGTTATACTTCTCAATTTAGAGGTTTTTCGGATGTTGGTAAATCTACTAGTATTTATGAAACATTATCTGGTGCTCAAAAATTAGGTGATTATATAGTTATTTTTGATACTGAAGGTAGTTTTAATTGGGAACACGCTAAATTAGTTGGTTTTAATTATGATGAAATTATTGATGAATTAACGGGTGAGGTTTTAGATTATGAGGGTGATGATTTTCTTTATTTAGGTGGTATGGATTTAGTTAATATGTACCAAAATTTTGATTATAAATCTGGTAAAATGACCACATCACCTCAGCGATATATTCCAGTTGTTGAAGATATTGCAAGAGCAATGAATGAGTTGATGGATAAACAAATGAAAGGTGAGTTAAGTCGTAATATAACTTTTTTATGGGATTCGATTGGATCAATTGGATGTTATGAAGGTGCTGTATCTAATACTAATAATAATCAATGGACTGCTGGTGCTTTAAAAAGAGCATTCGAATCAATACTTAATTTTAGAATACCAGCATCTAGACGTGAAGATTCACCATTTATTAATACGTTCGTAGCTGTTCAGAAAATTTGGTTAAGACCAAATGCTGTAGGTCAACCAACCGTAATGCATAATGGTGGTGAAGGGTTTAAATATGGTGTAAGGCTTATTTTTCACATGGGTGGTATGACCACTTCATCTGCTAAAAAATTAGATGCTGTTAATGCTGGTAGAAGTTATCAGTTTGGTGTTATGACTGATATTAAATGTGTTAAAAATCACGTTAATGGTATTGAACAAATGGGTTCAATATGTTCAACACCACATGGATTTGTCAACCCAAGTGAAAAAAACGATTATGTAAAAGCGAATAAAGATTTCATTAATGAAAAATTAGGGACATCTTTTAACGATTTTGAAGTTAAAGAAGTTGCATTAGATGTTGATGCATACGAAAAAGATTAGTATTAACTTTTAAAATGTTCCAAGATGAACAAAAGACCACCACGTAATGGTGAAATTATTGAAAAAACAAAATATACACTTTTAGTAGACGGTAATGCTCTTTTTAAAACAAGTTTTTTCGGTGCAAAAAGTGTGTATAATTCAAATAACCAACATGTTGGTGGTATACTTCAGTTTATAACTGTCTTAAGGATGATATTAGAAAAAGACTTATACCATAGAGTATATGTCTTTTGGGATGGTAATTTTAGTGGAAAACTTAGGTATGATATCTATAAAGATTATAAAATAGGTAGAGGTAAAGATTTCATTAATGGTACTCAACCAATTGATCAATCTGAATTAAATCAACGAATAAGAGTTTGGGAATATTTAAGTGAATTTTATGTTCGACAACTAAAAAATGAGGTTGTTGAGGGCGATGATTTTATAGCGTATTATTGTAAATATAAAGCAAAAAACGAAAAAATAACAATAATCACAAATGACACTGATTTTTCACAACTGATATCCAACGATATAAGAATTTATTTTCTACATTTAAAGGATTTTGTTGATTTGACGAACTTTTCTTCGTATTTTTGTTATAATCAAAGCAATTCAGCTTTAATTAAAATATTAGTAGGTGATACAGCTGACAGTATAAAGGGTATAAAGGGTTTAGGTTTAAAAACTTTAGTCACACTTTTCCCAGAATTAAAAGAACGATCAGTAACAATAGAAGAGATATTAGATCACGCAAAACAATTAATCGAGTTTAGGGTACTAGAAAAGTTAAAACCACTTAAGGTGTTAGATAACATAGTAAATCGTGTAACGATAGGTTTACAAGGAACTGAAATTTATTCAATAAATAAAATACTTGTAGATCTAACAAATCCATTAATGACAGAAGAAGCGATTTCTGATTTAAAATTTTTGATTAATGGTACCTTAGTTGGTACCGATAGAGTAATTGGACGTGTTTCTAGTTATCTAAAAGAAGATGGTATAAATGAAATAATTGGGGAGTTCAGATTACAAGAATATTTAACTCCATTTAAAAAATTAATAGTTAGAGAAGAAAATAATTATAATAATATTTAAAAATAAATAAATAAATAAATAAATAAATAAAATGAGTGATAAAAAACAATTTTACGCTGGTAATAACGAAGATTTAAGATTTGAGTTTATCTTAAAAATTAATAATAACGATAAACCTATCGTTAGTCGTAGTTTTGATATACGGAACTTCAATGAAGACTCGTTAAGATCAATGGATACTATTAAGGAAATGATGGATACTATCTGTGGAATGAATAATGGTCAGTATGGTGATATGGGTTTAATCCCTAAGTATTTAAAGAAAAAAACACAAGAATATTTGTGGGGTATGTTTGAGCATTATGGTGAAAATAGAGATGGTGCGACTAGAGATGATTACTTTCAAGTTGAGATAAAAATGGATAATTTTATCATAGCTAAGGGTGAGTTTTCTGGTAATGTTTTTCCAACTAAAGTTAGGTATATGGTTAATATTAAGGAAATTCTACCTACAATTATGAGCGATATCAAATATTTTTTGAGTCAGAAAAGTTATTCAGATGCTGAACATGTGTTTGGTACTCCATCAATTGTTAGGTAAAATTCTCCCCAATTTTTAATTAAAAATTGGGGTAATTGTATATATTATGATATTTATTATAATAATGGTGTTTTACTTGAAAATAATATAATGGGAAAAATTGATAAGGGAACTTTAGGGTATTTAGGTTATGAATATCAACTAAAATTAATTAAACAAATAATAACAGATAGAAAATTTGGTAACGATATAATTGATATTTTAGAGCCAAGTTATTTTGGTGATGATAAACTTAGGATAATCGTTGCCGCTATAAAAGATAGTAAAAATCAAAGTGATTTAATACCAGATAAAGGTAGTTTATCAATTAGATTATTATCTGATACAAGTGATTCAATACTTAGAAGATATTTATTGACTCAGTTAGATAAGATACATGAAATTTCGGTAACTGATTCTGAATATACTCAAAATCAAGCTATGAAATTTTGTAAACAACAAGAAATAAATAAAGCGATAATTGAAATTAATAAAATTGTTAGTAAGGGCGACTTAGAAAATTTTGATGTATGTGAGGGTATATTAAGAAAAGCTTTAAATCATGGGTCAAATAAAGACGATGGTATGGATATTTTCGATGATGTAGAACATGTTTTGGATGATGACTTTAGGTGTCCTATACGTACTGGTATAAATGGTTTAGACGTTATAATGAATGGTGGTTTAGCTAAGGGTGAATTGGCTGTTATTTTAGCTCCACTAGGTGTTGGTAAAGCTCTACCTAACACTAATAAAATTTACACACCAGATGGTTATAAATTAATGGGTGACATTTTAGTTGGTGATGAAGTTTTTGGTAGAAATGGTAGTGTAACGAATGTTATTGGTGTATACCCACAAGGTGTTAGACCAATATTTAAAATTAGTTTTAGTGATGATACATATACATATTGTGATGAGGAGCATTTATGGTCGGTTAATTCCATAGATCAACGCAACCGTTCATCTATGAAAGGTGGTAAACGTGTTAAATTACAACCAGATAATTCATTTAAGGTTGTTAAAACATCTGAATTGGTTAATAAACTTACATTTGGTCCTAAAAAATCGTTAAATTTTAAGATACCTATGGTTGAACCAATTGAGTTTAATGAAAAAGATTTATCGTTAAATCCATATGTGTTAGGTGTTATGTTAGGTTATGGTTGTATGAAAAACTCTAGGTTTTCAACTAAAGATATTGAAATTATTAATAACATCAGTGAATTAACTTCAAATAATATTTCAGTTAAAGAAAGATGTCGAGATATTGATAACGTAGATGTTTTAGTTAATACGTGTTTATTTGATGTTTGTATTTATGGTATAAATGATAACTTAAAGTCATTAGACTTATATGATAAAAAATCTGATACTAAATTTATACCTATAGACTACCTTCATAATTCAATTGATAATAGATTAGAATTACTTAGGGGGTTATTAGATACATATGGTAACGTTAGAAAAAATGGTGGTATTGAATATGTTAGCGTTTCAAAACAATTAATTGAGGATGTTAGATGGTTAGTATTATCGTTAGGTGGTGTTTGTAGATTAACTAGTAAAATACCTACATATACTTACAAAGGTGTTAAAAAAAATAGAAAAGAAGTTTATAAATTAACTATATCTTTTCCAGAAAAATATAATATTATTCCTTTCAAGTTAACTAGAAAAAATGATCTTGTTATTAACAGAACTAAATACATTGATAGTAAATTCATAAAATCAATTGAGTATTCACATGATGAAGCAGCCACTTGTATAATGGTTGATAATGAAGAGCATTTATTCGTTACTGATGATTTTATTGTTACTCATAACACTACATTCATCACTAAAATAGCTAATACGGCTATGAATGATGGTAAAAATGTTTTACAGATATTTTTTGAGGATATGCCTAAAATAATACAACGAAAACATTTATCTTGTTGGTCTGGATATCAGTTGAATTCATTATCTGAACATAAAGATGAAATAATTGAAATATGTAAAGAGAAAACCGCATCTGGTGGTAAACTAAGATTAAAAAGATTTTCTTCAGATGGGACTACAATACCAATGATTAAAAAATACATTAAGAAAATAATTGGTGAGGGGTTTATTCCAGATATTGTTTTATTAGATTATATTGATTGTGTGACACCATCAAAACATTTTGATGATAATAATGTTGGTGAAGGTTATGTTATGAGACAATTTGAAGCTATGGTGGCTGAATTAGACGTAGCTGGTTGGACAGCAATTCAAGGTAATCGTGATTCAATAAAATCTGATGTTGTTGAAGCACATCAAATGGGTGGGTCAATTAAAAAAGCGCAAACAGCTCACTTTATTGTTTCTGTAGCTAAAACACTAGCACAAAGAAATAATAATACAGCTACAATAGGTATACTTAAATCTAGGTTTGGTTCATCTGGTCAAATATTTGAAAATATTAGATTTGATAATAGCTGCATTCAAATAGATATGGGTGATAATACTGGATCAGTTTCACCTGTTGAATATGAAAAAGATGTTAACGCCCAAAAACAATCAAGAGTGAATGGACTTATTGACGCTAGTAAATTAAAATCTAAATTATTCGGTGATATGGTAATCGAAGATACAAACGAAATAAATAAATAAATAAATAAATAAATAAATAAAAATTATAAAATGATTGAACCAATATTAGTACCGAATGATAATAGATTTGTTATTTTCCCTATAGAACATCAAGATTTATGGGATTATTATGAAATAGAACAAGAAGCGATGTGGACAGTTAAAGAGATTGACTTATCTAAAGATATCGAACATTGGAATAATAAGTTAAATGATGATGAGCGATTCTTCATTAAAAATGTTTTAGCGTTTTTTGCTGCAAGTGATGGTATTGTAAATGAAAATCTAGCAATTAATTTCTTAAANGAAGTTCAATATTCTGAAGCTAAATTCTTTTATGGTTTCCAGATAATGATGGAAAATATTCATAGTCATGTCTATTCATTACTTATTGATACGTATATCAAAGATATCGCTGAACGTGATAAATGTTTAAAAGCTATTGAATATATGCCACCAGTAAAAAAGAAGGCTGAATGGGCTTTAAAATGGATTGAATCTGAATCTTTTGTTGAGAGATTATTAGCTTTTGTTGCAGTTGAGGGTATTTTCTTTAGTGGTTCTTTTTGTTCTATTTTTTATTTAAAGTCTAGGGGTTTAATG
>LV_Brine_h2_0102DRAFT_1000569_pt1 | contig 12654 bp, 14 predicted proteins | sample LakVidmifraction_3_FD_10600 | JGI IMG/M metagenome (IMG submission 10600)
TTTTATTTATATTTATATACATATACTCTATAGTAACTTTATATACTATACTAAGAACCTAGAACTAAGAACTATACATATATACCTATAGGTGAGAGGGTCTCGGTTCCCGAGGGGGGTCTGTGCTGGAAACCTTTCTACTTTCCCTTCTGTCTTTTTATTTATATTTATATACATATACTCTATAGTAACTTTATATACTATACTAAGAACCTAGAACTAAGAACTATACATATATACCTATAGGTGAGATTACCTTTGGGAAGGTGGGGGTGTATGTATAGGTGAGATTACCTTTGGGAAGGTGGGGGTGTATGTATAGGTGAGATTACCTTTGGGAAGGTGGGGGTGTATGTATAGGTGAGTTCACCTAGATAGATTACCTTTGTGAAAGTGAGAGGGGGGGAAGAGGGGTGTCACACTCGGTCACGGTCAAAACGGATTTGGGTTCTCCAAGGATATGGATACTACCCTCCCACAGTATCACAGTATCACAGACCACAGTATCACAGTATTTCAAGATTTCAAAATGGCTTCAATCGTAACTGATAGTATGAGTTCTAAGATTGTAAATGATTCTAACCGTAAAGACTACATATATCGTGAAATCAACATACAAACAACGATAGAACACCAGATTGAGCCTGCTGTTTCCAAAGAAGAAAGAGAGAGGTTGGAAAAGAGACACGAACAGGTGTGGAACCACGTTCGTAAGTGCCAGTTTACAAAACTACAGACTCAGAGACTGGCGGTTGACCTCTTCAGTGATGTAATAGCAATCGGCCATGAGAAACAAACAGAAGATAAAGTATCTGTAAATCTACAGTTTGAGTGTGTATATGAATCTACTCCAGACCAGACGTGCGTAAGACTGATGGCTTATATCCACAGGGATGACTTCCTTGCCTTCATAGGACTACAGGGTGTGGAGTTCAGGAGAGAGTGGAGACGTGTGAGATTTATGGCAACACCTGAAATACTCGCGAAGCATTGTCGTGAGACGATGACGAACTATATCACTCACGAGTATAAGGCCGCACTAGGTGATTACAACACAAGTGAACGAGAGTATAGAGAGGTTTGTGAGGTAGGGCCAAAGGCAATACATAGTGATATGGACTGAGATTACCAGATAGATTACTATGAGAGATGAGAGACGAGAGATTTTTCCATGTGTCTACCCAAGTCTTCAAAACGGATTGTTGTGAGTCAGGTTACTATACCTTACCCTCCCCACAGTATTACAGAACAGACATTAACAGACAACAGTAAATGAAATGGCAGAACAGACTAAGACACGCAAAACCTTCAAGGCACGGATTACCAAAGCAGAGGTATTACCCGTGGTAGAACCTGTGAAGGCACCCGTGGTAAAGAAGAAGATTACCGCCACAGGGAATGCGAGTATGTTGAGACTGAACGCTCACACGGATGAGTTTGTGAGAGATTGTATGAAAGAGCAGAGTGATGAGGTTGTAGACTTGTTGAATGAACTTCTGGAGTTCCGTAGACTAGCGAATGAGAAGAGACTGAAGCAGAATGAGTCCACACAGAAAAGCAAACTCAAGAAGAAGAACGCCGGCGGAGAAGGAGATGGTGAAGGTGGTATGGAAGGGAAGGGTGTATCAAAGGAACAGATAATCGCCAAAGCAGTCTGCGATGAGATTGACGCACGCAAACGTGCTGAACGCGCCAAGGCTAGTGATGATGAGGATGAGGATGATGACTAATGAGATTACCAATGAGAGACGAGAGACGATATAAAACGGATTGCTTTTTTTCACCATATACGTAGGAATGGGACTTGTATACAGATTGGATTGTGGGAATGGTTATTACTATATTGGCTCTACCAAAGGGACTTTACAACAACGATTGTGGCAACATAGGACTGATAGTAAGCGACGCCCAGACATGAAACTGTATAAGCACATACAAGAGAACGGTGGATGGGATGATGTCATGATTGTTCTGGTTCAGGAATGCGACAACTATAAACAAGCCGAAGATGGGATGATACGAAACAGTTTATCAGACCCGTTGTGCCTGAACTCGTATAGGGCAGTTCTTACCCAAGAAGAGGTCAAAGAAGCCATGTCCGCATATCAAAAGGCACATTACGAAACAAACCGAGAAGTCAGGCTTACAAAACAAAAAGCATACGATGAAACACACCGAGAAGCCATACTCGCATATCAAAAGGCATATTATTATCTCAAAAAGAAACAACGTGTAATCACACTATAATAATAATCTCTTATAAATGTAATGGATGAAACGGGGTTCGTTGAGGTGATGCCCTCTGAAAACAAACCAGTCGATAAACGAGTTCAAAAGATGGATGTTTCCTTCCTGCCCCCAATCCCATCTACATTCCTAGTGTTAGGTCAGTGTGGTTCAGGCAAGAGTAGTTTCCTTTGGTCGGTCATGACGAAGGGGTATGTATACAAAGGGAAGACAGGGAAGGTCAAATCTCTTTTTGATGAACTGTTGATATACTTGGGAACGATGGACGCATTGGCGTCATTTGAGAAGATGCCTGTGAAGAACAAACTAATCCTTACAGAGTTTGAACCTGTTGTTTTTGACGAGTATCAGACAGACCTCAAGAAGCACCAGTTGGAACGACTTGAGGCGGGAAAGCCCATGCTAAATAGTTGTATCATCTTTGATGATTTCGCAGGGGCAAACTTAATGAAGAAGGCTAAGGTAAATGGGGCTCCTCCCATAGAAAAACTTTGCTTGTCCAGCCGCCATGAAGCAAATACCACCATCTTCTACTGTTCGCAGTTCTATCGCAATACTGGATTCACGTCTCCAGCAGTTCGTGCGAACCTAACAACCATTGTAATGTATAAGATGGCTCGTAACGAGGTAGTCAAAGTAGCAGAGGAGTACGCCGAGCAGTATGAAGTGGATGAGTGGATAGAACATTATGACCGCGCTATGGCATCCAAACCGTTTGCCTTTGTCGTATTTGATAGACGCAGACCCAATAATGCAGACAGATGGACGACAGGTTTCACGAAACCATTTCCACCAAGTAAAAAGACGCTTCAGTTTTTATCCACGTCCGTCCCAAGGTGAACCCACGTTGAAGGCTGGAATACATCCACAACCCTATAATAACTCGTGTATATGTTGTTTCTTTCTTGTCTGTGTGCTGCGACCCACCACCCCTCGGCTGAACTTCGAATAGGCACACATCTATATTTATCCCAAAATACAACGAACTGAGGAAAGGACATCATTCTTTCTTGCGTGAGGATTATATCCCTTTGAGACAACCGCATCTGCGTTTGTATCATAGTGAGATGTGAGACCATCTTTTCTTATTAACAATCATGGAAACCAATCCATCACTAATATTGAACTGTTTTGATAGTTCCATATTTGTGAAACCAAATCCATGTAGAACTAATATTTCACGAATGTCACAATCCATGAGTTTATTATTTCCATGATTTTCCCCCCTTTGATTTGCTTGCCTTCCTCTTGTTTTCATTTCGTTCATATTATCTTGGTGTGTCCCAGTTCTCAAATGAGCAGGATTTACACAAATACGATTGTCACAAGAATGAAGTATAAATAAACCTTCTGGTATTTCACCTTTGAATAAAGTGTATGATGCTCTTGAAGAAATCCACTGCTTATCGTCCATAAAGAATGTTCCATAACCACCTCTTTTATGGTGTCCTCGCAATGCTCCTGTCCAGTTCCAACATGTATCTGTTTTTTCAACATAAAGCATAAATCGTTGTTCGTGTGTTAATACACTCTTAGGACGGGGCATTTCCCTCTACTACATTTGTTTACAGTGTTTTCGTTTTCCTTACCTAAAATGATAAGGTCATCAGGCACCCACGACCATTACGGCCCCCTGCTTGGCGACGATGAACTTGAGAGCAGTGAGAACCACGAAGGGGGTGTAGGCTGCGCCGGGGGCAGAAATGATACTCACAATCACCTGAGAACCACTAGCACCACTAACGGACACTCCGTCTACTGCGAGAGCCTCTGCGCCACCCTTGACTGTCTGGAAGCCGTAAGAAGGCACGAACCTATCACCACCTGCGAACTTAGCCACACCGCCAGTTGCGAGGTCAGCAGTCTCAAACACAGCAGCACTTCCTTGCGTTGCGTTCTGTGTGCTGTTGCCCCACAACACGCGATTTGCGGTTGTGCCGTTCTCCTGCTGGACTGAACCGTATGCTGCGAGGGACATGTTAAACAGGGATGCGTCTCCTTGGCATGCGGTCTGGGGATACACCAGAGAACCAATCCTCCACTGGGCTGAGAATACACCTGCGTGTGAGAAACAAGACTGAGATGGGTAGCCTAGAGCAGACACCTGTGCGGTGGGGATGAAGACAACGTTTGACCTGAGAAGGTTGTTGGTGGCTCGTGAGACGATGATAGAGGTCTCCGTGAGAGTGGTAGAGAGTGCGATTTGAGCGCCCGTTGTCACAATAGAACTCTCATAAGGCATCACCAAACCAGCACCATCCTCAGTTGCGATACGCTGGAGGACAGAGAAGTATCGGGCATCGGGTGTCACAATGTCATACTCAATACTCATGTTGGAGAGTGAGTAATCGGCTGCGGTCTGTCCTGCGGTGATGGAGAACAGTATCTCGTTTGCCGACCCTGTCTGGAGGATGACTGCGAGTTCACCGACCAAGGAGATAGGAACATAGGTGGCCATGCGTCCAAGACCACACACGAGTCCAAGAGGAATAGACCTCTGCTCACCTGCGATGTTGTTGAAGACTGCTGCGGCAGGACGGGCTGAGCGTGCCTGAATAGAGGCCTGATTTCCGAACACATACCCGTATGCGTTGAGGGTTGTGGCGGTCGCGCCAGCAGGAATAGGGGTGTCTAGGTCATCGTTCAAAAGTTCAAAGCCTTGGAATGAGCCTGCTGTAGAATAATATCCCTTGCTTCCACCCATAGTCATCTCTACGTTCGCCAACTTGGGGGCGTTCTGGATGTTCTCTAGCAACTGTCCGTTGAGAAGAATCTGGACGGTGGAGAATGGGTGGCCGTCATCGGGACAAGGCAGTGCTGCTCCAGAGGTCTGGATGGTGTAGTTCAAGCACACACTACGCAAGTCAATCATTCCACCCTGGTCTGCGATAAGATACTGAACCTGAGAACTACCGCCACCAACACCAGCCGCACCCAGAGCAGGGCCAGTCTGGGGTGTTACACGGACACGACGACGAGAGGTCAAGATGGAACTACGCTCAGGCGCACCGAACTGGGCGGAGGCAGGAACTACTTCGGTGAAGGGCATAAGGTCGCCGGACTGGTTTTGGAAAGACATTTTATTACAAACTCAGGATTTGTTTTTACTTAGTTTCACTTCGTTTCTCCATGGCGTCCAATCGTGATTTTACTTTCTCTTCTTCAGTGGGTTCCTTGGGCTTGCCCTTGGCTGTCTTGGCTGTCTTTCCTACGTGCCGTATCATAGCCCCTACACTCATCTTACTTTGTGATTGTATTTCGTTGAACGTCGCGGGGTTGCGAAGGAAACTGGTTTGAGGGTTGTTGAGTATCGTTTCTAATCCTGACTGGAAGTCTGTTTTGCGCGGCATTATAAGGTAGATAGATATTCTTTTCAAGTTCCTTCACGAGGAGTTCCCTAGGCAAAGACAACATATACAACCACCGACGATGCCCTGCTGCTCCCACAACCACAGGATTCATTGATATGGTATACTCTCACACTTGTTTTCTCTTCTTATTCTAATGGATACTATGGAGCAAGTGAGGAAGGTTGTGGAAGAGATTGAAGAGGAACAGGCAAGAAACAAAATCTCGGGCGTTCAAGTGTTTCGGTCATTGTTGAATCAGCCAAACTTACTCTCACTCAACACTGCCGATGCTAATACAACAGGAACTGGAACTGGGTTTAGTTCGTTTACCTTTACATTACCTCGCCCCATCCTAGAAGCAGAGTCCATTCAGTTAGTGAATGCGAACGTCCCACAGTGCGTCCAGAACATCCCAGACACCGCGTGCGTGTTTTGGTATTACCGTATGAATGCGTATGATGGTGAACTGCCGGGTATCAACAATCTTCATTTCGTAAGGTTGTTGCCTTCCTATTATAAGAAAGAGTTCATCCCTAACTCTGCGTTGTATGGGTATAACCAAACCTTCACTTCGTATGCGGATGTCGCAGTTGAACTCGCGAAGGCATGTGCCGCGGACTTAGCGGGAACATCACAAGCGATTCAAAGTGTAACAGTAAGTCCTATTGAGGCTCTGTTGTTTGATAGTCGTTTTCTACCCCGTGATATTTCCATCACGTATGATGAGGACAGCAACAAGTTTCAAATGACGGGCAACAATGTATTCCGTTCTCCCGCATATCTGAGGTGGGATATATCTACATCTTATGCTGTGGGAGACAGAGTGTTTTATGATGAGAACGCACTGGTTTTCTCATTTCAATGTCTCATCGCAAACACAGGTGAAGAACCCAGTCTCGCATCTTTGTTTTGGTTTGCCGACAATGAGCCCGTGATTGATGAGTGGAATCCCTCCTATGAGTATGGTGTCAACAGGATAGTTGTGTTTCAGGAACAGTTGTATCAGGCAAACACACCCAACCAGGACGAACAACCAGTGGCGAGTGGTATGCCCTCACCGTTCTGGAACAACATAACCAACCAAGAAGGATTTGTGTGGAATCGGTATTTGATAGCAGGGCCGAAAGACCCTACTGTAGCCAAGATACAGGGTTCGTTAGATGCTCCGTATGAGAACTCGTTCCTGTTTGAGGAAGGTGAAGTCGTAGAGTTTGAAGGTGGGTTCTACCAAGCCCAACAACAAACACTGGGGGATGGTATACCTTCTGCGGTGTGGAAACCAACATCAACACCCATAGACACAATCATCTCACAGGGAGACCTGATTACCATAGCATGTGATGAAACTATCTTTGCGGGCCTAAGTCCGGGCGACACAGTCTTTGTGGTGAATACTTCCAATCCTATTTTTAACTTGTATCCTCCGGATGGGTTCTTGACGTATGCGAACGTCTATCTATTTAATACTCTCTTGGTCGGCGGCATTCAGTTGGTGAATGAACGCAACTTTACGATTGATACACCTCGGCAGTCAGGGGCAGGCGGATTGGTGTGTGTAGAAGTCCCCCCCAACTTTGGATTGGCTGCTTTGTCGGGGCAGTTTGATTTTGTCTTCAACGATGTGGGGAATATTCCACCACAGCCTTTCAACCTGAACCCTCGTAGATTACTGAACTCTATATTGGGCTTCACTTGGAATGGTATATTCATAGAGGCTGAGTTTGGCCCATTCTATTCTCAAAATCAACCTATCACATCACGAATAAAGGATGTTGACTTCTTGAATCGCTTGCGACCTGTCCCCACCTACACGCTGATTCCTGCTGTAGCCTTGGGAGGAACTCTGGGCTCTGAAGCACGAACCTCAGGAACCTATACCGCAGACGGATATTGTAATCTGGTTTACTCCTCTATCATCTCTATCTACGCAACCACTATCGCAGGGACAACCTTAAACACAACAACAAATACGGGATTGCTAGCCATGGCGTCTATCAACGCAGGGAATCTAGGTGTGTCCTTTTTCCAAGAAGGTATGACGGCACCCTTGTCTTTGTATGGAACGGACATCTACAGTTTGAGTTTTCGTCTAGAAGATGAGTTCGGTGAACCATACTTCTTCACAAACAATGCTGTGCTTTCCTTCGTGTTAAAAGTAGACTATAAGAAAATCTTGCGTGATAGTTAAAGATGAGTAGCGTAAACCGACCTGACAAAGTGTCTCTGGATGCTTACAGCGACCCTCAACTACAACTCCAGAATGGGGATGGTGTGTATTCTAGGTTCACAAACATCTTGAGGACACCTATCCTCAACGCCAAAGGTATTCAGTTGCTGAACGCAAACTTCATCAACAGCAGATTACAACTGGATGACAACACACAACTGATGTTCTGGTATTATACCAACACATCGGGAACGCCTCAACTCAGGTGTATTCGTCTCCAACCTTCTAACTACATCGCAGGAACTACTGTATTTACAAACTTTGTGAGAAACAGATATTTCAACACTGTGGATGAACTGGTAGCAGCACTCAATCAGGCAGCGAGTGCGGGCGGGGATACAAACGTCTTGAATCCATTTTTCACAGCAGGGCAACTATCGTTTAGTTATGACCCCGCAGCCAGAAAGATATCTATTGTGACAACGAACGGCAGTGTATCCATTGGACCTGCCGCGGCAGATGACCCAGCCGTTCTAGCCGCAATGCGAGGCAACACAATCGTGATGAATACATTTTCTGGCAACGTAGTCCAGCCCAATGTGCCAGGCCTCACAATGAACTCCCGTATTGGATTTGCTCGTTCTTTCTTCTCACGACCTCTGTGGTTTTCTGCGGGCGGAACACAGCAAATTGTCGCCTCCTCCACTGGACGGTTTGAAGTGACACCTATTATAGCAGACGCCAACCCTATCTTGGTAGGAACACAGAATGTTGGTGTGTATATCTCGGTGGTAAACGGTGCGGGTATGGATTCTACTGGACGAAAGAACTTGCTACAGACTGTTCCTATCCAAGTAGCACCTCTGAACATCAACTCCTATACCTGTTCTTCGGTAGAGAAGCCTGCGTTGTCGGTTCCCAATGAAATCTATGAGATTACCGTAGACCTGCTGGATGACTTCGGGCGGCCATTCCACCAGCCACCCAACTACAACACTCAACTTGCCCTCGCAATATATTATTGAGGAGAGACAATGGCGACCTTCAAAGAAAAGTTCAATACCAAATACGGCTTCAGTAAAGATACATCACATAGCCTTGAAGATGTATCACGACTGACTGGGGTTAGTATGAAAGGGTTAAAACAAATATTCCGTAAAGGCGTTGGAGCATTCGTTATGAATCCTGCGTCGGTAAGGCCTTCGGTAACAAGTCCACAGGCTTGGGCCATGGCACGGGTATATTCGGCTGTGATGGGGGGCAAGGCTGCGAAGGTTGATGCGAAGGAGTTGGAGATGTAAGCATTGGATTAACCACTACGGGCGTCATATCCTCTACCCTGAATCCTATCTCAGTCCTATGTCCGCAACACGAGGACACCAGTCTTTTATTCTGTGCTGCCCGAAACAATCTCCACGCCACTAACACTAAGGCTACTCCTGTCGTCGTGAGACCCGCATTCATCAACAGTTCCTCCATTAGTCTTCTCTACGAAAGTTTTATGGACGCCTGACTTTACATGTGAGTATTTACTAATCTCCTTGAAGGTCGCACCGCAGGCACATGTAACCAGATGACTGTGCTTGAGGCGGTAAGTCTCATTATATTTCCGCATTCGTGTTTGTTTGTTTCGTTCCGGCATGACTAAGTTCACCTCGCGCATCTTTGTTCTTTCCCCGCAGAATATTCTCTGGAGAAAGAATAAATGTCAGCTCCCGCACCACCAGCTGTAACCCAAGAAGAAAGAGAGTTATATGAGTTGATGCGACACCTACCTGACTTTGATTGTATGCCCATCCCAGTGCGATGGTTCAAGGAGTTCAACCTCCCGCCACGCAACCCTGTGGGAATGAAGGAGTTCCTACGGTCTAACTACACCGTCAACTGCGCCCACTCACCAAAGGACTTACCCCCTATCCGTATCAACAAGCCGCAGCAAGATGGTAAGTTGGCGATACCCCATCCCTTTGAGGTCTTTGATGTAGAAACCAAGACTGTTCCATTTGAGGCAGAAGAGTTCCCAGATGTGTTGCCGTCGCTTAGGGAACAGAGTTCAGTAGTCGTCGCTGAGGCCGAATCCCAAGATTGAACTCATAGACAGGTGCGTCCTGAACCACAGCATCCATGCGTGTTTCCATCTCTATCCTAGTCATCACAGGCTGGATTGTCTTGAGTTTGTTACCCAGAACATTGACGTCTACATACTGCTCTGAACCGAACTGAAGGGATTTCAACGGCACAACACCCATAGGGTAGGACAACATTCCACCATCGCCTCGTGGCTTTGCGATACTCTTCGACAAGTTGAAGTGTGGCTTCTGCGGTGCTTGTGCGAAGTTCATGAACTGGGGAACACCTGCGTCATGTTGAACTGCTACTTTTGGCCCTCTCTGTCTACGCATCATTTAGATTACAGTGAGAAACAAAATACTCTTACTTCTTTCCAAAAAAGATTGCGTCAAGCATAGAACTTCCCGAGACAATCCTATCTTTGTGAACCAACACTTCCTTCACGACTTCCTTCTCCTTGACTACCTCTACCATAGGTGCTTTGTCTTTGACTAACAAATCCTTAATCTGTTGGAACTCTTCACGAGTCACATGATTAGAGGTTCTCTCTTGACGGTCACGGGTGATATACCGCACCTTCTCCTTGACTGGGGGTTCTATTACCGCTTCTATTACTTTTACAGGTTTGGGTGGTTCAGGGACACCCGCAGCCTTTCTCTCAGCCTTCTCCTTGGCCTTCTTCTCACGATTGACTTTGAGTATCTCCATACCCGCACGCAGGTTTGCGAGTTGTTTCTCACTACACGGTCTCTTCGCATTCTTTCCCGCACCCGACTTCCCTGCTTTACCCACAGGTGTCTCTACCGATGACTTGCTTGATGTTTCTGATTCCATCGTATTTGTTAAAGAACCAAGAAAAAAACACGGACGTCCTTTCCACACACACCCATACCAGTGCGTAGAAATCGTATCGATCATATAACCACTCGTAGCCCTACGTTGCCCTGATGATATAGTTCAAAACCAACATAGGATTTTGTGTGTTGACGAGGGTTCGGTTTGCTCCTGGGACTCCAGCACCACTTCCATCCGTCAATGAAGGGGTGACTGTGATTCCAGTAAAAGCATTTCCTGTAGTTCCTCCGGCAGAGCAAGTATTTCCAAACCCACCTGGACTTGAGGCGAATCCACTACCTTGAAATACGGCTGGATGGTTATGACCGGGGTCATTGAGTAAATGTCCGTGGAAAGGCAAATCGGTCGCAATCAAGTTGACTGTATCACTCCCTGGTGTGTTGCCTAATCCAAAGCCAATCCCTGTTCCACGAACCGTTCTGCCACTTGTGTTTGGTAGATTGAAGGTTGTTGTTCCATTTCCATTTCCGTAGAAGACACCCAACACTTGAAAGAGGGGGCCAAAGCCAGTGCGACTTACTTGGCTTCCATCACAGAAGAGGTAGTTAGGCGGTGGGTTCAGTGTGGGCCACATCAGGATAGACCCGATGGGTTGTAATCCAGAGAACTCATCACCACTGTTCGGGGAAACATTGTAAGACGTATTCATTTGTATAGACGTTCTTTTTTTATTTATGTGGGTAATCCTTGAAGTATCAAAGTTCCGTCTCCAGTGCGTCACCGATTCTCACAAACCTTACAGTTGTATAGATTTCATCTGTGCCAGAAAAGTTAGCGGCAAATCCCATTGCTGCTGGAGGATTTGAGGGAAACACACCCACTTGCTGTTGAACCATTACAGATGTCGTGATTGGAATAGAGAAAGAAGCGGATAGTGTGGAAGATGCCCCATTGAAAGAGTTAGGGTCTGCGTAGCCATTGTTTCCAAGAACAAGAGTTGTTCCATTGTCTATATTTTGGAGTCTACATTTGTGGCTTCCAATCGCCATTACAGGGCAAAAGATGTCTACCAAATAGTTGCCGGGAGGCAGACTGATTCTGCTGTTGGATGTGTCTAGAACAAGACCGATTATTGTTGTGGATTCAAAGATAGTTGTGTTGGTTTGTGTAAGAACGGGTGTTCCTGTATTTAACTCTCGTGTTCCAAAGACGTTGAGATAGTCGTTTGGCGTTCCTCCATCTGTTCCATTTGCTTTGACGTCAAGCAAAGTTTGTGTTGGGAAAGAGCCAGTAGAAGTAGGCGGATAGGGAAGACCGTTGATTGTTGTTACATTTTCTATGACTGTGCCTGCTGAACCACTATTGCCGAGAACAAGTGGGAACGTATTACTCACATTGAATGGGCCGTCCACTCTTGAAATATTTATCAGTGTGTTTTGATTTCCAGACGTTGTGTTGATGAATCGCACATTTGAAGCATTGTTCTCTATGAAAGCACCACCTGCGAGGGATAAAGCACCACCCACAGCAAAGTTGCCTGCCCCTGCTACGTTCAGTGAGATTGCTCCAAGACCAAGCACATCAAAAAAGGTGGGAGTCGTGATGGTAATCCCAGTGGGTAATATATCCATCCGCTGTGTGTTGATGCCCGATACGGGTAATGTGCCGATGGTAATACCGTGGATTGTTCCGCCTCCATCAAGAACTGTCCCACCCTGAACGAACAATGAACTATCGCCGGGTGGTAAGTTTACCCCATAGATATTGACGTCTGCTTGCTGTGTAGCGATATTACCAACATTTATATTGTCGCAATCTATATCACCGCCATTTATCGTTGTTTGGAACGCATTTCCAACTACCACCTCATTGTTGAACTTACCATTGAAGGCATTGTTGAGATTGAAGTTCGCCATCGCCACGTTTGTTACAGCAGGGAACGTAGCCCATTGACTTACATTGGCTGCTGAGCCCGGCGCACCCTGACTACCGGTGGGACCCTGACTACCGGTGGGACCCGATGAA
>LV_Brine_h2_0102DRAFT_1000574_pt1 | contig 12551 bp, 18 predicted proteins | sample LakVidmifraction_3_FD_10600 | JGI IMG/M metagenome (IMG submission 10600)
CTTCAACGACCAGTCAGAAGAAACAAAAGAATTTATAGGGGGATTATTAATAAAAATAAAAGAGTAACAAATGAAACTTTATCACGTTACAACTGAAAAAAAAGCAAAACTTTATGGAATAACAGGACATATAAATAAACCAGTCAGAGGTTTTACAACACTTGTTAGTGCTATGGCTTGGGCAATACAGGTTGGGCGTAAGGTAATTTATGAAATTGAGGGAAATAATGATAATTTACACAAACTGCCAGACCATCATAATCACCTAGGAGAAGCATGGTGGTTTGATGAAGACATTAACAATTATCAATGTGTATTAAGTTGCACTAATAAGGTACAAGAGTAACAAATGATAAATTAGTAAAAGCAGTAGTAAAAAACTCATTAGAACGACACGAAATGGATAAACTTATCCACACAAGAAACATTTTTAACAAAATAAAAGAGTAAAAAAATGATAACAACAATACTTATAGCAATCCTATTAGCAGGAATAACTGTTTGGATGATAGACTTGTTGAATGAAGAGGACAGGATTCAAAAGAAAGATAACAAGTAAACCGTTAAAGACAACTAAACTTGCAAAGGTAGGCAAACAACCTATATCAAAAATACAAAAGGTTTTATGGGTAGAATGTAGAAGAGTAGCAAATATCCTATACCCCCCTGTAAATGGTATAACGTACTGCTACACGTGTTCTAGTCCTGTTGAAGGTAGAAATAAACATCTAGGTCATTTCCTTGCTAGAACTGTATGTGGTGCATTTCTAAAATACGATATGAGAAACTTGAGATGGCAATGCATAAGTTGTAATATACACTCAGGTGGAAATTCTGCGGTATTCTACAAGCTACTCGCCGAAAAAGAAGGTCAAAAGTATGTCGACAAACTATTTGAAGATAAGAAAAAAACAATAAAAGCATACGACCATTATGTACAATTACTAGAAGAATATAAAAAAATAACACTTGCAATATAACAAATAAGTATTGTATAATAAACATATGGAAAATAAAACAGACACACAAAAAGCATTAGAAGTTCTTATCCAAGCAGTACAAATTGCACAACAAAAAGGAGCGTACACTCTCCAAGATGCACGACTTATCGCTGAAGCAGTTGAAGTCTTTGTTCCTAAACAAGACAAGGTAGAAACTAAAGTAGAAGTTGAAGAGGAAACTGAAGACGAAGAATAACAACAACAATGTACATAGACATTAAAAAAAGAATATTTAAAACAGATCCCGCTAAAAGATTTGCTAAGTATCATAAATGTGATGAGAACACATGGAGAAATGTATGGTACAAATACAAAATGTTAGAATATACTAAGAACGAAGCTAAAGAATACCTCACACTACTAATTAATACACCAGTAACACATAAGAAGTTCAACAGGTGGGTAGAAAGAACAGAAGTATATTTAAAATCACAAATTGCTATACAAAAAGGAGCAATCACAATACACACAGACTTCTTTGGAAAGCATAAAACCTTTGTAGAGAAAGAATTAACAAAGAATAACAAGAGTTTATAACATGCTACACGTAACACACACAATGTATTTTCTACATATAACATTTATGGCAGTAGGTATGTTTTCAGGATTTATATTAGCACTGATTTTTATATCTTACATGGAAAAAACTTTTAAAAATAAATAAACTGTTGTATAATTAAATATATGGCACAAGGAAAAGCATTTACAATAGAACAAAGAGAGCTAATTATACGAAGCCTAAAACCTTATTTAGAAATGGGTTTTTCAAGAAATAAATCTTGTCAGATGATAGGATTAGCACCAACAACACTTTCTGAATGGGTTGTAGACAATGAAGCTCTTCGTATGGAACTACAATCTTGGGAAAATGTAGTAAATACAATAGCTGTACAGAATATTGTAAGTGCAATTCGTAAAGAATCAGAGCTTGATGATGACATAAGAAAAGAGAACTCTTGGAAATGGGCAGAACGCAGACTTAAAGAAGATTTCTCATTAAGAAATGAACTCACAGGAGCAGATGGGAAAGATTTACCAACACCAATAATGAACTTAGATGTACTTTCAAACGACAGCGACAAAACGAATAGCGAAACTGAACCAGAAGATTAGAGCCGTTCAAGGTGGAACTTCTGCAAGTAAAACAATATCTATTTTACTCTACCTTATTGCAAAGGCACAGACAGATAAAAAGCAAACACTTACTTCTGTAATTGCCGAATCAATCCCTCACCTAAAAAGAGGAGCATTGCGTGATTTTAAAAACATAATGAAAGACCACAACTATTGGAAACAAGACCTATGGAACGCAACTGATAGTTTCTATACATTTGAAACAGGTTCACAGATAGAGTTCTTTAGTGCTGATAACCACGACAAACTAAAGGGAGCTAGAAGAGATAGATGTTTTATGAACGAAGCAAACAACTTAACACTTGATGCTTTTGACCAATTAGAAGTGCGAACAAAAGACTTTATATTCCTAGACTGGAATCCAACTACTGAGTTCTGGTTCTATACAGAGATACTCAATAAGCGTGATGATGTAGACCATATTATTTTAACATACAAAGACAATGAAGCATTATCAAAAGAGATTGTACACTCAATTGAATCAAGAAAAAACAGAACAGGTTGGTGGCAAGTTTATGGACTTGGACAGCTTGGAGAAGTAGAGGGAAAGATATACAAAGAGTGGGCAATATTAGATGAGTTCCCTCATGAAGCACGACTTGAAAGAATAGGATTAGACTTTGGATACTCAAATGACCCTACAGCTATCGTATATGTATATTATTACAACGGTGGATATATATTAGATGAGGTGTGTTATACAAAAGGATTAAGTAATAAAGAGATAGCAGACACGATAAAAGATACAGGAAGAACTGCGTTAGTTATCGCTGACAGTGCTGAACCAAAGAGTATTGATGAATTAAAGCTGTATCAACTCAATGTACTTCCGGCATCCAAAGGGCAAGGTTCTGTAAATCAAGGTATACAATTACTACAAGACCAACGTATATCAATAACAAAACGTTCAGTAAACATAATAACAGAATATCGAAACTACCTTTGGAAGACTGACAGAGACGGTAGAGTTATCAATGAGCCTGAAGATGTATACAACCATACTATGGATGCAATAAGATATGCTATGACATCAATACTTGTATCTGGTAGACCTGACCCAATGCTTGAATCACGTATACAACGCAATCGACAAGAGAACAAAGGTTCTATGAAATAGTGGGAATATAAAACACNATTAAACTATTATAATAAAAGATATATATATTATAAGTGTCTCAATACTTATAAGTTGCACATGTAAGATTATATACTTCTTTCATGGAAAATAAGAAAACTTGTAGTAGGGTAGCTACTTTTAATGAATATGGAACTTGTATTGATTGCCAAGGTGGCTTTGAAGGCTGTTTGCATAACAATCTATCAGAAACAAACGAAGGTGTCGTATGTGTAACATGTGGGATTAAAGTTAAATAATATGACAAACAATGTATTTGGAACTATAAGAGGTGAGATAGATGACTTTATAAACAACTCAATCGAAGTTGTACCTGGATATCTATTTAATCAATACGATACAATCAGACGGTGTCACTTGTACCTAAACTCTAGGTTTCTAGACTCTTCTTGCTATCAGAATAAAGAAAAGATATTCTACAACATAGTTAAATACCGAAGAGATATCGCTGCAAAGTTTCTTAACATTGATACAAAAGATATCAGACTATGGGAACTCAACCCAGAAAGCAAATGGTCTACGTTTCTATTTGAAAAAGAGCTTAAACTATGGATGAAGAAGAACAAGATGGGTAAACTCTTAAACGATATGGCTGTTGAAAGTCCTTCATTTGGTAGTGTTGTGATTAGAAAAACAAAGAACTCAGCGACAATGGTAGACTTGAGACGGTTATTCCTTGACCCTACCGTTGAAACTATACAGAAGTCACGCTTTATTACTATAAAGCACTACTTCACAGCTACAGAACTGAGAGAAAAAATCAAAGATGGTTGGGATGAAAAAACAGTTGAGTACATGATAGAAGAGCGTGAGAATGCTAACAATAAGAGTAATGCACCTAAATCATATGAGAAGAACTCAATGGATAATATTATCCGTTCATCTCCATACTTTGAAATCTATGAGCGTTTTGGAGAAGTACATGAATCACACCTTGGCGGTAGAGGTAACAAGATGGTACGTTCACTATTTATTGTCTACAATCCATTTGATATAATGATGGATGAACAAGGAAACTATAAAGGAGAGAACGGTTCTGTTCTATTCAAATCAAAATGGAATAAACCATATCCCTTCAAGGACTATCACTATACAAAAACTATGGGAAGATGGCTTGGTATCGGTGTTGTTGAAGACCTATTTGAAGCACAAGAGCGAAGAAACGAGCTTGCAAATCAAAAGCGTATTTCAATGGAGATATCAACAATCCATCTATTCCAAACTCCAGGCAAGAACCTTGTAAATAACATAATGTCAGACCTTGTTAGCGGTGATTTAATCCAAACTGGACCAGATGGAGAAATAAAACCTATAGCAAATGAAGAGCGTAATCTAAACGCCTTTAACTCAGAGGAAATACAATACGATATGCTTGCTGATAAGTTATCTTTTGCAACAGCACAAGCAAGTGGAGAAGCATTGCCCGCATCAACACCAGCAACAAATGCTGTTATCCAACAAAACAATACTAACTCATTGTTTGGTTTCAAAAGAGAAAACTTTGCATTGTTTATACAAGAATTCTTTGTTGATTTTGTACTTGATAACGTCTTTAAAAATCTAACAGATGAACATATCCTACGATATGCAGGAACACCAGAAGAGATACAGAAACTCGACCAAGGATACATTGATGTACTCACAAAGGAGTTTATAATCAATAACGTATTAAAGAACGGTGTTGTACCATCACCTGAGGAGATACAGCTAACAGTACAGAACTATGCNTTTGTACTAAAAAAAGAAGGTGGTACACGTTTTGTTAATGTAAAAGAAAACTTCTACAAAGATATATCATTTGAATTTGATATCATGGTNGGTGCAGAACAAGAGAACGTTGCANTAATGGCAAACAANCTATTCCAAGTACTCACAGCTGTTGCACAAAACCCAATGATACTTGAGAACCCTATTACTAAAACGCTTATCTTTGAATATGCACAAAAGATAGGTATCAATCCAATGAAACTTGAGCTTGCACAAAATCAACAAGCTCAACAAGTACAGCAAGCCCCACAAGGGTCACCACAAGCCCCACAAGGAGCTACACAGCCTCCTGTAGGGCAGAACGCTACTGCCCCTGCACGTGTACAATAATAAAATTATTTAGTATAATAAAGCATGACAGATGAAATAAAAAAAAAGTTGCAGTCAAAATTCTTCTCAGACCCAGATTGGGTTTTAGTTGAGAACATGATAAACGAATACATTGAACCTCTCAGAGATATCAGTACGATAAATCTTGATAGGGGAAGTGATTCTGTTATGGCAGATGTTGCAGGTAGACAAAAAGCATACGCAGGTATGACAGCTTTCCTCAGAGATTGTCGAATCTTAGGGAAAAAACCATTATCAGATAATACAAGTTTTAAATAGAGTTATATTATGGGACCAGGTAAAGAAGGAACATGGAATAAAGTTTCAAGACCAGTAAGAACAGCTAACATGATTGCAGAACAAAAGCCTATGGGCTTTGCAGGTTCAGCATTTCTTCCATCAACAGAAGCACCACAACGTGCAGAACAAGCAGGTGGTATGAAATCAGCAATGTTTGTTGGAAAGATAGGAAACGGAAATGTAAAGAAAACCTCACTCAAATCTCCTTCGGCAGAACCAATGCCAAGAGGAATGATGGATGGTGGAAAGTATTAACATGGAAGTACGCAGACCAACAAATCAATCGTGTACATTCTCAACTACAGGCAAATGCAATTGTAAGAAAGAAGTAAACGATAAGATGCTTGCAACAAAAGCATCACCACAANCAACGTCTACAATTAAAAAGTAATAGACAACGGTTATAGTGACACCCGTAACAAAAAACTAATTATAAACAAGTATCGTTCTTATCAAAACGTTTAACCAGTTATCATTTATATGGAACAAGAAAATGAACAGGCTCAAGAAGGTGTAGAGGAGCAGGAGGAAAATACACAGGAAGAAAGTGACTATACGGAACAAGAAGAGACAGTCACAATTCCAAAACAGAAGTTCGTAAAAATGCAAAGAAAGGCACAAGCCTACGATGCAAAAAAAGACGAGCGGTTACCAAAACAAAACATTAACAACAATTCTGATGCCAAGTGGCGTGAAAAAGTAGAATTAAGAGTCGATGGATATGATGATCAAGCTGTTGAATTCATCCAAAAAAATGGAGGAAAGAAAGCACTTGAAAACCCATACATTTTGAAAGCAATCGAAGCTATGAAAGAACAACATATGGCAGAGAGAGCAACAATAGATGAAGGATCAAAGTCAGAATCAGAAAGACAATTTAATCCAAAAGATTTTGCAAAACTTACAGCATCGGAGCAAATTAAAGTATTGTCCAATCTATAAAAATCTTTAACAATAGAATAGATTTGGTCATACAAAAAACAATATGGCTTCATCAACAACAACACTCACAAACTTGATGCCTATTCTTTACGATACAAAATTCCTAGAAAGAGCAAAAAATATGCTCTGTTACGACTATGGAGCTGATCGTAAGAATATGCCTCAAAACTCAGGAAAAACAGTTTTCTTTAACCGTTTTTCACCACTCGCTATTATAACAACATCACTAACAGAATGTGAAAACCCAGAAGCTCTCGATATGACTTCTACTATCGTATCAGCTACAATTGCTGAATACGGAAGATACGTTAAGGCTTGTTCACTATTTACGCTAACAAGTATTGACGAAAACCTCTTGGAGCACATTGATGTTATAGGACAAAACGCTGGAGAAACAATCGACACTCTTTTGAGAAACACAATGGTTGCAGGCTCAACAGCACAACTTGCTAACGGTAAGGCAACACTTACAGCTGTAGCGGCTACTGACACTATTACAGGTGCAGAAATCCGAAAGGCTGTGCGAACACTTTGTAAAAACAAAGCGTACAGATTCGCAGACGGATTTTTCCGTGCTATTATCACATGTGATGCAGTCTATGACTTACGTGGAAATAGTGAATGGCTAGATGCTTTCCGTTATACAGATGCAACACCAATCCGAAATGGAGAGGTAGGAACACTTCACGGTGTTAAATTCTGTGAGACTAACAACCCAGCTGTACAAGTTGGTTCAGGAGCGTCTTCAGCAGATATCTACTCAACATTCGTATTCGGTGCTCACTCATACGCTATGATTAACCTTGACGGTCAGCCTGGAACACGAGTAATCGTTAAACAGTCTGGTTCAGAAGATACATCAAACCCTCTTAATATGTTCGGTACAGTAGGATGGAAAGCATACTTTGCTTCTGTCGTACTAAACAGTGCATGGATTGTTCGAATCCAAAGTGGAGTTACTGCTTAAATTAAGCAATTCAATTAAATAATTGTTTGCTCGTATTCATCCCTGTTAGAGATATGCGAGCAAAACAGGAAACAATTATTATTACTAATAAACAAATAAAAATATGACTATAAAAGAATTTGAAACAAAACTAAAAGAAATAGACCCAAAGTATGAGATTATCCAACACCCAAACAACCCAGAACTCGCTGGACTTTACTACGACAGAAATCTAATAAATAAAACAGGTTTTCTTGTTACTGTACCAGCAGATGAGATTAGAGAAGAGTACGACCCTTCTTTTACAGACTCAACAGGTCACCCTCACAACTGGGGAATCAAGGTTAATGACATTGCTATCGAACATCTTCGAAGACTAGCAGTAGACAAGGAATACTACAATGACTTTTACGCCCCACTAGACTTTAGTACAGCACGATAACATGCGTGTACTGATGCAAAATAGACCAAAGGAATTATGGACAGGTGGTGACATGATTCAATTGGAGAAAACGCAAGAAGCACTTGATTTACTAGGACTTGATGTATCATTTAATGGACAACCACTCTTCACGCCAGCATTATACCTACAAACATTTGATATAGTTCACCTATGGAACTTCTCAATGGAATGGACACGCTATCAAGTATGGGCGGCGACTAAACATAAGAGAAAGATAGTCTGCTCTATGATATATCACGAAACTGACAAGTTTATATCTTACGATGAACAGCAAATAATGATTGATGCATGCCATGCTTTTATATTTCTATCTCAGGGAGAGTTAGAACGTGCTAAACGTCACTTACAAATACCAGAGGATAAGATACACATTGTTGAAAATGGTATCGATGCATCGTGGTTCAATAAACCAGATAAGAATAAACATGGTGACTATGTTCTCACTGTTGGTAGGATAGAAGATGCAAAGGGACAACTAGCTACATCTAAAGCATGTAAAAATCTAGGCATACAATACATTTGTGCAGGTCAGATAATGGATGAAAAGATAGCTAAAAGCATACAAGATAATGGGGGTATACTCTTTGGTAATGCATCACCAGATGATCTACGAACACTCTACGCACACGCTCAGTGTGTTGTGCTAGCATCAATGCATGAGATATTCCCTCTTTGTGTAATGGAAGCAGGATCTCAAGGAACTAACATAGTACTCACAAAAGGTTCAGAATGGAAAGACATACCCGGTGTTGAACTATGCACATTTAATAACGTAGCTAGTATTCAAAAAGCTATAGAGAAATCAATTCTAAAACCTAAGAACAAAGCATTTCAGAAAAAGCTAAAAGAGATGACATGGGAATCAGTGGCAAAACGTATCAATAACATATATAATAATATTTAATTATGAAAAAAAACAAATTCGAGATATTTACAACAACAGAAAACAAAGCTATTCCAAAAAACATGGTGCTTATAAAAGACAATGAGGGATGGTTATTTCTACAAAACGAAGGCACACAATGGTATATCAATCACACCAATACATTTAACTCAAAGTCTAAAGAGGATGACACAACAGTGATTAAGGCAATTATCAAACAGGTAAAGATAAACAAGGCTGTTATAGATGAAAAATAAGATTGCTTTTATTAGTACAGACTGGAACGACAACGAATACCGCAAAGCAAACAACGCTTACGGTGGCGTTTCTTACTATCGTTTAATAAAACCAATGCAATTGCTACGTGAGAAGTATGATGTCACCTTTTATGGTTCAGATATAAATAAACTATCTAAAGGAAAGAGAACAGATGTTTTCTATGACTTACTGACAAGGACATACAACATGATAATTGTTAAGCAGATTGATAACGCAACAAGTGCTCAGGCTCTCATACACTGGTGCAATCATAACAAATGTATCTTAGTGCAAGACTTTGACGATGACATGCTCTCTGTACGTGATGACCAGCCCGCAAGTAAAATGGGATATACACCAGGCGGAAATAGAAGAGCCTACAGTGCATCAATGATGTCACTTGCTGATGCTCTTATTGTATCAACGCAACCGTTGAAAGAGTCTTTCACAAAAGTACTCAAAGATGTATTTAATGAGGATAAAGATATTTATGTCTTTCCAAATTACAACGATGTAAAAGACTGGAAATATAAACAACCAAAGAGAAGTAATCAGAAGATTGTAATAGGATGGATGGGTTCTGTTACGCATGATGCAGACCTAAAACTTGTTATGCCCGCACTCGCTAAGGTGCTTGATATGTATGAGAACGTGTACCTAGAACTCCTAGGAGGTATCATGCAAGGCTCACTCGCATATCTTCTGCAAGATTTTAGTATAGAAGCAAAAAAAAGAATACGCATAGTATTTGGTACACCCGCATTTGATACATATCCAAAGCTAGTAATGACTCAAAAATGGGATATAGGTATCGCACCTTTAATCGATGATGCTTTCAATAAAAGTAAAACGCATATTAAGTGGATGGAATATACAATGATGAACATACCAACAATAGCATCTGACGTGTACCCTTATACAGAAAACATACCAAAGGATACAGCCTTGATTGTAAAAGATAACGGATGGATTGATGCACTGTGTAAACTTATTGAGGATGATGACTTAAGAGATACACTTCTTAGTAATGCAAGAGAGTATATACATAACAACTTACAATGGGAACAACACAAAGAAGATTATGTTAGAATAGTGGGAGAGATATTTAATAAGCATANAACAAAATAAACATATTAGTATATTTTCTTTGTTGTTTTATTTTAAAGATAGTATACTATGTGCATGGTTTTTTCAGATACAATTACAGAACAAGGAATCGTTCAGGATATTGATTTCCTTGTAAATACTGATGCAACAAAGTTTCCAATATCTGATAAGACAAGAATTATCAACAGATGGGATGAAAAAGCTGTTGGGAAAATGCTAGAAGCCGATGGAAGGTGGCAATTTGGTGATTCAAATTATACAGATTTACCTATTGGAACAACAGACCTTACTTTAGAACAAAACTATTCTTTTTCTAAAGAGTTTTTGCGTGTTACTCGAGTAGAAATAAAGGATAGAAGTGGTAAATGGAAATGGCTACAACCTATGGACCAGAACGATGTGCGAAGACGGTCAATAACAGAGATGGGAGAACAAGAAGGTGAACCTTTGTACTATGATAAACTTGCAGACTCTATTTTCTTGTACCCAAAACCAAACTATACACAGGTGGCAGGTCTAAAGGTCTACTACCAAAGGACATCTTCACCTTTTGTGGCTACAGATACTACAAAAGAGCCTGGATATGCTTCAATATTTCATAGATACCCAGTTATTGGTACAGCTCTTGATTATGCAATAGCAAACTCACTTTCTACAGTAAAAATTCAAGCTTTCCGTGACGAATTATTACGAATGGAAATTGACATCAAAGAGTTTTACAGTAAAAGGTCAAAAGATGAGAATGTTTCTCTACAAGCGAGAAAGGTGAGTTACAGGTAATATGGCAATATGGACTAATCAACCAGAAAATGGGCAAGTCGGTGAAAACTTTTTCTTTCTTATAGACAATACACACAGGTTTCTTATAGACGATACACACAATTTACTAATACAAGACGGTGCTACGGGAGTAGTATGGACAAATCAAAACAAAAATTAACATGGCATACACAGAAAACGAAAAATCAACAGGACTAGACGCACTAACTGACATAGCACAGAATGACTTAGTCATATTCGGTGATGTATCTGACTCAGGTTTTGCAAAAGCTATTACAAAAGAAAATCTTGAAATAGATATTGCAAATAGTCCTACTTTTATAAACAATCTAGTAGCAAACTCAACATTTATCACTGGAAGTAATCCTTTAACAACAAAAGGTGATATCTACATAAGAGGAACTACTGGAGTAGCAAGACTTCCTGTAGGAGCTGATGGTCAAGTACTTTCAGCTGATAGTACAGTAGCAAATGGTCTTATATGGGCAGATGTACAAGCAGGTGGTGGCGGTGGTGGTACTAAACTAGCTATCGATACAAATGAGGTAACAGTTACAGCAACAGTAGCAGAAACAACGCTATTTACAGTACCTATTCCCGCAGGAACGCTTGGCACAAACGATGCAATCCGTTTCTTTATCTATGGAACTATGCAAAATCCAGGTACATTTACATTTAGAGTAAAATACGGGGCAACAACACTCACAACATTTACTCATACACTAAATAGTAACTCAGTTTCTTACAATGCACTGTTGAAAGGGATTATAGTAGCGGATAATTCTTTATCTGCACAAAAAGCTCAAACAGAGTTTATAGCAAAACATAATCCAAACGCTGGATTTGAAGGAAAGACTGGTATTGGTACATCTGTTATCAATAGCACACTAGCACACGACCTTGTTATCACTGTTCAAAATAGTGATGTTGCAGGTACAATTACAGTAGAGAGTATATTAGTTGAAAAACTATCCTCATCTCAAGACGGTATCGTAATATACCCAGATGCATCTGAAGACCTTGTTATCGGGACACCAGTAGGTATCTCAAATGGTCTTAACTCTGTAGCTAAAGCATCAACAAATTTTAAGTCTGTATCTTTACCAAGTGCTGGTAATAACCAATCAATATTTCCATTTAAAGAAAGTTTTGCTACTCTTGGGAATAGTAAGTATGCTTTCCTAACACTTAATAATAATACTACAACATTAAGAGTATTTGTATCTACTATTAACAGAAATACAATGACACCAACAGTTGGAACTGGTGAAATTATTAGTTCTGATATTATTGGAAATCAATTTGCTATCGTAAAACTCGATACAGATAAATTTGTAGTACTTTATAGACAAACTGCATCAAATACAATACTTAGAGCAATAGTATGTACTGTATCAGGAACAACTATTACGGCATCTAGTCCAGTGTCACTATATACAGCAGGTTCAAACATAGCAAATATAACAGCTTCATTTCTCGGAACTGATAAGTTTGTATTGTTTACA
>LV_Brine_h2_0102DRAFT_1000575_pt1 | contig 12536 bp, 16 predicted proteins | sample LakVidmifraction_3_FD_10600 | JGI IMG/M metagenome (IMG submission 10600)
CAAAGGCGCAATCCCTGCGTTAGTTACCATAGCAGTAGAGCCTTTTGATACTCCTGGAAGTTTTTTCTCTTGGAGTCACATTGTTAAAGACCTAGAGATTGGCGTTGGCCAGTCTTTTGAGACTTTTAGGGTTGCCCTTACTGTTGGCGACAAGATTTACATCTCTGCTGACACAGCTGACATAAACTTCAATGTTACCGCTGCCTACGAGCAAGCTGGAAGAACTAACGTTCTGTATCAGCCCAACCAACCTGGATTCCCTTCTGTAGGAGACATCTGGATTGACAGCGATGACGACGAGCTTATAAAAGTCTTTAACGGCTCCGCGTTCAACACTATAGCTACCGCTGCGCCTATTGGACCTACGGGCCCCTCGGGTATTTCAGGAAGTATAGGACCGACTGGCGCTGTTGGTCCAGAGGGCTCAGGGGTTAGCGTTTTAGGAGCTTATGACACAGAAGAAGCTCTTCTTCTTGATAACGATATTGGAAACACTGGAGATGCTTACATAGTAGGGCAAGACATTTACTTTTGGTCAAACCTGAACCTAGAGTGGACCAATGGTGGACAGTTCTTAGGCGCTACAGGTCCTACAGGTGCAACGGGAGCAGCCTCAACTGTGGCTGGACCAACAGTTGTTCAAAACTTTCAGGTAACTAACAACGGGTCATCTGCCTACGTTATAGACGGCAGCGAAAACCCCACATTGACTTTAGTTCGCGGTAAAACTTACTTCTTTACTGTAAACGCTTCTGGACACCCATTTTGGATTCAGACCACTGGGTCGGGGTACTCTTCAGCAAATGTGTACAACACTGGCGTTACAAACAACGGTGAAGACATGGGCGGGGTTCAGTTTACGATAGATGCTGGGGCCCCTAGTACTCTGTACTACCAGTGCCAAAACCATTTAGCTATGGTTGGCACTATCAACATTATTGGTGAAGGTGGCACAACAGAAGGTGGCACAACAGCAGGTGACACAACTCCTTAACCTAGCTACCTATTTGTAGTAGGCTCAAGGTATGAGCAATCTACCCAACTGGTTTGCGAACGACGGGCAACCAAACTTTGTGGATTACGTCTACCCTGAGTTTAAAGGTCGCTCAGCGAGATTCCTTCAGATAGGTTCTTACACGGGAGACGCCAGTATTTGGCTCTACGAGAATCTCCTAAAAGGTACAGACTCTGTTCTTGTTGACGTTGACACCTGGGAAGGCTCAGACGAAAAAGTACATCACCAAATGAACTGGGTAACAGTTGAGACTGTCTATGACGCAAAGACCCTAGCTGGGCGCAATCAAAGAAAAATTTTAAAGTACAAAGGTACGAGCGACTCTTTCTTTAAAAACAATCGCGAACTGTATGACTTTATCTATGTTGACGGTGACCACACAGCCTACGGAGTTATGAAAGACGCTACCGCTGCGTACGAATGCCTGAAGGTGGGCGGTATCCTCGCCTTTGACGACTACAGCTGGTCTGGGGCCGATGATTTGGCTGACCGCCCTCAAATGGCGATTGACGCTTTCATGCAGATTTATAGAAAAAGAGTTACGCTAATTCACAGAGGATATCAACTCTGGGTAAAGAAGCTAGGATAGGTACTAGTTAGTATTGGAGATAAAGAAATGACAGAAAAAGAAGAGACTAAACAGACAACATGCTATAGCTATGAAGTAACTATGGTTATTCAAGTTTTTGCTGAAGATGAAGAATCTGCAAAAATAAAACTTGACTCAGACGGAGGACACGTGAGCCGACGCTCTACTGTTCTTAAAGATGCGGTAACTTTATACAGTGGAAAAGAGATTTAAATGAAATCAGCAATTTATACAATCGCCCTTAACGAACGTGACTTCGTGGACAAGTGGTACGAATCAGCGAAAGACGCTGACTACCTTCTAATTGCAGACACTGGCTCTACTGATGGCACGGTACAACGCGCCCGTGAGCTTGGCATCAACGTTATTGAGATTAAAGTCACGCCTTGGAGATTTGATGATGCACGCAACGCTGCGTTAGCCGCACTTCCAGAAGATATTGACATGTGTGTTTCTCTAGACATGGACGAAGTAATTACTCCTGGCTGGGACAAAATTCTTTCAGATGCTTGGGAGCGCGGTGTAACTCGACCTCGTTATAAGCACATTTGGTCTTGGAACGAAGACGGAACTCCAGGTCTTGAGTTTAGCTATGACCACATCCACGGTCGTAAGGGATTCCGCTGGCGTCACCCTGTCCACGAGTGCCTTTACTCTTACGGAATTGAAGAGAAGCAGGAATGGCTAGGCGGGATTGAGACGCACCACCACCCAGACCCAACTAAGAGTCGCGCTCAGTACTTGCCGCTTCTCTCAATGTCTGTAACAGAAGACCCGCACAATGACCGCAACGCTTTTTACTATGGCCGTGAGCTTTACTTCTACGGCCGCTACCTAGAAGCCGCGGAAGAGCTAAAACGTCACCTAGCGTTACCTACAGCAGGTTGGGCACCAGAGCGAGCCGCTTCAATGCGGTTTATCGGTAAATCCATACCTGCAGAAGCCGAGATTTGGTTCCGCAAGGCCATAGAGCAGGCTCCAGGACGCCGTGAGCCGTACGTAGACCTCGCAAGGTTGTATTACGAGCGTCAGGACTGGGAGAAGTGTCTAGAGGTCTCAGAGTCGGCTCTAGCTATCAAAGAGAAGCCTCTAGAGTATCTCTGCGAGGCTGAGGCTTGGGGTTTTGCTCCGTATGACTACGCAGCTATCTCATCGTATTGGCTAGGCCAGTTTAGTGATGCTGTGCAGTACGCTAATAGTGCTGTAGAGATTGAACCTTCTGATGCAAGGCTTCAGAAAAACTTACTAGTGTGTCAGGCAGCCTTAGCTACGAACTAGAAAGCATAGCTTTTGCTTTTTTAGCAGCTTTCTTGTCTTTTTCTCTTTGACGCTTTAGGGCTTTTTCTGCTTTTTCTTGTTGGTAAGCCAGAACTGCGTTAACGCTGGTTCTGCTCTTCCACGAAAATTCACATACGGTGCAGATTACTAATCTGGCAGTCGTCCATCGTCCGCCACCTGGAAGTTCTACTGACTCCGTGATAAGCTTTGAGGGCCTAGCTGAGCAGTATGGGCAGTTAGGGTAACGCCTCCTGCGAGCTTCTTCCCCTTTATAAGAAACTGAGAGCGCCCTACGCATTTCTACTTCGTCCTTGCCGCCCCAAATGCCCCAGATTTGTCTGTGCTCAAGTGCCCACTGCAAGCACTGTTTTCTTACAGGGCAGCTAAAACATAAATTTTTTGCATCGTATTTTTCTTTTGGCTCTTTAGAAAAAAACCAATCAATCGAGCCGATGTTCTCGGGTTGAGCGCAAAGAGCCTGAGCCTGCCACTTAAGATTATCCGCTGGAGTCCACACGGCTACTATACTACCTTAGAATTCCTAAGAAACCTTACACTAAATACTAAAAAACTAAAACTCTATCCAAGTAAATTCTTCAGGTTTTTCTATAGAATCTCCGTATTGTGTCTCACCATCTTCGTCACAACACGTGTATTCATTTTCTTCTGGGAGAATTCCAGCCCAGCCAGCATGAATATCGCGGTCTTCTAGAAATCTAAACCCATCACCCAAGGAGTCAACAACTCCGTCACGTTGGAGCACAGAAGCCAAAGCTCTACGAACAATCTCGTTGTCCATGTCTATGTGCCCAATTGTGCAAAATATTAGCTCCGAGTCATTCTCAGAAAAGTAGTCACTTCCGCTCCACTGGAACCAGAGGTGCTCACCGCGCCTGATATCTTTCACAGATAGTCTTCTTCTCTGCCAGGTTCTTCGATTAGTTCAAAACTTTTTTTAACACTGTTTCTAAAAACTTTTTTATCTTCAGTATCCAGTGAGTAGATTCCAGAGACAGTAATTTCTCCACATAGGTGGCAAGTCTCTACGGAACCAGTGTTGTGCTTGACTGGGACGTCAACGCCCTTGAGGCGCATAAGAATGTTCCCAGACTCATCAACGCTCTCGGGCTCCCAGTGGGCATGAGTTTTTAGCCAACACTTTTCACAGGTTGGGAGAGGTATCTCTGCGCGGTTTGAACTCATACATACATTCTACCGCTTTACGCTGAAGGGTAATGACTTCCTAGTCATTTTTATGGGGTTCCCAGCGCGAAGTCTTTTTCGGTCTCTGGGAGATAAACCACCCCATACTCCGTGCTCTTCGTTTTCCATGCCCCACTCAGCGCACTCCAACTTGTGTACGCAAGTTCCGCAGACTTTCTTCGCGTATACATAGGGGTCTTCCCATCTAGCGCCTTTAAACATGTCTTCTGGGTCAGGAGCATAAAACAGGGCTGTCCCTACCTCCGCGCAGGCTGGGTCTTCGTAGTCCCAAGGTTCTCTAAGAGTTGACATATATCTTTCTGTTTTTATAGTTGGATTGCTAGTTGTCTGATTGTTCGTGAAGCACTTTTCCTACTTCGTAGCCGCACCCTGCGTACCCTGCAATGTCAATCCAAGTATCAGGCTGGAAGCCAGAATTAGCAGCATAGCGAGCTACTTTCACACCAACCATAGCCATAGCCACATCTTCGGTTGTAAATTCTCTTTTGAAAATAACCGACCATACTTTGGCAATATTTGAGAAGTTTTCTTCTGGGCCACCATACTGCTTATCGCGGTCTCCTGAAATAATTTTAGCTGCTTCACGAAGTGCTTCCACTCTCGGTGAGACATCCACCGAGTCTTTGTTAGTCTCTTCCATGTTTTATCCTTGCCGTCACTTCTGCTGTGTAGTTGCTGTCGTTTGACATATCCTGATTTTCGCTTACAACCATTTCATAGTTTACGCTGTAGCTAGTCAAATATTCTTCATCTTCGAAATCAGGCTCATCTTCATCTCTAAGAAAGTTAGCTATTAAAGAGTCTGCTTTGATTTTAAGGCCGTCATAAGAATCTCCCGATACCTCAAACTTGAATGTAGTGCTAGTCAATGCTAACTACCAACTTCTCAAGCAGCTGAGGGGGATAGTGCGCTCCCTCTAGAAGAGGAGTTTTATCGTCGGTACTGTTCACAATAATGTCTCCATAGCGAACTCCAACAACTACGCCTCTACGTCCGTTATGTAGGGTCCCCGTCTCTCCCGAGAAAGCGTCCGAACGTACACGAACTTGGTCTGTGACTTTGATGTCTCCAGAACGCGCTTGAGCCCACAGTTCATTCTTTTTGTCTTTAGTGAAAACGTGGCCCAAGGCTAACTTAGAAAACATTTCAACAGTTTTCTCCCTGTGCTCATCGGGCAGCTCAATTGAATCAAGAAACTCAATCAACTTCATTGTGGCGTCTCCGACTGGTTTACGAACTTTAGCGGCTTGCAGTTGGGTTTTTACCCAATTTATATCTAGTCCCATTAGGGACTCCTTTCGTTTATAGGTTAGTAATTAGTTACTTCTTAGACAAACTTATCTCTAATGCCACTGTTTGAATGGCTTCAGCAATTTTTGTCTGGCTACTAGCTGATGTTGCGTCAAGGTACACGCTCTTTTGAGAATCAGCAAGCTCTGCCCTTTCTAAGGCAGACATTTCTTCAACAGTGCTAGCCAAGTGACTCCAATGAGCCCCCAACTGAGAGCTAAATCTCCAGTCTGTAACTACGGGCTTACTGAGCGCCAATGACTCAGCCAGGAATGGGGTCCACCAAGGCTCTGAGGAGCGGTAGGTGGAGATTAGTGTGCCGACAGACTCAGACATACGATTTGTAATCTCATCCCTGTGCTCCCACCTACTGTGGCGCACAGGAGTCATCGGATGACGGAGAGTCTTTTCAATCGAGGTGGCCCATTTAGTCTTCGGTGCATCGCAGGTCCAAAAAGTTTGCTCACCGTTTAAGGACTCAATGGCTGGGCTCTCCTTTAGGATTTGGTAGTCCAGATTTACCCCAAAGAGCTTAGACCCGTCAATGTTTGGAATAGCTGATGCTAAAGCCTGCTCATCGGACCAAGGTAGGGATGAAAAAATTGTTGTGGGCCACTGCTGAGTGTATAGGTACTTAATAAAGCTGTAGACATCGGCTGAGAACTCTGAATCGGTCAACAACTCGTCATAGTTATTGCGACGGCTGTAGAAATCTTTTTTCAAGTCCGAAACATTTAAGTAGCAAGACTTGATTGATGCTTGTAATTTGTAAGGCTCAGGTGCGTCAATAAAAACTATTAAGTTGCCAAGCTCTCTGGCTTTGTTTGCAATCGCAAACGCTGGGTAAATCTTGTTCGCAGAGAGGCTTGTCGGAGGGGCAATACCCACCAAGACAGCGTCGTAAGAAGACAACTCTTCCTTACTCATTTTAGATGAGGGCTCCATAAAGTCCACAGAAGCGCCAGAGTCCGTAAGGGACTTATACATTAGCGCCGCAAAGGTGGTAAACCTTAGAGCAGTTTTTAAAGAACTTTGCTGAGCAGTAGAGCCTGTGATTAAAACTTTCATTGTGCTACTTTCCTAAAGGGTACTGGGTGACCCAGACTGCCGCCCAAGGTTCTGAGCGGCAATCTGGGTTAGTAAAGCTAGTTCCTAGAACGGTGCTGAAGGCGCAGAAGCAGCAACAGCAGGGGCTGGCGCTGGCGCTGGAGCTGGTGCAGCAGCAGCAGGGGCTGGCGCTGCTTGTGAAGGAGCAGCAGAGTCAGTTGAAGAGACGTAATAGTTCTTTATCTCATTGCGCTTCTGGCCGTTGTAGACACGTGAACCAATCTGTCCACGGAATCCACGACCAATCAAAGCCTGCTCAATCTGAGAAGCGCTTGGTTCGCGGTCAAAGAAACCTTCCTTGTCTAGACCAAGTGCAGACATCTTGCGGAAAAAGATTCCTAAAGCTGTCGCGTTGTCGGGCGAGATAACCAAGTTATCCCAAACGAGACGATTGGCGTTTGCCCCGCCCTGAACCTGGCACTTGATTGCGAACATAGTTTTCCCAGACTGGGACGTCTTTGCCTCAGACTCGACTACCTTTAGCTCGTAGTCGCCATCTGGTAGTGATTCATAGTTGGTAGACCCTGATTCAGCAGCATCCTTGATTAGTTCTCCCCAATTAAGTGAACTCATTTTGTAACCTCTTCCTTATTTTTCTTAGTGTTATTTGTATTTTCGGCCTGTTTAGGTCCGAAGATTGTGTCAAGCATCATTTCAATGCTTAGGTTGTGCTGCTCAACGATTGTGCCCAATCGACCCTGAACACGCTCACCTGCTTCGTAGTCCTTGGTTCGTTCGACGTAAAGCCTACGAACTTTATGCGGAGCACCCATCGGGTCTTGATTAGGGAGCTCCTCAATAGCCAAGGCACCGAGGATATCGTAAAAATACGGTGCCATGATTTTAAGTTGCCCCTGCAGATACGGACGGTGACGTCCGTCCTGTGTGACTTGAGACATAGCCGTTAGTACAACTGCCTCAAGGGGATTTGTAGCATGCATTGTCAAGTCGCGAAGGTCACGAAGAAGCCCGCCCATGTGGCGAAGTAGTTCGCCCCACTGCTGCATCTTCATCTGCTCGCTACCTGCAATGTTGTCAATGCACTTGACCTGAAGCTCCGAGATGGAGTCAATAATCAAGGACTTGAACTGGTGCTTGCCACTTTGAAGCCATTGGAATGCCTTCAAGACAACATCGTAGTCACGGACTGTGACAACAACTGTGTCCCAGGTTCCGTCAGCTACTGGTGGTTCCTCGCTCATCGGGTCCCAATACTTGGTGACGATAGGCAAGAATCTGTGCCCGCCTTCGACGTCAAGCATGAGCCGTGGGTAAGGAGCAGTTACGGCGAAGGAGGATTTACCCACCTTGGATTCACCGTAGACCATTACGGTCAAAGACCGCTGTACTTCACTCATACGTCACTCACTTCCTTTTTTGTCTGTTTCTCCATAGTATGCATATGGGTCTCCTGTTTCGTACATTGCTTCAATCGCCTGTTCGGCGGCAGAACCGTCGTCCATAAGCGTGCATACGGTGAAGAATTGGCACTTCCACTTGCAATCCCGAGAAGGGCTTGGATAGGCGTGGAAGGCATGACTTTGTCCATCATCTAAAGCAGTGCGGACACGCATCATGTCTGCAACAGTTCCGTGGATGCGGTCCCAGAAGGACCTTAAAGAGTAAATACATTGTGACGTACTTCTACTTGGTCATAGAACGGAGGACGAGCAGCAGTAGTGCGACGGACCTTCTTTAAAAGTGTAAAGAGTCCTCCTTCTGAGCGGTCCTCTCCCTTGTTCTGGTGTTGCTCAAGCAACATGTACGTCATAATCTGTTCATTCATTGGGGCCAAGTTTGCGAAGTCGCTAAGAGAGCCACCTACAGTATTATGAGTTAAAGTAGTTCCTCTGGTGATGTAAAGGGAGTCTTCTGCTTCAACGCGAATACACCTAACAAGCTCTTTGCCATCTGGAACAACCGACTTAATGAATTTAGCTCGATACTTCTCTAGCTTAGGTCGATAAGACTGGCGAGAGATACCTTGCTTAATCTCCCACCTTTCAGCTTTAATACCTGAGAAAGGGTTCTCCCCCATTCGAATCACAGCACGATAGGAAAAAGTACCTGTTTCAATTTTAGAGCCATCCTTAATGTAATAGTTTGGCTTTATATTTTTAGCTACCCGTACCCAAGCGCCCAAAGAGCGAGCCAGTTCTGCGACATCTTCAGCTAGCTCCTGAGAGACTGAAATATACTGAACTGTGTTTGAGTGTGTCCCGACTAGACCATCTCCATCCATTAAACCTCGTAAAAGTTCTAGTCTTTGCGAGTAACTTGCACGAAGATAGCTAATCGGAATATAGCGCTCCCCTGAGTATAGAGTTGATAGTCCAAGGCCTTTAAGCTCGTGCGCGATAGGAATCGTCTGAGTATAGAGATTTTGCTTGTTTCTACCCTCAACTGGGGTTCTAACCGATGCCGTAATTCCTGTAAGCTCTCTAATTCTTTCTGCCACCATCTCATCGCCTTGCGCAATGGGGACTCTTTTAGTTTGAGACTGAACCTGGTGTCGCCCGCCATCAGAGAGCCACGACCCTAAAAGATATGGAGCAATAGGAAGCTCTGCATCAGCAATTTTATCAGAACCAATAGCAATACTCTCAACTCTATCCGAGTGGACCCTATGAGCTACGAGCTCTGTAGTTTTTACTGTAATAGACTTACCAGCACGAGTGATAGTCCACAGGTGGTCGCCACTGGCTCTTACCCAAGTACCATCGTTAAACGTAATTTTATAGACGTCATCTTCGCCCAAGTCGTATGTTCCAAGGACTTTAGTGGGAGAAAACCCCTGCCCAAGAACATGGTCTCCAATTTTTAGCTCGCCCATTGTTGTCCAACCCGTAGGTGTTGCAATAGGTTCGGACAGCGGCTGAGCTTTAAAGTCACGGAACATCCGAACACCGTCTATTTTGCGACGAACACGCATGTCTAGCTTGCCTTGAAGCTCGACCTCTCCATTGAACATCGGCATCGTAATTTTTTCTTCTGTAGAAATCATTTCAAGTTCTGCGTCAATTCCATTTTCCTCAACCCACTGGAGGTAGCCTTCGAGCATAATGTGCCCTAACTCAGCTTCCTTCTCAAGTTCGGTAACGTCACGGAAGTCCGTTAAGAGAGTCTCTTTTTCCATTTCAATCAGTTTTGTGTGGGCCTGGATAAGAGGAGTTCCCGTTGAGTAGTGCTGGTCCAATGCCTCGTGGATACGAGAGCCTAGAGCTAAAGCACCCGTCATCTTTTTTTCTCTTGGCTTTAGACGGCGGTAGTACGTAAACCACCAGCGTCTTTTGCAATCTTTGAACGTCTGAATTTCTGAGTTGCTTATTCGCATAGTTGTCATTTTTTAGCCTTATCTTCCTTAAGCATCGCAAGCAGTTGGTCTTTATCTCTTAGTACCTGCTCAGAGTTATCTGCTTTTTTCTCCAGTACTTGGATGACTCGCTCTTCAATGCTGTTCTCTGTTATGTAGTCAGTAATAATAATTGAGTCGTGGATTTCAGAACCAATTCTGTGTACACGGTCCATCGCCTGTTTGTGGTCAATAGGTGACCACGGACGCTGAAGCATGATGAGCCTGCGAGCTGCTGTCAAAGTGATTCCAACACCACCAGCTTGCGCAGTGTAAAGAATCCACTTAGTGCGACCGCTCTGGAAGTCGTCAATGGCTTTTTGACGCTCGTCTCCGTTCTGCCATCCAGTGATAATCCCGTGCTTAATCCCAGCCTTTGTCATGGCAGCACTTAGCAAGTAAATAAGCTGACGAGACACCGCACATACTGCTACGGAGTCCTCGCCAAAGTCTTTAGCTTTTATGTCTGACATCACAGCATCAACTTTACAAGAAGGCTCTGACAGAGTAGCTTTTGTCTCTCCTGTTGCCTCGTCTACTGTTATCTCAGCGTAGGCGTTAGCAAACTGGTTGAGCCTAGTGGTCTGAACTAGGACACTTACGGCAGTTAGGACCTGTTCATCGTCGAGCTCGGCAATCATAGTGTCACGCATCTGAGTGTAAGCCTTTTTCTGCTTAGTAGACATTTCTACATCTCGGCGCTCGTTCATAATCTCTGGAAGCCAAGGAAGAACTTTCTGCTTCAACATACGACGCATGTGCGGGTTAAAAGTTTTGTAGAATTCTTCTTGCATGTGGGGCTTTACGCCTAAAACCAACATACCGCCAAAAGCGTTGAGCATCGTGTCAATCATTCGCTCAATCCATTTGGTCTTGCTTGGCCACTCACGAGCATCTAGCCAGTGCAGAATGGGCCAAAGGTCCACAACGTCGTTAGCAATAGGAGTACCAGTCATTGCAAAGCGTATATCCGCTTCTCCCGTAGCTGACCATAGTGCTCTAGTCTGCTTTGACTTGGGGTCCTTAGAACGGTGAATTTCGTCGGCAACTACTGCCTTAAATTCGATGTTGTTTAATTCACGAATATGTACTTCGCAGCGGGTCACGCTAATATTTTCGTCGTGGCCCCCGCACTCTGAGCAACGCGTCAGCGCAACGGAGCCATAAGGTGCAAGTCTGCTGTGGGACCGTAAGGACTCCCAGTTAATAATGAACACATCGATGTTGCTCTCAACAGCAACATCAAATTGCTTCTTGCGCTGGGCAGCTGAGCCTTTAATAACCTGAGTAGTAACTTCAGGCCACCATCTCTGGAATTCGCGCTCCCAGTTCTTTTTCAAAGTGTTTGGGCAGACAATCATGGCGGGAAAAACATCCTCGCCTTGCTCCCTAAGACGCTTTAGGGCACGAATAGATGTTGCCGTTTTTCCAAGACCTGGTTCATCGGCCAAGAGAGCCCTTCTAGCGGTTGCTAAATAGGCCACACCAGCTCTTTGGTGAGGGAATAGGTCTTCGTCTCCCTCGTGCTCTTCAAGCTCTCTAAGAGCCATTGAAGGCTCTATACGGGTAGTTATGGTGTGCTGGGCCCAAGCCGAAAGGCCTTCGCCAATCTCTAAGTTGTCCTTAAATGTTGAACGTAGAGCTAAACAGCTTGACCAGCTAAGTGGTATACGCCAAATCTGTTCTTTTGTGCTCCAAGAAGAGCCTGGAATGCTTTTACACAGTTCTTTGTATCGCCAATCGGCGTTTATAAGAATGTGGGCCCCGTTTGGGTCCAATTCCGCCCGTACAGCCACTGCTACCTCTTTCGTCGTTATGTATAGATACTAACACATAATAAGCCCTCAAAGAGCGAATTGTGTTAGTTACTTTTCATTATTTAATAATGCCCTAGGAATCCAACTTTGTCTAGCCAAAGCTAGTAGCGCGTGTCGGATTGCGTCAAGCGCGTGGCCTTCGCCACCTCTGTGCCATGTCTCAAGCTTTTTTAGTGCAGTGTTCGGGAACATGTTCTTAGCATCCACTGGTGCTTGCACTTTCAATTTTTCTAGGTCATAACCAGCTTCTCGACATAACTGCTTAAGAACTCCAATTTGTTCCAAAGAGTAGGGGGCTTGAGAATTACGCACAGTCTGTTGATTTATGGTAAATCTTTCGTAGACAACTACAAAGACATCAAAACCCTCGGCTCCCTGCTTTAGACCATCTCTAACTCGTTCGGCATAATTATCCGCGTCAACTTCATCGGACCACTCAAGAACAGGATTGACGTAGTGGTCACCATTCCAAGTGATAAAAGCGACTCCACTGGCTTTTCCAGGGTCTACTGACAAAATTCCAATCTTCATTAGTACTTCGACCCCCAGTTTTCTAAGGGACCATCCACGTCTGCTGTTAGGGGTACTGACCAGCCTTCGGTTGTAGTCATACATTCCTTTACTATTCTTTTAATCTCCTCTGCGTTCTCGCGGGGAGCCTGAAGTACTATTTCATCGTGTACAGGGACAATAAGGTAGTCAGTCAAGTCCGCGGCGTCCAACTTCACTAGGTTGGACTTAAACACCTCGGCTGCTCCGCCCTGCACAAGGTAATTAACCAGCGTATAAGTGCGGTCATCATCGCAAGGTAGGCGTCTACCAGTCCAAGTGTGGACATATCCTTCTCCCTCAGTGCGGTACCT
>LV_Brine_h2_0102DRAFT_1000576_pt1 | contig 12518 bp, 16 predicted proteins | sample LakVidmifraction_3_FD_10600 | JGI IMG/M metagenome (IMG submission 10600)
TGTAAGAGTGGAACTCAATCGGCACGTTGATAAGTTTAGATTCACTCATGACTCATATCCATTTGAAATACCTAAAATCTCTTTGCATAGAAGGTTGAACTACCGGACCCTTAGTTATTTCAATTCTATAATCATAGTACTTCAGGAATCGAGTAAAGGTTAACAGGTGTGGGCGCTTCACTGGGTTATTACGCCAGTTGTAGACAGTGGAGACAGAGTTACCTGACCCCTCTGCTATATCCGTTGCACAACCCAATTGCAATTGCCTGATAACCTGTGCGAGTGCTTCACTAGTCTTCATCACGTATTTCCTTCATGGCTCGTCTTACTTGTGCGAGTGTAAACCGGGATCTCATTGCTATTTTCTCAGGGTCTTCAGTTTCCCCCATTAATCCCCGGATGGATGTTACAAGTGCTGCCCAGGATTGTTTCTGTCGGTTCTTCTGGTTAGGGTACACCTTCCTGATCTGATCCCAGTCCAGATCAATGATGCCTAATTCCTCCCCCTGACCCCCGGCCATTAATACCAGGGCAGATAGCAGTCCCTGTTGTGAAACCCTTTTTCTTTTAGCCAGGTTCCGGAGGGTGTCCAATGATCCCTTCCGTATGCCTACCATGTGTTGAGCCATTACCTATTTCTCCCTATTAACCATTCCCAGATTGTGTTCTCAGGTACCCCTTCCAACTCGAATAACAAATCCTTTATTTTGCCAGGAACTAGACCCCCATGGTCGTACAATATTTGGGCAGCCTTAACCACCTTATCAGATACCTTAGAGCCAGGGTGATACTGGCCTTTCCGCTGTAGTGATAGGCCCATTGTCTGAGCCCTTTTATAAATAGCATTCTCCGATATGCCACACTGCTTGGACATCTGCTTAGCCGATAACTTCCCGGCACCTTCACTAATAAGCCTGTTTATTGGGTTTATCACAATGGTTCTCCCCGTCAGTGATAGCGCCCATCTAACCACATCAGGACCCTCAATGTAAATCCTTAGCACATTAATACTAAGGGAATAATTCAGGGGGTAGTTTACAGGAGCCACTGCAATGTTTTAAGATGCGTACCTCAACCAGGGAATTACCATGAAAAAAGTTACTGATATTAAGCAACTAATAGGGGCATTGAACAAGGACCAAAATGTGTACTTAATGTTCTGTGGTGAACCGGTGATTTTTACCAAACAGTTCTGGATGTCCTGCCCCTTAATAAGGATAATCAAGTACCTGTTCGAAGAACAAATATACCTGGAGGAATGAATGGACATCGTAACTATCAGTCAGATTGCGGAGAAGCTGGGGGTCAGTTATCACGTAGCTAGGAACCGTCTTCGACGTAATACCGAGGCTAAGATTCATCGAATTAAACTGGGCCATACAGTAGTCTACGATCGGAAAGTCCTAGAGGTACTTCAATGCGAGAAGTAGACTTCCTCCAAAAAGTATGGGGGAGAGTCTGCGAACCTGGTGATTATGTTTTCCTTTCTATCAAGCACCCGCGCTGGAAGGACTTCTACTTCAAGTATGATTCCCAGATTAAAGGCCGTGTGCGGGATTGGTTACGCCAGCACAACCCCAAAGAAATGGACGTGTACTTCTGCCCCCTTCCCTTCAGGAAACCGGAGAGACTGGCGAAGTATGTGAAACCCGTAAACATTCTATGGTCCGATGTGGACGATGGGGAACCGGAGAAGTTAAGACCAACAGTATTATGGGAATCAAGCCCTGGTAGATATCACGCCCTTTGGTTTATTAAAGAAAGGATGAATGCTGAGGATGCTTCCCAACTTAATAGGTCCCTGACATATTACCTGGGGGCGGATAAAGGGGGTTGGGATTTATCGCAGGTTCTTAGGATACCTGGGACCTACAACCACAAATACAAATCGAAGCCCCAGGTGAAGCTGATACTGGGACACAAAGGAGCTGACGGCTGCCAGGATAGCCCAGAAGGTTAAACACTCAGTAACCCCCCAGGTTAAAATAGAGGATGCTGACGCTGCTCAGATCCTGGAAGGATACAGCCTATCCAAAGGAGTACTGGCGTTACTGACTGGACCTGCTGAGGAAGGACGGAGGTCTGATGTTATATGGTACCTGGAGAATAAGCTTAATGAAGTGGGGATGTCCCCCAATGAGATTATCCAAGTTATCAAAAGCAGTGACTGGAATAAGTACGCCGGTCGTGCTGATGAAGATCATCGGTTAAGGACTGAGCTGAGTAAAGTAATTGAAAAGCAGGTTGAGAAACCAAAGCCTAAGAAAGCCCGAGTGGATGAACAGGGTCTCAGGATTGAAAGCTTTGCTGAGGTAATGGGTAATCTGCAATGTAATCCAGGTTGGCAGGTACCGGGATTCTGGATGCGCAGATCACATGGTATTGTGGCGGGGGAACCCAAGTCCTTTAAATCCACACTGATCATGGATCTGGGGTTATCAATTGCAAGTGGTGCTCCCTTCCTAGGTAAGTATCCGGTAGATGATACTGGCCCCGTCCTTTATATACAGAATGAAAACGCCCACTGGATAATGAAAGACCGATTCGAGAAGATGCTGGTCAATAAAGGATTAGTGGGGAAGATCAGCATAACCGATAAAGAAAGTCTGACAGTGGAATGGCCCCCAGAGATCCCCTTCTATATGGTTAACCAGCAAAGCTTTATGCTGAGTAATAAGGAAGACTGCGATTTCCTGGAAGAAACAATCAAGAAAATGAAACCCGAGTTAGTTATACTTGACCCCCTATATCTGATGTTCGATGGTGATATAGGTTCTGCCCAAGATCTGTTCCCCATTCTGCAATTCCTGTTATACCTCAAGAACACTTATAACTGTGGTATCTGCGTTGTTCACCACTATAACAAGTCAGGTGAATCTAAGCGGGGGGGACAAAGGATGCTGGGATCTACCACACTACATGGTTGGATTGAATCAGCCTGGTATCTACAGTCATTACCCAACGATGAAAGTGAGGAAGCTGAGATAACAATGGAAAGAGAATTCCGGGGGGCAGGATTACACCAGAAGCTAGACTTAAGGATAAGTATGGGCGAGATGGGTGTGGCTGAATATAATGTGGATGTGGTAGATCATACCCCCAGGGAAGCGGGGGATACTAAACGGTCTAAGCCTGATACAATGATTCATGATATGTCCGCCGTTATTAATTCCAGGAAAGGAGTAAACGAAGCTTATATAGGAAACAACACCGGATACAACCGAAAGCAAGTAAGGGAGACAATTGATATTATGATTGAAAAGGGTTTATGTTACCGACAGGATGGAAAGATTCACAGTAGGAGCGCAGCATGATTATACTGGAAGGGGCGGATAACTCAGGGAAGTCCACACTGGGTAAGAAACTGGCCAAGAAATTCCATTTGCCNTTAGTGCACTCCAGTAGGCCNAAGGGTAACCTATTACCCCTGGAGATTCTGAGCCATAGCAATAACCAGTTAAAGCCATCTAAGACTATCCAGGACCGGGTCTATGTTATATCCGAATATGTGTATGGTCACGTAATCCGGGGAAAAACTGATCTGGGAGCGCATCATGCAATAGCCCTGGAGGATCTTTACTCACGAGACCACCTGATTATCTACTGCCGTCCTAACTGAAGACCATTCTTAAAAATGGGGAAAGGGAACAGATGGAAGGGGTAATAGATAATCACCCGGCACTGGTCAATGAATACGATGAACTGATGGTAGACATTGGTCGGTATTCTAACAACAAGGTTGTTAGATATGACTATGAGTTAGACCCTATAAACTATGTTTATGAAAGGGTAGCTGATCATCTCTCCAAACTGTATTCACAAGAAAGCAGTATTCATTTCTTAACGAGGATTAAACATGCATAAGCAAGTCGAGCAATTCAACCAAGAAATCCTGAAGATTGAACCACGCGAAGTGGGCCTGATGGGTGAACAAGAATTCAGGTTATCCATGCAGCAGCTCAGGGAAGAAATATCTGAGATAGAAGATGCTTATGCCGAGGGGGATTTAGTGGGGGTACTGGATGGCCTGATTGATCTGGATTACTTCCAAAAGGGTGTGGTTTATAAACATGGTATTAGTGCTGAGGTTTATAAGCTACTATTCGGTCAGGTACACCACTGCAACATGACAAAGAAAAAGGGGGTAAAAGAAACCAGGCAGGGGTTCGGTGATTCAGCTGATGCCATTAAACCCACAGGATGGATAGCACCAGAAACTAAAATACGGGACACTCTCAGGGCCATACGTTATGAATCTATTGAAGACACTACCCCTAGACATACAATATCAACTCCGGATGGAAGTGGTAACGGAACAGATTGAAATGTTCCAGGGGTACATAGCTGAGCACCCCCAGCACTCTGAGTATTATGAGTCAATTATAATACACCTCAATTCGATCCACGACATGTTGAAAGATAGACTGGATCAAATACTACTGGAGCAAGCTGAGTGCAACACACAAAACTAGAGGAACGATGGGCTGACTGGGTACAAGAACTGGCGTGCACTAAACCAGAAGCTTATGTCCAGATCAGAAAGATATTCAGGGATATTCAATGGGAAGTACCCTTTGAGGATTTCGATGGTTTATCCCTGAAACCCGAGAACCTGGGCTATGCTCCTAACGACAGTAAGATGCGACAGCTGAAGCGTAACTATCTGTCTATACCGGAATTGGAAAAGGCCAGGGATACACTGATCGACAGGGCCTCTAAGCAGCAGTCCTGTATCACTGCCCGGTTCGGTAACATGGAAAAGGAATCCCGTTCTCAGGGGTTCTGCATGCAGACCATCACATTGAACCACATTACCCGACCGGAAAAGGGTAAGCCTCAGTTTGTGGTCGAGTTATATTACCGTAGCACCGAGGTCGGACAGAAGTTCTTTGCTGACCTGATGTTTCTGGATGAAGTAATCTTTCCAATACTGCTTAAGGGATTACCCAGACCAGATGTAATCCGGTTTAAATTCTCAACCTTATACCTCAGTTCCATGTTTCTTCCTATCTTCTTCCAGATAGCTGATACCCGCGAAGCAATGGCTGCTATCCAGGCTGAGGATAATAAGTGGTTCACCCGCTGCGTAAGGATAGCAGTGGAGAAGTGGATGGTGGTAGAATGTGGGTATAACTACAGGACCCGGGCAAAGATGCATGACCTGTTCCGTAATTATGTTTATCCGAATCTTACCAAGTCGGATATCGCAGCCATAAAGGGGATGACCAAGAAATGAAAGCAATAAACCTGGAACACGCAATACTTAGAGTTAAAGAGTTAATGAAAAGTGATGGGGAACTGGTACACACTGAGAAGTGGCAGTCCCTGGATATTAAAGACAACCCCCAGGCTAAGATGGTTGAGGTATTACACACCAATCTTTCCTGTCCAATGTATCATGTTTCTAATGACGAACTGGTGGCCCTGGTTAAACCTAACATGCCTTGGGCTGAAGATCACTTCCAGGAAAGGATATGTGGCTATGGTATTAACCCCGGAAAGGAGTGGAGAAACTGGCCTTGGGGAGCATACGCGGATTTACACCGGGAAGATAAAGTATTCAACCACAATTACATGGAAAGGTACTGGCCTAAAATGTCTGGTCTTGTTAATGTCCCCACACTGGATGCGGGGGACTTCCTTTCTAAAACTTCAGCACATGAGGCTGAGGATACATTAGATGGGATCAGGGGTAGCTACGGGGACCTGAGCGACCTGATAAATTTATTAGCTGATGAACCCCTCACACGCCAGGCCTATCTGCCTGTGTGGTTCCCTGAGGACACTGGGGCTCAGAACACTGGCCGGAAGCCTTGCACACTGGGCTATCACTTTATCATGCGCAATGGAAAACTGGATATAACCTACTACATCCGGTCTTGTGATTTATTCCGGCACTTCCAGGATGATGTCTACCTGACTGTCAGACTGGCCCAGCATGTCCTGGAACAGTGCTTCATGAAAAACCATCAGGTCTGGGGAAAAGTAACCCTGGGAACCTTTAACATGCACATCACGAGTCTCCACATGTTTGTGAGTGATTACCAGGTCATGTTTAAGGAGAATCCAAAGTGCGTATAAGCCGAAACCAGATGCTGATGCTTTGGGCCCATATCTCAGCTGCCAGGGGTACATGCAACAGATTAAAAGTGGGGGCAGTGATAGCCATGGAATCACGCCCTATCTCAGCAGGTTATAACGGGGCTCCATCTGGGATGCCCCATTGTGATTCCAGCTGCAATGAGGATAACCCCTGTCTTAATACTGACCACGCTGAAGACAATGCCATTAAGTGGGCCAGGGCATTCGGGATAGATCCCAGAGGATCCACACTCTATGTTACCCATAGCCCCTGCAATCTGTGTGCTGACAAGATAATTCAAGCAGGTATAGCACGAGTGGTTTATGATAACGAATACAGGGATAATAGACCCCTGGGTAAATTAATGATGGCAGATGTGGAGGTGGATCAGTGTCGAATAAACCCTGTAATAATTGCGATCTTGCAAAATTTGCTAATCATACTTGCATCCAAGGAATAGGGCTTAAAAAATCGAAGATAATGATTGTGGGGGATAACCCCAATTACTTCGAAGATAATAAGGGCGACTATGGGCATGGTAATACCCACACCTTATTGCTGGATCTGCTCAGGGTATCAGGACTGAGCCTGGATGATTGCTATTACACCCCGGCGGTTAAATGCCGTAAACCAGAAAAGGGTAAGGTATCAGCCACACAACTCAAGGAATGTAAGGTATACCTCCAGGAAGAACTGGAACAAGTGCAACCGGAGTGGGTTATCACTTTAGGCTCCACTGCTTTAAAAGCCTTAACCAATAAGGCTAAGATCACTGAGATACACGGCACTCAGATACCCCACAAGATGGGGTTCACTGTTCTCCCCACTTTCCACCCCTCCATGTCCCTCAGAGATCCCCGGTTCATCGACCGGATTAATACTGACTTCCGACGGTTCGGGAAAATAATCAAGGGGGAAGCATTAACTAAACACACATTGAACCTAACACGGGTTACTACCCCCAGTGGATTGCTGGATGTAATCTCAGCAGTTAAAAGATCCAGGGCAGTAGCTTACGATCTGGAAACCAATGGTCTGCAAATGAGGTTAAGGACTTCAGCTATCGGCCAGACTATCATTGCCACATTCCGACAGGAGTTTGTGGTTGATCATGAAAACTTCTCCCATTCTGAAATGGAAAAGTTTCACCACAGACTGGCCCGTACATTAAAGGGGAAAGTGGTTATAGCCCAGAATGGCAAGTTTGATAACCTCTGGCTCCATTACATGTATGGGGTCAGGTTCCCAATGACCTTCGATACAATGCTGGCATCACATCTGCTAGATGAGAATTCCCCTAATGGACTTAAGACTAACGCCAGGACCATACTTGATATGGAAGACTGGGAGGTTAGCCTGGACATTAAGAAAGGGATAGTGGAACCCAAGAAGACCCAGATAGCTGATGCTAAAAGGGAACTGAAAGCCTCAGGGCTTATTGGTCAGTTACTAGATTACGCAGTGGCTAATTGGATAGAGGAAGAAATAGAAAGAAACAAACAGCGCCGGGCTGAATACGCAGCCTGGGATGGATATGCCACTATCCGGCTTTATAAGTACTTTAAGAATAAGCTGTCCGAAGACCCCGACCTGGAAAAGCTATTCAACCGGATGGTAATGCCCGTTGCTATTACCTATGAGCAAGTGGAGATTAACGGGGTACATGTAGACCTGGAAAGGATGCGGGAAAGTGAGGTCATCCTGGTCAGCAGAATTAAGCGAATATCCCGATCCCTTAACCGGATGGCCAGACCCTATCTGGAGGATGTGGATGCTATGAACTGGAACAGCGCAGTTCATTTAAACAAGCTGTTATTCGGAAGCATGGATCTGGTACCTGCTGGACTGACTGAGAAAGGTGCACCATCCACAGCTGAGGATAACCTGGTCAAAATGAAAGACCAGCATAAGATAGTATCTAAGCTGTTGGAATACCGAGGGGCATTTAAACAGTGGTCATCATTTATAGTGGGCTGGCAGAAACGGATGATAGATGGTCAGCTGTTCCCCTCATTCAAAGTGGCGGGGACAGTAACCGGAAGGCCATCCTGTTCTAACCCTAACCTTCAGCAGGTACCCAGGGATCCATTCATAAGGAGCCTTATAGGAGCCCCAGAGGGTTATGTATTCTTTGAGGTAGATTACTCCCAGGTAGAACTGCGTGTGGCTGCTGTAGCTGCCAATGAGACCCACATGCTCCAGATATTCCGCAGTGGGGGGGACATACACGAATCCACTTACCAGATGGTCATGGGTATCAGCACTGAGGAAGCAGTGGCCCATATAATGGATCCGGCCAAACGGAAGACCCAGCTCAAGGAAGAACGTAAGAAAGCCAAGGCTATTAACTTCGGGTTTATATATGGAATGGGTTGGAGGAAGTTCCGTGAATACGCTGAGGCACAATATGGACTGGTAGTATCTGATGCCCAGGCCAAGGCTATGCGGGTCAGGTTCTTTGAAACATACCCAGGACTGGTAGAGTGGCATAGACGTCAACGTCGTATAGTCCGGAACATGGGACAGGTCAGAACACTCACTGGGCGAGTACGTCATCTGCCCCAAATCAATTCACCAGATCAGGGGCTGGCAGCTGAAGCAGAAAGAAATGCTATCAACTCCCCCATCCAGGGTTTCGCAGCTGAGATGATACTGATGGCCCTAGTGGAGGTCAATGATTACTTCCAGAATGATATAGTGAAGCTGGGGGGAACAGTGCACGATGCCATGGTTGGGATAGTAAAGACAGAACATGCACTGGCAGCAATGGCCAGAGTAAAGGCTATTATGGAATCCTCTAAGCTGATGAAAGAATTCGAGATAGATTTACCCCTGCCCATCCTGGCAGATGTAACCCTGGGCAACTGGGGTGTCGGTAAGGAATACGATGGTTCTGAGTTACCTGATCCACTGGAGCTAAAACATGCAGCATAAATCCACATACATGCTGGAGAAAGAAACCAGCAAGGCTTTTAAAATAAACAGCCAGGGGGGCAAGAAAATATTCCTTAGTATGGGATGTGTAGTTATTACGAGGAAACAATATGAAAGATATAAGGTTGCCACCGAGGAGAGTGTGGTATCTACACCACGCAGAAAGCGAGTCAGTAATAAAGACCCACAATAAGAAGCTGGCTATCAAGTGTTGCGACAAAGATGGTTGTGATATGATACGCAGTGAAACATACTATATACTCCTGGTGGAATATGGGCAAGCTGATATATAAAACATCACACAGCAAGACTAAGCTGGCTAGGCGTTGTTTAAAAGCCTACAAGTACAAATACATCCTGAAGCTAAAGAAACGATTAAAGGGCAGACCCCTGTTAGTGGGTAGCCTTGTTCATGAGTGTCTTGAATCCTATTTCCGCAACGGACATTACCTGCCAGTAATCAGGGAGTGGAAAGAAAAGGAATTCAAGAAAATGTTTAAGGAAGAACAGGCATTGAATCGGGACATCATGCCTTTAGTTAAAAGCCTGATGCGGGGATACATCAAAGACTGGAAGTCCCGCAATTGGAAAATGATCTGGGTAGAAAAGGAATTTGAAATAGAAATAGCCCCAGGTATAGTGCTTGTGGGTAAGATCGATGGTAAGGCTGAGGATGATAAGGGCCGACGCTGGTTAGTGGAGCACAAGACCTGTAAGAAAATGCCAGGGGAGGAAATGAGGCTTAACGACATCCAGATCCTGATATACGCAGGAATGCTTCCAGCAATGGATGAACCCCCAGTGTCTGGGGTTATCTGGGATTACGTCAGGACTAAGCTACCATCTAAACCTGAGCTGCTTAAGTCAGGTGCAATATCCACAAGGAAGAATATAGACACCACACCCGAGATATATCTCAGGGAGATTAAACGGCATGGTTTGGATCCACTGGGCTATGCTGATATACTGGCCGAACTGGAAACCCGGAGAGAATCCTTTTACCGGGAAGTCAAGCTACCAATTAAACAGGAGATGGTTCAAACAGCACTGGATGAATTGATAACCACTGCTCAAATGGTTAAGAGCCTGGAGGAGGGCTACGAAAAAACGGGTAAGGACTGGTTTGTAAGAAACCTGACCAGGGACTGCTCGTGGTGTGACTACCAGTCTATTTGTCATGCCGAATTCCGGGGGGATGATACCGAGTATCTACTTAAACATGATTATGTGAGGAAGGAAGATGAAAAAGGTAGCAAAGACAAAGAGTACAATATTGAACAAGGCTAAGCCTATCCAAGAACAGAACCTGGGGATGGCAGCTTTGTTCTATGGCAGGAGTGGAACCGGTAAGACCACATTGTCCGGATCCTTCCCAAAGAAAATGCTGGTGATAGACGTGGGGGAGAAAGGAACAGACTCACTGGCTAACCTGAGTGGTGTGGATGTAATTCAAATCGACACCTGGACAGAATTCGAAGAGTTATACTGGGAGCTGTCTGATACAGACCACGGATACAGCACAATAAGCATCGATGCAATCCACTCCCTCCAGGTACTGGCCATAAGGGAAGCAAAGGAACTGGCCAATAAAAAAGCCGATGATCAAACCAGTCAGAAAGACTTTGGCCAGGCCAGTGGTCTTTTGAATATCTGGTTAATGCATTATCGGGATTTGATAACCAGTGGGCTTCATGTTATATTCTTGGCCCATGACCGAGTTACCGAAGTAGACACTGATGATGATTCTGAAGTGATCATGCCTGAAGTAGGACCCCGGATGATGCCATCAGTAGCCTCTACCATATTGGGGGCAGTCAATGTGGTCGGTAATACATTCATTCGGGAAACCATAACCAAGTCCAGAAAGGCTGGAGAAAAGCCTATAAGGAAAGTGGAGTACTGTCTTCGGGTAGGACCACATGGGTATTATGCAACAAAGATACGCAGACCCAAAACATTTCCACTTCCGGAGTATATTGTTGATCCTTCCTATGATAAATTGAGTGATGTGATTCAGGGGAAAGGCAACAAGCCTACTGGAACACCCAAACGTAACATTCGCAGAAATTCGGAGAAATAGATTATGGTTCGCAAGACACGTAAGTCCACAGGTATCAAGGTTGACTTCACTGGGGTAGAATCCTCCGGTAAACTGGAAGCTGGTCGTCAAGTGGTAACAGTCGACGGGGCTCCCGAACTGAAGACCTCTGAGAACAGTGGTAACGATTACATCAACTGGAAGATGAAAGGTAGTGGGGGTTCTGTCTACCACACCACTTCACTTCAACCACAGGCACTCTGGAATCTTCGTAACCTATTGGAAGCGATGGGTATGGAAGTCCCAGAAGGACCACTCGAACTTGAACTGGCTGATTACGATGGTATGGAGCTTGGTGCTGAAATCGACCATGAAACATATCAGGGTAAGAAGAAGCCGGTAATCATCGACCTGTTCCCCGCCAGTGAATTGGATGATGAATCTGAAGGTGAAGAAGAGCCAGAAGAAGAATCCGATGAACTGACCCTGGCCGACCTGAATGCCATGAGCAAAGAAGAACTGCTCGAACTGGCTGAAGAAGAAGATATCAAAGTCCTGGCCCGTGTTAAAAAGAACGAGGCTAAGCTTCGTGAGTTCCTGGCTGATAAACTGGAACTGACCGAAGAGGAAGAAGAGGAGGAGCCTGAAGAAGAAGAAGCCCCTGCTCGGAAATCCCGTCGTAAGACTGGAACCAAAGAAATGGTTAAAGGTTCCAAGGTAACATTCGACGACGACGGCGACACAATCGATGGCACTGTTAAATCAGTTAATAAGGCTGATGGGTTCGCAGTGATCGATGTGGACGGCGAAGAATGGGAAGTAGAATTAGAGGACATCAAAGTAAAGTAAGCCTTCCCCTGGGCTAGACCTTCGGGTCGGTGGTCAGCTTTCGGGCTGGCCATTTTTTTGTGGAAAATCTTCAAAGTTTTCATTTACAGCCCGCCAAGACCTAGATACAGTGGGCTCGTATTCAACAAACACACAGGGAATCACAAACATGTTAAATTTCCATACCGAAAAATGTGAGACGTTCAACGACTGTGTAGACCTTTCCTGGGTCATCAGGGATGCCCTGAGCAACCCTAACACTGCCCACCTGGTTAACCCTACCGACCAGCAGTGGATGACTGACACACTGGCGGAATACGACGACGAGTGTGAGACCGGGGCCGCTGACCTGGAGGCCTACGGGGAATAATCTTCAAAGTTTCCATTTACAGCCCTCCGGGGCTTTGGTAAACTGATCGCGTACTCAATAACTCTGATAAGGAATACCGACATGACCACATTAAACGCCGCACAAGTGAAGCAGATCGCCAAGGAACTGAAAGTTAAAAACTGGTGGAACAAAAAACGGGCTGACCTGATCACCGAAATTGCTGACCTGAAAGGCTGGACTGGGGAAACCCCGGAAACTGTAGAATATCTCCTGGGGGGCGGGGAAATCAAGCAACTGCCTTATGG
>LV_Brine_h2_0102DRAFT_1000577_pt1 | contig 12514 bp, 13 predicted proteins | sample LakVidmifraction_3_FD_10600 | JGI IMG/M metagenome (IMG submission 10600)
GCTACACTTCACTCACACACTCAAGATAAAGAAACTGTACAAGGAAGGCTTTACCACACTAGAGCTTGCACTGATGTACCGAGTACCTGAATACGTTATTAACAAGTACACACAAGGCTTAAAGCAAGTAGAGAGAGTATAGTAAGGTGATGAATAAAGACGGAGAGCCTCCCAGTATACTCAGCAAGTTCAAAATTCGACCTTTTGAGTACGATCTAACATTACGAGACATTAAGAAACGTATTAAAAGCAGAACGATATTGCATTTGTAGCAAGCTCGTGGTATAATAGAATTAAGTTAAAGAAAGGCTTATAAAATGATAATATTAACAATAATTATTGGAATCTTAGCACTAATTCTACTAATTACCGGAATCTATAGGAAAAGTGTCCATTATTATGGTGGGTGGGAAATTTCAATAGGTGTAATGTTATTCTCTCTATTGATAGTGCTGCTGCTATTCATTACAAATGTGAAATTATCAGATCAAACACTTACAGGATATGTATACTCAAAAGATAGTTTTGCTGGTGTCACTAGATACCATATACGTTATAGTGAAAATGCAGGTGAAGACAGTCAACCAAGTTTCTGTACTAACACTGACTCTGAATCAGATAAATCAAATGCTAAATTACTTGACTCACTTGTTGGAAGTGGAGAAAAGGTAACCGTTAATATTCCATCTGTTGGCTGGTATTTTTCAAATGACCTGTGGCACTGTAGCTCAAATGCTAAGTTATTAAAATAAGAAGTATTATTATAACTTCATCTCTCAAAGGCACTTAACGTGTCTATTTTGAGTTAAGCGCTAATGTGGTAAAATGAGTTTACAATGAAAGAAACCTCTAAAAACCCAGTAGGACGACCATTAGCCTTTAAAAGTGTCAAAGAACTGTCAGATAAGATTGATGAATACTTTTATTGGTGCGATAACCGTACTAAAGATATTTACATTAAGGACTTAGGCGATAACCTATCTGTGAGTTCACCTGCACCGTATACAATGAGTGGACTTGCAAGGCGACTTGGGATTGATCGTGATACCATTATTAACTACTCTCATAAAGAATATTTTTTCGGCACTATAAAAGCAGCGAGAGAACGAGTTCAAGAAGATGTAGAGACTCGACTTATGGAAACGAGCAACCAATCTGGTGCAATCTTTAATCTAAAAAACAACTTCGGTTGGAAGGATAAAACAGAAACAGATATTACTTCTAACGGTAAAGGCCTAGAGATTCCAGTCTTTAAAGTCGTAACACCAGAGACTGTTACACATGACAAAGACAGTACAGATACCAATTGAGTTCCAACCACTACTAGAAAAGTGGTGGGATGAAGCGGCAGTATACGGAGGTCGTAACTCTTTAAAATCTCATACTATTGCCCGTATTCTTTTAGGCAGGGCAATCGAACGAAAGACAAGGACAGGTTGTTTCCGTGAATATCAAAGCTCACTTGCTGACAGTGCCTATCAATTACTTAAAGACTTATGTGAAGAAAACGAACTATGGATGTTCAACTTTACCAAAGATAGTATTGTTAATACCTTAAACGGATCAGAATTTATATTTAAGGGTTTGCACAATAACGTTCAAAGCATTAAATCAATTGAGGGTATGGACTATGCTTGGGTTGAAGAAGCTCAGACGGTAACTGAGAATAGTCTCGACGTACTTGTCCCAACGGTTCGTAAGGAGGGAGCACAGATTATATACTCCTATAACCGTCTTAGAGATAAAGACCCCGTGCACAAACGTCTAGTGCTTGATAAGCGACCCAACAGTCTAGTAATTAATATCAATTATGATACCGCAATAAAATATGGTTGGATGTCACCAAAGCTTATAAGGGATATGGAATACGACCGGGATAATCGCCCCGAAACATATCTCCATAAATGGCTAGGTGAACCAAGCAACAAAAAAGGGAGAATATACAACTTTAAGCGTATAGAAAAGCTACCTATTGAAGCTAAATTGGTTGGAAGGGGATTAGACTGGGGTTATACAAATGACCCAACCGCTATTGTAAATGTTTATAAATACAATAATGGTTATATTATAGACGAAGTTGCTTATGAAAAAGGATTAAAAAACTTTACAATCGGTAATCTTATCAGGCTAGACGAGAGATTGCCACCCGCAACAAGGGATAACGATTCAATAGAGTTTGCTGGTACTACATCAATAGTTACGGTAGGGGATAGTTCAGAGCCTAAGTCTATTGATGAAGTCTCTGAGTGTGGTGTGGCTATTGTCGGAGCTGTTAAGGGCAAAGACTCTGTTAACAATGGTATTCAGCGTATGCAGGACTTAGATATAAGTTACACAGCTTCAAGCACTCATATTGAGGAAGAGATGCTAAACTATATATGGTTGATAAACAAAGACGATAAAAGCCTAAACGTACCAGTAGACGATTATAATCACCTTATGGATGCAGCACGTTATATTATAACCCATCTGCTGACCTTCAAAATAGAATACGCCAATGCTAGATAGACTATAGACACTAACGCACTATACTTCTTATACTAAGTAACAGATAACGAGGAAAACGCTTTGAACCCTTTGGCAAAATTATTCAACAGACTAACCAACAAAACTCCTAAGATGATTACCAGAGATGATTTAGGTTGGGTAAATATATCTGGTAATGACACATATGGTGAGTTTATTGCTAATGATTACGAAAACGCCTACCCTTCTGTTACCAAGATAACTAATAAGTTTATGAAAATACGCCCTTATGCTGTTGACTCCACTGGAGAAAAAGTAGAAGCACCAGTATTAGATGCCTTGTATCACCCTAACCGAAAGAATAGCTCTGTTGAGTTTCGTGAAGCAATTGTACTTATGTATCTCGTACACCCTCAAAGTCATATTCTTCTATGGCGAAAAGAAGGCAATGTTATTCTTCCTGGCGGACGTATTACTAGTAAGAATATTGGTGGTTTTACATTCTTACAAAATCCAACAACCGTAAATGTCAACGGTAAGATTACTTATACAATTACTACGCCAAAAGGTACTTCACAATATTCGGAAGATGAAGTTATTACATTAGGCGGACTAGACCCATACGCAATCAATACAGGCGGTTACTCTCCTACCCGAGCAGCACGTAAGTGGACAACCATTGATGACTACATCGCACAGTATCAAAAGGGATTCTTCAAAAACGGTGCAGTCCCAACTGGTGAGTTTGTTATTACAGCCCAGACCGCTAAGGACTTTAATGATGTCGTAGACAAACTACAAGAACGACACCGTGGTGCTGGTAAGAACGGAAATGTTACCTACACTCACCGTCCAGTAGACCCTAACACTAACAAGCCCCTTGATGCTCAGATTGAGTGGATTCCTTTTGCTACACCTAACCGTGAGCTTTCACTTAATGACCTATTTACACAGGCAAATAAAAAGATTGACTCAGCTTTCGGTGTTCCTGCGTCTATCAGAGGTGTTGGTGAGAATAACAACTATGCTACAGCCCGAACAGACCAACAAAACTTTATGGAGAATGTAGTAGAACCTATTACCCTTAAGATATGGACACAATTTACTCATGAGCTTAACCGTATTACTGGTGGTCTTGGTGTACAGATTACCGCTGACGTTCCTATCCCTGCTCTTGCTGATGAGGAAAAAGTACAAGAAGAAACCGGAGCAATCCGTGATGCTCGCTTTATTATCTTGCTTGATAAAGGATATACACCAGAGAGTATTGAAATTTACTTTAAAAGCCATGACATAAACGATCTTATTGTAGGTATAGTCAGTAATGATGTGGTAGAAGACAACCCAGACATTGACGAGGGTGATGAAGTACAAGATAGTCCTGAACCAGATAACGCAGGACTGAAGCCTACAAACAAGGGGACGGCAAAAAGCACAAACCCAAAAGCATCGTCTCATAGTCCTGAACCTGCTGTTGATGCAGAACTAGTACCTTATGAGCTAGATATTGAGAATGCACTTAATGCACAGATAAACAGACAGGCTTCAAGAGTCTCAGTTTCTCCGGTGCCCTAGCAGAAGACCCCACTGAGCAGGAGAATGACGACTTAACGGAAGAGATATTGGCAATCTTACTTCTGCTGTTCTTAATGCGTGGACAAAAGGTATATAACAGCGGACTGCTATTAGCTATGTCTGGTGGACTAGATATATCAGGTACAGCAGGGTTCACTGGATCTGTCTCAACTCAAGCCGACAGAATATATATGAAAGACGTAGTTAAGTCATTCAATGCTGACACATCAAGTGAACTATCCAAACTCATTGAAACTAATAAGTTATCTGGTCAAACTGTTACCAAGCAAGCACTTGCAGCGTTTGTATTAGGTCAGACTTTTAGAGTCAAACGATTCTCACAAAACGAAGCATGGCGCACAAGTGAGACATCTGGTAATAAAGCAATGATTCAACTTAACGTTCAGCTAAACGCTACTCAGATAGCTGGAACATATAAGATATGGAACATTCAGGATAGCGCCTGTTTTATCTGTCGCCCCCTCGCAGGCATTACATAGGTATAAAGGAACTGTTTCCTGGTGGTTTAGATTCACCCCCAGCCCACGTTAATTGCCGATGTAAGCTTTCATACTCTATAATTAAGGGTAACGCAAATCCTACAAACATCGAAGGCAAAGACCCTAGCGGTATATATGCAGAGAATGGCCGTTACCTCGGTAAGAAACTTGGCGGCGGTATGGTAAGTATAAAAAACCCAACTTCTAAACTTGAAACAGTTGTTAAAGTATAGCAATTGACAGACCACAAACATAACAGTGATAATAAATACAGAACTAATACGATTGCAAAAGTTCATTTAAAGAACGCACGAGTGGAAGTTTGTAATTTAAATAAAGGAAGTGCTATGAAGAAACCATTCCTACAGCTTACTCCCGAAGGTTCATACGAGCTTTTAATAGAAGGTGTCATTTCTGGCGAAGCATGGTGGGGCGATGAGTTCACACCAAGTATGGTCAGAGAAGAACTTGCACAAGCAAATGGAAAACCACTAAAGATTATTATCAATAGTCCTGGCGGTGAAGTATTTGCAGGTGCTGCAATCTATAACGCTCTATTGCAATATGAAGGAAAAAAGACTGTACGTATTGATGGTGTAGCGGCTTCAATGGCTAGCGTTATTGCTATGGTGGGTGAAGACATTCAAATGTCCCCCGGTTCAACTATGATGATTCATCGTCCTATGGTTGGAGCTTATGGCAATATCAAAGACCTCAACAAAGCGATCAAAGTACTTGAAGCATTAGAAGAGACACTGTTACCTATCTATGAAAATAGAACTGGTTTATCTCATGACGAAGTATTCAACCTCCTAGATGAGGAAACATGGATGTCACCAGAGGGAGCAGTAGAACTTGGATTCGCTGATAGTGTTTCGACACCAAAGGTTGAGCAAGTTAGTGCATTCGACAAGATTAAGGCAATGCTCAGTAATGAACAGTTTGCTTTTTCTATGAACGCTATGCACAAGTCTTTGGAACATTACGTTGCAGAAGCGGAAGCACCAGAAACAAAGGAGAACACGCAAGTGGAAACTAAAGAAGAAAAGATTGAAGAAGTAGCTACTCCTGTAGTAGAGACTACCGAAGTCGTAGACACACCTGTGGAACCTGAGACACCAGTTGTCGAAGAATTAGCAGAAACAGAAGTAGAGGAAGTAGTTGAAACTCCTATCGCTGAAATTAAACCAATCAACTTAAAGAAGGAAACACCTAAAATGAGTAAAGAACTCAAAACTGACGAAGTTGTTGCCCCTGTTGCACTTGCTGACCCTGCGGTCGGTACTGTAGTTGCAAAAGACGGCATCACAAAGAACGAATACAAAACACGCTTCGTAGAGATGCTATCAGCTGCATACAACGGCGAAAAAGAAATCGCATCTGCTAAAGCTAAAGACATTCAGGCAGTCATGGTTATTGACGGCACAACTGGTTCACCAGTTTACGGTGGAGAAGTACTCTCTACTGACATCCGTGATGCTTACACAAATGTAGGCCGTGTTGGTGCACTTGTTAACCGCATTGATATTGAAGGTGCTGAAACATTCAAGCAACTTGTAGAAACTGCTGGTGCTGGATTCCGTCCAGTATCACTAGGTGGAACAAAGCAAGAAGACCAACCTGTTTGGACTCCTGTATCATTTGAACCACACGAGTTTGCGCTAATTGTTGCATGGCTTGACGGCGTTCAGAAACGTTCACCTATTGCTATTTACAACCAAATTGTTAAATACATTGCTCGACAGTACTCAAAGCTAGAAGATACTATCATCCTTACATGGGCTGGTGGAACATTCGGCGGTGAAACATTCCCTAGCACTGGACTCGTACCTGCTCTAGTAGCAGCCGGTCGTGTTACTCCTGTTGCATCTTACACATCTGCTGCGATTCTTCCAGCAATTGGTGCTGCATACGGTAGCCTTGAAACTGACCAACCTGTTGCCCTCGTAACTAACCGTTCAACTTGGGGTGCTATGGCTACCACTATTGACGGTGAAGGACGTGCTGCATTCACAGTAGTTGGCGATCAAGTATCTGCTGGTGCTCTTGGAACATTTAACGTAGTTCTAAGCGAAGTACTTGCTGATGGTGACGTTGTTATCGGTGCATACGATGACTACAACCTTGTCACCCGAGGTGGTCTTTCAACACTGTTCAGCCGTGAAGCGACTGTCGGTTCATTAAACCTGTTTACACAAGATGCAAGCGCACTACGTGCTGACGTTGACATCACAGGTGGAGCTGTTGCTATCGAAAGCTTCGAGCTAATGCAGTTCACAACTACTAGCTAATTAAAACGAAAGGGGTCAAACTAATATGACGCAAGCACAACTTGAAGCACTACTAGGGCGACCCTTATCGTCCATTGAAGTTACTAACCTAACTTTGTACCTTGACATTGCAAATGAACGACTACAAAAAATCCTCTGTTACTCAGTGGTGCAAGATGTAGGCGCTCAAAGGTTCTTTACTGCACGTGAAGGTTATTCCACAGTATTTGTTGGAGCTATCCAGACGATAACGGAAGTTAAGTTGAATGGTGTTATAACCACAGACTTTACACCTTATCTATGGGACTCTCGCAATAGTGAGTGGTTTAATTCAATCGTGTTTAAAGAAACATTAGAGGCAAACGACGAAGTACAGATTACAGGAACATGGGGCTTTAGCTCTATGCCTGGTGATCTCAGCCAATTGCTCGCAAAGGTTTTCGACCTTGTTAGTTCTGGTATTAGTTCAGATACAAATGTTTCAAGCAAAAAGGTAGAAGATTTTAGCATCAGCTTTGATACAAACCTTACAGCTGAACAACGATTGATCGATTCTAATATTGCAACTATCAATAAGTATAGCCTTTGTAATATAGGACAGGTTCGCAATGGGCTTGTCTGTTAGTGTATTCGATGTCTTTGTACTTCAATCGTACACGTTTCTAAGCGTCTCTAGGGGTGGTGTTTACGGTAACATGATTACCGCATCATATAACGCACTTGGAGTGTTTAAATTACGTAACGAGATGGTTCAAGTCAATAACCAAGAAGTACGTCAGTCAGCTGCAACCTTAAAAGTTAAACCAGGTGAGAGCTTTATAAGTTCAATAGCTGTGGGACAAGGGATACAAGTTGAAGGACAAGACTATGAGATCATTGGACAAACTGGTGGTCGTAACTTTGAAACTGGAGTACTTGAACATTACTCATTAACACTACAGGTAACTGATTACTCACAATACACGGAAACTTCGTAATGGCTATAAAATCAAACATTTTAAAATGGGCGAACACAACAGTTGTTGAATATGGCCGTGTAGAAGAAGTAATCGCAGGAGTTATTCTCACAAGAGCAATAATGCTATCCCCTAAAGATAGTGGTGCGCTCGCAGAGAATGGTCGTGTAGAAGATCAAGGAACATTCAGAACTGTGACTTTTGGTGATAGTTCTGTACCGTACGCAAGGCGTAGGCACTTTGAAAATAAAAAGAATCCACAAACCCTCGGCTACTTAAAAAATGCTGGGGATAGTGTAGGAAAAGAAAACCCTAAAAAATACGTGGAAATGTCAAAATGATTACTTTAAGTTTTTTGAAGCTATTAGAAGATGAAGGTTTTGGAACAATAGATGTAGATTTATTCTTCCAAAAGCTAACACTTGATAAAACTGGGATTTATATCGCAGACATAGGCGACCCAATATCAAGAGGTAGCAGAATGACCCAATCTTTTGAGCTTTTAGCAAGAGGTAACACAGACGTAGACGGTTATAAAAAGCTAGTTGATATTATTAACTGGATGAAAAATAATTATTCAAATGTTTGTAGTTTACCACCTGTTCCACCGATAACAGCAACTGGGTACAATAACGTAACCATGCTGCCATTATCAACAATAACAAACGTGGGCTTAGACGGAAATAACCGAATAATCTATAGCCTACAAGGTCAAATAATACTTTAAGGAGAATAAAATGGCTGTACCAACAGTATCAAACCCAATGGGTGGAAAACTCACAGTAGACATTAACGGTGTAAGTATTCCTAGCTTTATGCTTGGAGAACTAACCCCTAACGTAGCGCAAGTACTTCGTACAAGCGAACGTCTATCAGGTTCAACCACTCGTCCATCAAACCAATTAGATAACCCATCGTTCGACGTTGCGTTCTTCCCAAACAACTGGGACGACCTCAAGTACTTCATGCCTGAAAATTACAATATGCCTACTGGAACACAGACACTAGGTAACTGGATTATCGGAGGAGGCACTTGTAGCCTTCCTGAGACAGTCCCTGTAAACTTTCACTACGAATGTGAAGGCACTGATGACCGTGATGTATTCATTTACGCCGCACTTGTATCTTTTGAACACAATACAGCGTTCACAGCTACAGATGACCAAAGCGTTATGTTCCACATCTATCCACAAGATACATCAGAAGGACAGATCCGTTACGGTACTGGAAACTTGACTACACCGTCAATTTACAATGCCACTACGGAAACAACTGATCCAATCTCAAGCTAGTATTAAAAACTAGATACATTAAACCCCTCTTTACTGAGGGGCTTTTTGTTAGGCATAATAGTAATAGAGGAATTACCTTATTAAATTGATAACCTAGGAGGTTATATGGCTGACATTAGCATTTCACTATCAAACGTACATAACATAAGAAACTTGTTAGTTGAGGACTTAGGTCAATCTTTTAAGGTACGCAAACTTGGGGCGGGTGAAGAACTTGACCTTTCAGATAAGCTTAGAAAACTTGGTGAAATTATTACTGAACTACAAGGGATAGACTTTAGTAAATTACAAGCTGGTGACACACCTACAGCAAAAGAACTTTCAAAAATCAAAGCAATCCAAAAACGAACCAGTATTTTGACTGATGAAATCAATAGTATTAAAAGGTTTGAACTTGAGACGTATAAACGATGCTTTACTGATGATAATAACGGCAAGAATGTTGAAACACTACTAAACTCTCTATCAGAAGAAGACCGTACTGAACTTTTCAAACAAATCTTTGACAAACCTCGTATTGTTAATGCTCCCGAATTACCAATTGAAACTGCACTAAATGCTCAGGAGAGGAGACAAGTTAATGGCTAATCTATTAGACCTAATGAGTCCTGAGGATCGTCAGAAGGCCTTAGAACGTGGCAAGAAGCGATTGGAAGGTAAAAAGGGTGCAGCTATTTCACCCGAATTATATATTACTGCTGAGTTCGGATATTACTTTGGTTGGGAAGGTGTCTTAGCTATCAAACGTGGTTACATTGAAAAGTCTGACGCAAATAATCAAGTTATTAAAGAACCCTTTACATTAGAAGAAGTTATGGCACTACTTGAAGCCGCTAAAAAAGTATGGTATTCAAAGGTAATAGACACGTCACATGGATCACTAGTAGCAAATAGTTCTGTGTATTCAAAATCACCCGGAGAAGCGTTTAACAAAGGGATTAAACCCTTTACTGATAAAGCTGATATAGGATAAAACATATGGCTAATACAATTGTAGGAACAATCTCATACGACGTTAAGCTGAACCTAGCACAGCTTAAAAAAGATACTTCTCGAGCTGAGAAGATTGTTAAAGATTCCTACAATAAAATTAACAAATCACAATCTAGATCTCCTAGTGGTTCTGTGAGCGGTGGTTCTAAGACTCAAGCAGAAGGAATAACTAAAGACGTTCAGGCTCAAGTAAATGCAACTAAAAAGGCAGCAAAAGAGTCTTACGAAGCTATAGCAAAATATACACCCCAGATTCAACGTCAATTCTTATCAGTAGAACGAGCGAATAATCAGGTTTATAGTGCATCGACTCGCTCTGCAACTGCAATAAAAAAGTTTGGTACTGACTCAGTACAAGCTCAGAGAGCTACTAAATCACTCAACGTAGCAGTACAAAACCAGGTTATGAAACAGAGTAGTCTAGACAGCTCACTCCAAGGTACAGGTAAAAGCCTAGAGTTCTCTAGCGGAGCTGCCAGAGGTCTTACAGTTGCCCTTATCGCTGTTGGTGCTGCTATTGCAACAAACCTTAACGCAGGTATTCGTCGTCTTGACACTCTTAATAACTTCCCTCGTACAATGGCAAACTTTGGTATTAGTGCACAAGATGGTGAATTTGCTATTAAAGCTCTTGCTCAAGAGTTAATTGGACTTCCTACTTCACTAGACCAGGGCGCTAGGGCTGTTCAACGATTTACTGCTGTTAATAACGACGTAAAGGCTTCAACAGCTTTATTCTTAGCATTTAACAACGCAGTTATTGCTGGTGGAGCACCAATGGAATTACAAGCAACAGCACTTGAGCAGATTTCACAGGGCTATGCCAAAGGTAGAATAGACATGATTGAGTGGAGGGCTTTACTTACTGCCATGCCTGCTCAGCTTAACCAAGTAGCAGAATCTATGGGAATAACATCTACAGAGCTTGGCGAAGGCTTAAGAACTAGTTCTATCAGTGTAGACGACTTCTTGCTTACTATTGCAAAGCTAAACAGCGATGGTGTTGGAGCATTTACTTCTTTTAAAGAACAGGCAATGAATCAGGTTGGTGGTGTTCAAGTAACTTTGACAAACCTGAATACAGCTATTGCCCGTAGTATCGAAGGGATGCTGAGTGCAATAGGAACTGAAAACTTGAGAACTATTATTGGTGGTATTGCAGATCTCTTTCAAAACTTTGGCCGTGGAGTTAGCACTTCTGTTAATCTAGTTAAGACAATCGGACCGGTTGGTATAGGCGCAGCGGTTGGGATTGGTGCTTTAACGGCTGCGATGATTGCTACAAACGGAGCTACGACACTAGCCACAAGAGGACTGTTAATCTTTAGAGCTGGACTTACACTTATAAGCAAACACCCTATTATATTTGCTTTATCAGCAATAGTTGCAGGTGTAACAGCTTTAGGTGCTGCTATGGGAGTATTCAATTCAAATACAGACGAATCAGCTGATGTAGCGGCAGACTTAGAAAATTCTTTAAAAAACTACCAACCACCAATCAGGGCAGCAACAGAAGAGGCTGGCAAATTTGGTAAGCAAATGTCTAAAATAGATGACCAAATTAAAAAAGCCAATGAAGACTATAGATATAATCTAGCTAAACTGGTTTCAGATAAGAACGAAAATATTGCAAGTCTTAACAATACTTTAGCTTCTGAAAAACAATCATATGATAATTCTTATAAAGAACGCCTTGCTTCATTTGATAGGTCACAAAATGATGAAGAATCATCACATGCCCAAAAAACAAAAGCATTACAAAACCAGATTAGTTTCTTAACTAAATATAACTCTGACGCAAATAAAAAACAATTAGCTCAATTACAATTTTCATTAGCGCAAGAGAATGCATCATATCAAAAATCAGTTGCCCTGAAAAAAGGAGAGTTTGACGCTGAAACGCAATCGCAGTTTAGTCAGTATGAGCTAAGGAGAGCTGAGAACCAGAAAAAGTTAGATGAGGAGCTTGCACTTCTTGAGAAACACCGCATAGATGTAACAAGTGTCCGTGACGTTATGCTTCGTGACGAGATTCAAAACCTTAAGGATAGCCGTGATGCACAACTGCTCAGCTTGCAACAGCAGAGATCTGATATAGCAGCCCAAGGTGCAGCAAATGGAGCGGCATATGGAAATGCCTTTAATGCAAAATCTTCCAAGATACTATTAGACCTCACTCAACAACAGCAGGATGATGTTGCAAGGAGGTTTAGGAGCATAGCACTTCCATTCCTAGAAGCTGGACTAAAGTCTGGCGCACTCGGTAATTCAGCAGAATACAGGAGAGCTGAGTCACTTATATCAAGTAGAGGCTATGCGACTGGTGGTTTTACTGGAACTGGTGGAAAAAATGAACCTGCAGGAGTCGTTCACAAGGGTGAATATGTACTACCTAAAGAACAGGTAAACCAATCGACCGGAATGCCAAAAGCAAGTAGTAGCTCACAAAACATAACAGTAAA
>LV_Brine_h2_0102DRAFT_1000578_pt1 | contig 12511 bp, 10 predicted proteins | sample LakVidmifraction_3_FD_10600 | JGI IMG/M metagenome (IMG submission 10600)
TGCCGCCGTCAGATAGGCCAGATTGAGACCGGCCATGGTGCGCAACTGGCCCTGCGGATCGGCCTCGTGGCGGCGCGGCCAGAACAGGTAACTGGCCAGCACCGCCACCAGCGCGCCGATGACATTGTTGCCCGCGCGCAGCGCGGCATTGGCCAGCTCATGCGCGGGATCGCCACCGACATCGGCCACCAGCACGAATACCGGCGTGAGAAAAGTCGCGTACAGCCCATAGCTCACCGGGCGCAGCGCCATCGTCAGCACCGTCAGCGGGAACACCAGCAGCGCCAGCCCCAGCGGCGAATGCACCACCAGGCAGACCGCCACGGCCAGCGCGCCGCCGACCACGCTGCCGACGGCGCGCTCCATGCTGCGCGACCAGCTGTCGGCAATGCTGGGCTGCATGACCAGCATGGTGGCCATGGTGGCCCAGTAGCCGAAGGGCAATTCCAGCAGATGCACGATGAGGTAGGTCGCCCCGGCCGCTGCCGCGCAGCGCCAGGCGTGATGCCATTCCGCCGATCCGGCGCGCACGTGCAGCGCGGCCTTGCGCCCCAGTGCGCGCAGGCGGTGCAGCAGGGCAGACATGCCGTGGCGCGCCTGATGTCCGGCGCGGGCGGCCTGCTTGAGGCGGGCCGGATCGTCCGCGCCCAGGGCCAGCGGGGTATCGAGCTGCTGCAACAGCCGCCCGGTACCGCTGGGCAGGCGCGCCACCAGCTGGCGCAGGCGCAGCATGATGCGCGCATCTTCATCGGCGGCAATCGCCTCGCCGCGCTGCATCTCGCGCTGCATGGCCTGCAGCTGGCGCGCAATCGCACCCAGCACGCGGGCACTGCGCAAGCGCGCTCGCAGGGGCTGGTAATGCGTCAGCTGCAGGTCGGCCAGCACGGTGATGCCATCGAGGAGAGCCTCGGCGCGCGCCAGCCGCACCAGCAGGTTTTCGTAGAGACGACGGGACTCGGTGCGTTCGACCGCCACCGCATCGAGCGTGCGATGGGCGGCGGCCAGATCGAAGCGCGCATGGCGGCGGGTGTGGGCCGCCAGATCGGCGGCATGCACGGCATAGGCGGGATCGGCGGCATCGGTCTCGGCCGCGAGGGCGGCCAGCTCGGCCAGCGTGCCATAGGCGCGCGCCACCGCCTGGCGCGCCGGGGCGAAGGGGTGGATGCGCCACACCGTCAAGCCCAGCAGCAGCGCCCACAGGCAACCGGCGAAATAGATCAGGACATGGCTCTGCGCCAGCGGCCACAGCACCACCGGCGCGTCGGCCATGATGGCCGAGACGCCCGCCGCCAGCATCAGCACCAGACCCGCAGCGGCCCCGTAGATGCGCGAGAAGCCGGCCACGCCGGCGCAGGCCATGATGGTCAGCAAACCCGCTTCCACGCGCCAGCCGGCGGCGCTGGCGGCGATCATGCCGCCCAGCGTCGAGGCCAGCGCGAAGCCGCCCATGGAGGCCAGGCGCGCGCGATTGGAACCGGCGCTGTCGGCCAGGCTGGTCAGGAAGGCCCCGATGGCCGCCCACGAGAACAGGGGATTGCCCAGCCACTCGCCCAGCAGCAGCATGGCCGCCGCGCCGCAGGCCGCACGCAGGCCCTCGGAGAGGTTGGCGTGGCGCAGCGGGAACTGCAGGCGCCAGCGCTCGACACGGGTGCGGCAGCGGCGGCAGTAGTGCAGCAGCAGGAATCGATAGAGGGAAAAACGGACGGAAAAACGCGACGACAAGAGCGGCGGCATGATCGTGCTGGCGAGCGGGCAGGTGGAGGAGGGCAGGGCACTCGTGGAGAGTGCCGACACCTGCGCACTCACGGCGTCAAGACGTCATTCCGGTTCCGAATTCACGAGTGAGGAGGGGCGGCAGGTATCGGCAAGGCCAGTATAGGAATCAGGGCGTATTCATGGCATGACTTAAATTCACCGATTCCATTCCAAAATGGAATGCTGACGTTTTTTGCACCGAGGCGCTCCGGTACGCTTTTTTCTCTTTACCTGCGCACGCGGCCACCGGCAAACAATTCCTCGCTCAAGGCCATCCACGCCCGCGCCGCATGCGAGAGATAACCGCCGCCGCGTGTGACATAGGCTACCTGCCATTGCACTTCCGGCTCCACCAGCCGCACTGCCTGCAGCTGGTCGGTGGCGAGGCGGTGGATGAAGGGTTCCGGCAGCAGCGCCGCCCCCATGCCGGCCAGGGCCATGGCCACCAGCCAGTCCCACTGGGCGCTCTGGGCCACGATCTCGGGCCGGATGCCCAATTCCCCGAACATGCCGCGCAGGCTGCGGGTGAGGCCGAACTCGTTGTTGAGCAGCACCAGCGGCATGCCATCGAGCTGGGCGCAGCGCAGGGTGGCGCGGTTCTTCTGGAAGCGGCCGGCCTGGGCCACGGCCCACATGGGATAGCGCGCCACCGGCAGGGTCTGCAATTCCAGTTCCGGATCAGCGGGCAGGACCGTCATGCCGATTTCCAGTTCGCCATTGGCCACGCGTTCCTCGATCTGCGGGCCGGTGTCTTCCTTCAGGACGATGGCGATCTCGGGATGGCGCTCGCGGAAGGCCTTCAGCACCGGGGTGCAGAGGATGTTGATCATGGGCGGGATGCCGATCTCCAGACGGCCGCAGCGCAGCGCCTTGGTATCGCGCACCTCGGCATCCAGCCGCTGCATGGAGGCCAGGATCTGCTGGCCCTGCTCATACACCACGCGCCCGGTATCGGTGAGCTGCAGGCGGCGGCCATCGCGCACCAGCAGCGGGGCGTCAACCTCGTCTTCCAGCTGGCGCACCATCTTGCTGACGGTGGACTGGGTCACGTGCAAGGCATCGGCGGCGCGGCTGAAGCTGGCCAGGCGGACCGTCTCGGTGAAGTAGCGCAGGGCGCGGATGTCCATGGCAGCGGCTTTCGGCGGTGTTTCAGGGTGGCAGGGAAGTATGCATTTTCCGACTGGAACGACGGAATTTTAATCATACAGTGCATACCTGCCGGCTCCTATACTTGGGACAAACAAGATGCAAGAAGTCCGTCAAGGATGCACTTCACGTCCCCTAAAGAACCCGAGCAGGAGCACACTCTCATGGATAGCCAGCGCATTCGCCAGCCCGCCTTGGCCGGCAAAGTCATGTCCGCCGCCGAGGCGGCCACCTTCTTCCACAACGGCATGACCATCGGCCTGAGCGGCTTCACCCGCGCCGGTGACGCCAAGGCCATGCCGCGTGCGCTGGCCGACCGCGCCGCGCAGGAAGAGCTGCATTTCACCGTCATCACCGGGGCCTCGCTGGGCAATGGCAGCGATGGCCTGATGGCCGAGGCCGGCCTGCTGGCGCGACGCTTGCCGTTCCAGGTTGATCCCACACTGCGCAAGAAGATCAATGCGGGCGAGGTCATGTTCATCGACCAGCATCTCTCGGAGACGGCCGAACAATTGCGCAGCGGCACGCCCTCGCGCGTCGACATCGTCGTCATCGAAGCTGCGGCGATTACCGAAGAGGGTATCGTGCCGACCATGTCGGTCGGCAATTCGGCCAGCTTCGTGGAGCAGGCGCGCCACATCGTCATCGAACTCAACACCAGCGTGCCGCTGGCGCTGGAGGGGCTGCACGACATCTATCTGCCGGCCGCACGCCCCGAGCGCAAACCCATCCCGCTGACGGCCGCGGGCGACCGCATCGGCCGTCCGACCATTCCCTTCGATCCGGAAAAGGTGGTGGCCATCGTGCTCACCGAAACACCCGACAGCCCCTCCTCGGTGCTGCCACCGGACCATGAGACGCGGGCCATTGCGCGTCACGTGATCCATTTCCTCGAATGCGAAGTCGAAGCCGGACGTCTGCCGCACACGCTGGCACCGCTGCAGGCGGGCATCGGCACCATCGCCAATGCGGTGCTGCACGGGCTGGTGGAGTCACCGTTCCGCAATCTGGTGATGTATTCGGAAGTGCTGCAGGACAGCGCCATCGATCTGCTCGACTCGGGCCAGCTGGCTTTTGCCTCGGCCTCCTCGATCACGCTGTCGCAGGCCAAGTATGCGCATTTCCTGGCCAACCTGGATCGCTATCGCGACAAGCTGGTGCTGCGTCCGCAGGAGATCAGCAATCATCCGGAGCTGGTGCGCAGGCTGGGCATCATCGGGCTCAATACCGCGCTGGAATTCGACATCTACGGCAACGTCAATTCCACCCACGTGGGCGGCACTCACATGATGAACGGCATCGGCGGCTCGGGCGACTTTGCGCGCAACGGACAGCTATCGATCTTCGTGTCGAAGTCGGTGGCCAAGGACGGTGCCATTTCCAGCGTGGTGCCCATGGTCTCGCATGTGGACCACAGCGAACATGATGTGGACGTGCTGGTCACCGAATGGGGCCTGGCCGACCTGCGCGGCCTGGCACCGCGCGAGCGCGCGGTGAAGGTGATCGAGCAGTGCTGCCATCCGGATTACCGGCCGCAACTGCGCGACTATTTCGAACGCGCCTGCCGGGCCGGTGGCCATACGCCGCATCTGCTGGGCGAGGCGTTCTCCTGGCACCAGCATTACGCGCAACAGCGCACCATGCGGCTGGATCAGCATCAGGGTTGACGTGCGCCGCGCGCCATCAAAAAAAATGCCTGCGTGATGCAGGCATTTTTACGTTGGTACGCCGGACTCGCCAGCGAAACAGGCGCTCAGAAGGTTTCCCAGTCGCCCTCGCCAGCATCCTTCTTGTAGGAGGAGGAAGGGCCTTGCCCGGCAGCCGGCTGTGCCTTGGCGGCGCGCGCTGGTGCCACCGGAAGCGACGGCCTGGACACGGCCTTGGGGGCCGGCTTGGCGGCAGCCGCCGCACGCACCACCGGCACTGGCCGCACTACGCCGCCGGCGGTCTTGAAGATCCCCACCGCACTGCGCAGTTCGGTTGCCTGTTCAGACATGGCCTGGGCCGCCGCCGCAGCCTGCTCCACCAGCGCCGCATTCTGCTGGGTAACCTGGTCCATCTGGCCGAGCGCCTGGTTGACCTGCTCGATGCCGGCCGTCTGTTCCAGCGAAGCGGCGGAGATTTCGTTCATGATCTGCGTGACGTTGCGCACCGCCTGCACCACTTCATCGATGGCCCCGCCCGCTTCACCGACCAGGTGAGTGCCACGCTCTACGCGTTCCCCCGACAGCACGATGAGATCCTTCACATCCTTGGCGGCGGCGGCGCTGCGCTGGGCCAGCGAGCGCACTTCGCTGGCGACCACGGCAAAGCCGCGTCCCTGCTCACCGGCGCGTGCCGCTTCCACGGCCGCATTGAGCGCCAGGATATTGGTCTGGAAGGCGATGCCTTCAATGACGGTGATGATCTCGGACACCTTGTTGGAACTGTCGGAAATCTCGTTCATGGTGGAGATGACGCGGCCGACCACTTCGCCACCCTTGAGGGCCAGCGCGGAAGCATCCTCGGCCACGACGTTGCCCTGCCGGGCGTTGTCGGAATTCTGGCGCACGGTGGAGGTCAGTTCTTCCATGCTCGACGCGGTTTCTTCCAGCGATGCCGCCTGCTGCTCGGTGCGTTGCGACAGATCGGTATTGCCGGTGGCGATTTCGCCTGCGGCCACCGAAATTGATTCCCCCGAGGTCTGGATGCCACGCACGATGGTGGTGAGCTGCTCGCGCATGCTGGCCAGCGAGGCCATCAGGCTGGTGCGATCATTGTGCTTCAGGGGAACCGGCACCGTCAGGTCTCCCGCGGCGATATGCTGGGCGACCAGCGCGGCGGCTGCCGGCTCTCCGCCGAGGGCCTTGAGGATACTGCGGGTGATGGCAAGGCCGGCGACGATGGCCAACAGCACGGTGAGCGCGCCCCCGCCGATGAGCACTGCGAAGGTAGCGCTGCTGAGCTCACGGACCTGCTCGCCGCGTTCCTTGAGCAGCGATTCTTCGGCTTTCACGAATTCACTCTGCAGGCCGCGGAAGCGGTCCATGAAAACCTTGTCGTGGGTCGCGCCGAAGTAGGTTTGCAGGTCTTGGGTGGAGGCGCTGGCATTGGCTTGCTTGCGCAACCTGATCAGGGTCTGGTCGACCTCTTCGATCTTGTTGGTCAGCTCCAGCATCTCCGTCAGCCGCTTCTGCTGGACCGGGTTGTCGGCGGTCAGCGCCTTGGCCTGATCGAATGCCTTGCTGAACGCCTTGCGCCCACCCAGGTAGGGATCGAGAAACGCCTCGTTGCCGGAGGCCACGTAACCACGAATGCCGGTCTCGATGTTGACCATGTTGATCAGCATGTCGTCGGCCGCGCCCATGACCTCATAGGTATGGACATTCATGGCACTGGCCCCTTCGAGCCGGTTGAAGTTGAACAGCGAGAGGCTGCTTACCGCCAGCGACACCACCACCATGCTGAGAAAGGCCAGCCCCAGTTTTCGACCGACGGTCATTGATCCAAACATTTTCCTCACCCCATTGTTGCCAGCGCATCGCTGGTTGGTTTTCATGTCATTACGTTGAAATGTCGCGCATTGGAATGCGCGACAGCGTGCCCGCAGCGCTCTGCAAGAGGCGGCGGGGTCGTTGATGCAAACAGCTAAAAAGGAAGTCGAAGCGCGTACCCGATGCGCAATGGCATCAGGTCTTCATGGCCTTGGCGATGGCATCAGCAGCCTGGGATTTGAAAGAATCCCCGGTCCGGATGTCGGCATGAAGTGCCATCTCTTCAAACGTCGCTGTGAGGGTTTCCATGATCTGCTCAAGCCGGCTGAGCTGGTGGATCAGCGATCGGGAATGACGCTCAGCAAGAGCGTCATCCTCTTTTTCCATGGCCATTTACTGGTTCCCCGCTTTGGATGATAGATACGGATGCGCGCCTGTGCGCGGGGACATCATTCCTGTCCAACGTTGTCCGGGCCGGAAGCCGCCATTGGCATACACGGCCGCGCAGGACAAGTTGTTGAACTCACTATAGGTGCTTATCTCAGGCTTGAACCTCAGGCATTTCCCTAGATGACAACATCGCTGCCTGGATGAAGCGTGTCGGGACCAATGCTTCATAGGCAGCGGCCATCACCCCTGCAGCGCACCTCGTCCCACGGCCTGGTGCACCACGGAGGGCATCGCTTCCTTCATGGTGTCGATGAAGTGGCGCAGCCGGGCCGGGTAGAAACGTGCATAGGGGTACATCAGCGACACCGGCAGCGGTGCCGGCTCCCACTCCGGCAGCAATTGGACCAGGCGGCCGGCGGCCACATCCTCGGCCAATACCCATGATGAGCCTACCGCCACGCCCATGCCTTCGATGGCGATATTGCGCAACGCATACAGGCTGTCGGTGACCAGCTGCGGACGGAAAGCCACTTGGCGCTGTTCGCCGCTGGTGGCGTGGGTGAGCGTGATCTCGCGGCGGTAGAAGGCCGGAATGGCGATCCACGGGAAATCCGCCAGCTCTTCAGGCTGGCGCGGCAGGGCGCGGCCCTCCAGCAGCGCGGGGGCCACCACCGTCATGCGCGGCACCTCGGCCAGGTGGATGGCGACCACCGAGGGATCGTTGACTTCGCCGACCTGGATGGCGCAATCGATGCCTTGGCTGATGAAATCGGCGGCACGGTCATGCAGCAGCCATTCCACGGTGATGCGAGGATGGCGCTGCATGAACTGCAACAAGGGCCCGATCAGCTGCTTCTGCCCGAAGGCGTGCGGCACCACGACCCGCAGCGTACCTTCGGCGTGCTGGCGGGCACCGCGCAATTCGCTTTCGAACTCATCCCAGCCGGCCAGCAATTCCTTGGCGCGCTCGTAGCAGCGTTCGCCATCCTCGGTCATCTTCATGGCGTGGGTGGAACGCTGCAGCAGGCGCACTCCCAGCGAGCGTTCCAGTGCCTGCAGGCGGCGGCTGACGGTGGGCTGCGTGGTCGCGAGCTGGGCCGCTGCTGCCGACAGGCTGCCGGCCTCGACGATGCGCACGAAGGTCTGGATCAGCTCGATGCGGTCCGTCAGGCCGGTGGCGGAGAAACTGGGGGCAGGGGAGAGGGACTTGGTCATACGGCTAACGTATAACAATTCTGCCGCAGGCGCTACTACCAGATGCGAGCCGGGAAGCGGACAATCCGTTCCAACGCTGGCAGAAAGGGGATTTTTCCGGGCCGGCAGCCAGACCCACTTATCGAGGTTCCATCATGAACAGCATTCCCAAGACGCATACAGCCGCTCCCGCTGCGGCTTCCTCTCCTGCCCACGGCCTGTCGACCGGGCTGATCGGCCTGCTGGCCACCGGGGCCGGCCTAGCCGTGGCTTCGCTCTACTATTCGCAGCCCATGCTGGGCGTGCTGGCCGATGACATCGGTGCCTCCGAGCGCGCCGTGGGCATGGTGCCGATGTCGACCCAGCTCGGCTATGCACTGGGCATCCTGCTGCTGGCACCGCTGGGCGACCGTTATGACCGCCGCCGCATCATCCTCATCAAGGCGGCCATCCTGACGGTGGCGCTGCTGCTGGCCGGTGCGGCGTCCGGCATCGCTACCCTGCTGGCCGCCAGCCTGGCCATCGGCCTGACGGCCACGCTGGCGCAGGACATCGTCCCGGCCGCCGCCACCCTGGCACCGGAGCAGCATCGCGGCCGCATCGTCGGTACCGTCATGACCGGCTTGCTGCTGGGCATCCTGCTGTCGCGCGTGGTCAGCGGTTTCGTGGCCGAGCACTTTGGCTGGCGCGCCATGTTCGTGGGGGCCTCGGCCAGCATCGCGCTGATCGGCCTGGCCGCGTGGCGCGGGCTGCCACGTTTCCATCCGACTACGCATCTGTCGTATGGCGCACTGCTGGGCTCGCTGGGTACGCTGGTGCGCAAGCATGGCGCGTTGCGCCGTGCGGCGCTGGCCCAGGGCTTGCTGTCGGTCGGTTTCTCGGCTTTCTGGTCGACGCTGGCGGTGATGCTGCATGGCGCACCGTTCCACCTCGGCAGTGCGGCGGCCGGTGCCTTCGGTCTGGCCGGTGCGGCTGGTGCGCTGGCAGCGCCCCTGGCGGGCCGCATCTCGGACAAGAAAGGCCCGGAGCTGGTGACCCGTCTGGGTGTGAGCCTGGCGGCGCTGTCCTTCGCCTCGATGGCGCTGTCGCCGTGGTTCTCGACGCAAGGTCAACTGGTCTTGCTGGCACTGGCCGCCATCGGCTTTGACCTGGGCGTGCAGGCGACGCTGGTGGCGCATCAGACCATCGTCTACAGCATCGAACCCGGTGCCCGCAGCCGTCTGAATGCGGTGCTGTTCGTGGGCATGTTCATCGGCATGGCCGCCGGTGCGGCGCTGGGCAGCCTGGCGCTGGCACAGTGGGGCTGGATCGCGGTGGTGGCACTGGCAGTGGCGGCGGCCGTGCTGGCCCTGGTGGTACGCATGTGGCCGGGGGCAGCCAAGGCCCGTTGAGTTGGCGCCCTGCGGTGGTCTTGCCAAGGACAACGGTCCCGGCGTTTGCCGGGACCGTTTTTTTTTATATTTTTTCCACAGGCTGGACCATTTTTGCCGGATGGGAAGATGTGCTGCCGGCTCCCTCCCCGGGTCCACATCTTTTATAATCCGGGGCAGGAGACAACCCATCGCCAGCATGTTGCCCGCCCATCAATGCGCCCTGCGGCGCTGCCCGGCGGCCATGCAGCGAAACACAAAGCAGGGTGAACGGCATGGCACTGTATTTCAAGAACAAGCGACAGAAGACCTTCCTGGGTGCGCCCGTGGGTTGGCCATTGATGTTCCTGATGGCGGTCGACCTGTGCATTGCCGCGCTGATGTTTCTGTCGGACCACGACTGGAGCGGCCTGATCCTGCTGTATCCGCCGTTGGCGTTGGCCCTGGCCATGCTGGCCGATGCCCGCAAGGAAAAGCAGGCCGCCGAGGAAGCCAAACGCCAGGCGGCGCGCCGCCAGCGCTCCTGAGCGCAATCCGTTCTCCCTTCGATTCCCCACGCCCCCTCACCGATGACCCAAGTTTCTGACCGCGCAGCGCTGCTGCTGGTATCGCGCCTGAATTTTTCCTATCCCGGCCTGGACCTGTTCCAGGACTTCTCGGCCCGCATCACGGGCGGCGTGACGCTGGTGCGCGGCGGCGATGGCCGCGGCAAGACCACGCTGCTCAATCTGCTGGGTGGTTTGATGCCGGCGCGCGATGGCGTGCTGGAGTTGAATGGTGTGCGACTCGATGGCGAGCCCGAGAATTACCGTCGGCAAGTGTTCTTCATCGATCCGCGGACCGAGGCCTACGACCAGATGACGCCGCCGGAAGTCTTTGCGGCCCTGGCGCAACGGTATCCGCATTTCGATCATGGCTTGTTGCCGGCTCTCACCGAAGGTCTGTCACTGACGCCGCACCTGGAGAAAAAGCTCTTCATGCTCTCCACCGGCAGCAAGCGCAAGGTCTACCTGGCGGCCGCCTTCGCGGCCCACGCCACGCTGACCTTGCTGGACGATCCCTACGCCAGCCTGGATCGTGCTTCCATCCAGTTCGTTGCGGCTACGCTCAACGCGCATGCCGCTGATGCCGATCAGGCCTGGGTGGTGGCCATGTATGAGACGCCGGAGGCGGTGCGGTTGGCGGGGACGATCGATCTGGGTGACTGAGAAACACCAGGGCCTTGCCTTCCCGCCCGGTCCTGCCTGCTATGATCCACGGCATGGACACCTCCTCACCCGCCGCTGCCGCCGACTGGCAGCACCATGAACATCCGATTGATCCGCAGATCCGCGCCGAGATCGACAAGACGCTTGCGCGCATCGAATCCGAGCATCAGGTGCGCGTACTGTTCGCGTGCGAATCAGGCAGCCGGGGCTGGGGATTTGCCTCGCCGGACAGTGACTACGACGTGCGCTTCATCTACGTACACCGGCCCGACTGGTATCTCACCGTCTTCCCCGGCCGCGACGTGATCGAATTGCCCGTCAATGCCACCTATGACGTCAGCGGCTGGGACCTGCGCAAGACGCTGGCCCTACTGCACAATGGCAACGCCACGGTGGTGGAATGGCTGTCGTCGCCGGTGGTCTACCGGGCCGACGTCAGCTTCGTCGACAAGATCAATGCGGCGGCCGACCTGGTACATCGTCCGGATCGCGTGTTCCATCACTACCTGCAGATGGCACGCAAGAATTACCGCGAGTACTTGCAGGGCGAGCGCGTACGCCTGAAAAAATATCTCTACGTACTGCGGCCCTTGATGGCAGCGCTGTGGGTGGAGCAGCAGCGCGGGCCGGTACCGATGCGTTTCCTCGACCTGGTCGAGGCGATGGTGAGCGATGCGGCATTGCGCGCGGCCATCGATGCACTGCTGGTCATCAAGCGGCGCGCGGACGAGGCCGAAGAGGGCGCGGCCATTCCCGAGATCAATCGTTTCATCGAGCTGGAATTGCAGCGGCTGGAGCACGTGCCCACGCCGCACAAGGATGCGCGGGGCGAATATTCGGTACTGGATCGGTTGCTGCGGGATGTAGTGATGCAGGGGCAGTGAATCAGGCGACGCGCTTGCGCATGAAAACACTGTTGGGATCGTCCACGTAAGTGCCGAAGGGTCCGCACGGGACATAGCCGCAGCTTTCATAGAAGCGAATGGCAGCGTCCTGCAGATAGCCCGTCTCCAGCAGGAATTCGCGATATCCGAGCTGGCAGGCCCGGGCTTCAAGCCAAGCCAGCAGTTGGCGGGCCGTTCCTTTTCCGCGCTGTGCGGGCAGCGTGAAGAAGCGCTTCAGTTCGGCCCGGCCATCCTCCAGTCGCATGGCACCGCATGCTACCGCCTGGCCATGCTCATCACGTGCCACGGCGAACAGCACATCATCGGCCGCCAGCGCATCGATATCGATGCCATGATGGCTTTCGGGCGGATACAAGGGCTGCTGGTAAGCGTCCAGCGCTTCAATGAGCTGCCTGACCTCTGGCAGGGTGGGCGACTCCAGGGATATCTTCATGACAGTGGCTCCGGGTTCTGCGTCTACGCCACATCATCCCAAGCCAAGCCGAAGCGCGCCAGATATTTCTTGAGCCGATCCGCATCATTGGGTTTTGCCTTGGCATCCCGCGAGACCGCGAAGAGCGTGCGACCCGCTTCCGACAGCGAGCGCGAACGGCGGCACACGGCAACCACGGCGCGCAACTGCACCGCATCGAAGAGATCCAGCGCCTGCGCCTGCTCACCCAGCAAGGCGTCCAGATCAACGTCCTGCTCCCCCGACGCAGGCTGCGCACTGGCGCGCCATTGACGCTGCAGGCGCGCAGTCTCTTCCTCCACCAGCGCATCGTTGATGCGCCCCGCATCGGCCAGCGTGGCCATGCGCACGATGGACGCCGACAGGTCGCGGAAATTGCCCGGCCAGCTGGCCGCCGATGACGCGGCAAAGGCCAGATAGCGCATCCGGGCCTCCTTGTTGAAACGCACCACCTGTCCATGCTCGGCGCTGAAGCGTTCGAGCAGGTAGTCGAGGTTGGGTTCGATGTCTTCGCGGCGCTGGGCCAGGCCGGGCAGGGCATAGGTCCACAGGTTGATGCGGGCAAACAGGTCCTCGCGGAAGCGGCCCGCCGCGACCTCGCGCGCGAGGGCGCGATGGG
>LV_Brine_h2_0102DRAFT_1000584_pt1 | contig 12466 bp, 18 predicted proteins | sample LakVidmifraction_3_FD_10600 | JGI IMG/M metagenome (IMG submission 10600)
TTCATAATGGAGCGACAAACCAAAGGAATATTATCTTTCTGGACGCAGAAAAGCCGAATTATTTAGAGTAGTAGTATTAAAAGTTGTGTTTTAATGGAACAATAAGGAGGAATTAGGGGTTGGAAAATTTAAAAGTAAGAGTTGACGTTGATATATTAGCAATTTACGAAGGATTTGTTGCAATAGCAGTTTTTGTAGACAAGAAGTTTTCAACTATATTTCTAGAAAATTGTAATTAAAAGGAGATTGATAATATGAAAGATGTAAACCTACTAGAAACGAACGCTAAAATCACAGGTGACATGATGGGAAATTCACTAAAAGGAGTGTTTCCACGTATAAGAATGAAGATTATTGATGAAATTGTAGAGCTTAACAATAAGATTAAACATAACGAAGTCAAAGGATTTTTGATCATCAAACAAATAAAACAATGGAATTATAAACGTTTAATCAAAAAGCGTGAGAAGTGGCTAGGTATTTATAAATAAATTATAAAATTAAAATATAGTCGTGATTAATAATATTTTAGTAGACATCATCATAAATAAACTATATAATAAAACAAAGGAGTGATGAAATGAAAGCAAAATTTTTTACAAGAAATGCTATTTCATTCGAAGCAGAAAGTCCCGAGGAAGCAATGTTACTTGAAGCATTTTTAAAAATGGAAGGAAAACTCAAGGTATGGGACGAGGACACAGTTTATTTGGCAGAAGAAGCGGGAGCTAAGAAGGTTGTAATAGTGAAAAGTAATATGGAAGATTGATTTAGCTATAACTAAACTATATAATAATATAAAGAGGTGGTGATTAATATTTTAAAAGATTTACTTTGGTTTGTAAAATCAGATGTTGAGTTAAAATTTGAAACATGTTTGTATGATCGAGTTGAAAAAATTGATGGTTTTAAGTTTTACTCAAAAACCCATTCTCAAAGCGTTACCGATACCATTCTACAGTTAATTTAGAGTACACATATCAAATTTTATCTTTAATTCAAAATGCTATTAAAAGAAAGGAAAGGGCTATGTGTATAGAAGTTTCTGGTGGTGCTTGGAGAGAAGATATCTATATATGGAAAGGTAGTTTAAAGAAAGCGGAAAAACTTATATTTGAAATGATTAAACAAATACAAGAACAGTATTAAGGAGAGTGTCGTTGATGGTGAATGAAAAATCATGGAAAGATTTTAGAGAAAGCGGATTGCTTTGGTTTGTTAACACTACGCTACATATGTTTGGATGGGCTTTAGTTTGCGAACTTGAAGAAGGAGAGATTACAAGAGTTTATCCTGCAAGAGTTAAATTTAGAGGATTTACTGAAAAAATTAATTCAGATGGATATAGCAAAGTTTCTAAGTATTTAAAGGAAAATATAGATAAAATAAACGAAGACGCTAATGAATAAACTTTATAAACAGTTAAAACAGAACTTTTATCATGCATTAGAGAGGAGTTGATAACGATTAAAATATATCAGAACAAAGAAAAACCTTGGAAATGGATCGCAATAAGTATGGGAAATTACGAAAAAAATGTATTCTTTCATGTAACCAGAAGACCTAATAATCATTGGTTATGGAGACCTAGGTTTTTCGCTCACATCAACTTGTTTTTTATTTCATTCTGGAGAGATAACTCAAATTTAAAATTTGGTATAGGCTTAGGTAAGAAACAATACAGTTTAATTTTTCATATGTGATGTTTTAAAACTACGCTTTTATAGGAAGCTGAAAAAACAGTGTAACAGAAAGGGAAAATAAAATACTTAAAAAACTATCAGCAAAATTAACAAAGAATTTTAAAGAAGTGCCTTTATTTTATGTAACGTTTGATTTAAATAAATACAAAGAAATAGGTAAAAAAGGCTCATGTGAAGCGAAATTACATCCTAATCTTAAAGACGATGAATTTATTGTTGAACAGATTAGCACTTTGATTGATCATATTCGAGAAAACTATGATATGGAAGATTTAAGTAAGTAATTTACTTGAGATAAAAACTATTTTAACGCATTAGGAAGGGGTGTAGTGTTGCGACTATTTGATATTCACGAACAGATTGATGCGAGTTGGTATGAAAATACTGGGATTATATTTAAGAACATGAAGCGCAGAAAAGATAAGATCATGTACATAAGAAGAGAGTTTGTCATTGCAAAATCTCAAGAAGACGCACTAAAAATTCACAAGAGTAAATATCCGAATGAGTATACAGTAGATGAATCGTTGATGGAATTTGCTACTCCTTACATATCCAGGCATTGCAAAGATTTAAAGCATTCAACAGAGATTAAAATAAAAGAAGTTGAATTAGACAAAACGACAGTACACGAACTCGCTAAGATTATTACATTAGAACAAATGCATACACTTTGGGGTAGTCTTGATCTGATGAAACGAAGTTTATGATGGAAGGGTGATCGTGCTTGGTGAAAATAATTGAAACTAATATTACATATAGCGAAAGCGGAGAACAAAATGATTTTCAATCAAGAGTTATTGAAATGGAGTCTTGGGAAAGTTTTGTAAGTGAAATTAAAGAGGAGAAGTCTATTGACAGAACGCCTGCAATCGGAAACCTTGTTGGAGTAACACTACCAAGAGAAGTAAAGTCTATTAATTTAACGCATGATCATTTTCATATGACACTTACTTTTACTAACCCAGTTGGAAACACAATGCGAAAACTTGCTTATTTAATTAGTGAGTAAGAGGCTTTAAAACAACTACTTTAACAGGAATGAGGTGTAAAATGAGTAAATTACACACGGATGAAACAAAAGAGTCGTTCCAAAAAAGAATATACTCCATGCCGAAAGATTTATTAGACAGAGTGATTAATGATTTAGCTATATACGGAGTTTGCCTTTATGATAATAATGGTAAAATAAAATACGACAATTTCAGAAAGCAATGCTTGAATACTGCTGAATTGTTACTTGAAAATGATGTGCCTAATGAAAAAACTGATATTAGATATCAGTTGTGTGATTTTCTTAGCTTAGTTAAAACAATCACTGGTACTCGCAACTTTATTAGATTTATGAGTAAAAATTAAGTGTTAACAGGTAGTAGGTTTAGTTTGGAATGTTATTCAAGCATACAAAAGAAATATGCAGAATTTATAAGATACTACAGAAGACATCTATTCAAATATATCAAACTTTTCGAGAAAAGCTTTGGCGTTAAACTAAAATTTTATCAGAAAATGATACTGTTTATTCCATCAAATGAACAACGTAGACAAAAACGAATTGATAAAGTAATAAGTAAGTTTCAAAACAAGCAATTTTTAAAAATAAATAAACTATAAAATTAGGAGAGTGTTAATATGATTAATATTGAAAAGTTTCAATCAGAGATTCAAAAGAATATGCAAGCTATGGTAAACGAGCATACGAAGATTGTCAGAGAAAATCGTGAGTTGGAAGATAAAGTTAAGCAATTAGAGAATCAACCATTAGCAATAAATGTTGTAAAAATAGACAAGGAGGCAGTAGTAATTTTTGCAGCAGACGTAAGTGGCAGTATGGATTCTTGGGAAAGGATGGCGGGAAAAGAATATGCAGAAGAATTACTAAGTGTTTTAAGTGAACGGTATAAATCTGTATCTACGAGACATATTCATCATCACACTGAGGCGAAGTTGGTAAATAAAGGTGATTTTTTAGCAAAAAATGAATCTGGGGGCACGATAGTTTCAAGTGCTTACAGGTTGATAAATAAGGAATTAGAAGATTTTGATTATGATAATGAAAATTTAGACGTTTTCGTAGTGCATATTTCAGACGGAGATAATTTAACAAGCGATAACCTAAGAGTAAGTAAGGTTATCGAAAAGGTGTTTAAGAAAGTAACAAAAGTAATTTATGTTGAAGTAAGTCCGTTTACCAAAAATAGCGCACTTTTAAATGGTCGTAACGGATTAAAGAGTATCGAAAATGATAAATTCAGTTATGGAATTATTAAAAATATAGACGAAGTAGGTACCTTGGTGAGAGGATTTGCAACACTACACTTAAATTAAAACCACACTTTTATCGGGAGATTAAAAACTAAACTATATAAAAGAAGAGAGGTAACAAATGAAAAGAATTGAGTACATTGGTCAACATGACTCTTTTAAATTAATGGAAAAATTGTCCGAAAAAAAAGTGCGAGTAGATGCCATTATCACAGATCCACCTTACAATGTTAGTAGACAGTCAAACTTTCATACAATGGGAAGAAAAGGGGTTGATTTTGGAGAGTGGGACAAAAACTTTGACGTTGTAAGTTGGATTGCACCAGCATTAACCTTGCTGAAAAAAGGCGGAAACATTGTTATTTTTAATGATTGGAAAAATATGAGCTACATAAAAGATGAGTTAGAAAAACACGGTTGCTTAATTAAAGAGATGTTAATGTGGAGAAAGACTAATCCAATGCCTAGAAATAGGGATAGATTATATGTAACTAGTTGTGAGTTTGTTATATGGGCAACTAATGGTAAAGATTGGACTTTTAATAGACAACGAGATACATATGAAAATACAATTTTTGAATATCCAGTAGTTAATCACAAGCAAAGAATTCACCCTACACAGAAGCCTTTGGAGTTAATGAAAGATATTGTAAAAATACATACAAATGAAGATGATATAGTATTTGACCCATTCGGTGGGAGCTTTACTACTTCGGCAGCTTGTAAGGAATTAAAAAGGCAGTACATAAGTTGTGATTTAGAAAACGAGTATGTCAAAAAGGGAAAAGAGCGTTTAGCTCAAATTATATAAAAACAAACTCTCAAACACTCTTTAATGCTCTCGTTTTCAAGCTAATTTTCACGATAAAATATCCTATTTATTCGATCGGAGGTGACAAATGCAGGAAATTAAATATTACCTACACTATATATACAAGGAAGGTGGAAAGGAGGAGGAGAAGAAAATATATTCTATATGCGATGAATGTGCTATATCGTGTGCGATGGGAGATGTATTTATAATGAATTTCTACAAATGGAAAGTGGTAAGTGTAAAAGATGGTAAGATAGCAGGTAATTATTAATAACTAAATTTAATAAAGGTGGTGTGTAAATGAAAGATTTATTTAAAATAATTAAGAAAATACAAGCAACATCAAGTCGAAATGAAAAAGAATTAATCTTATCAGCACATAAAAACAATAAAAGATTAAGAAATTTACTTAATAATGTGTTTAATCCTTATCTAATTTTCGGAATTAAAGAAAAAAAACTTAACAAATTTATTAAAACAGCAAAAGGTATTGATCCTGAATTTCAAAAATTAGATGAAGTATTTGAATATTTAAAGATAAATAATACTGGTTCTAATGCAGTTGTTGAAAAAGTTGCGGAGTTTCTAATGACTGAATGGGATGAGGACATTAGAGAATTTATGTTTGAATGTATAACGAAGAAATTAAAAATTGGTGCTACGGCAAAGAGTATTAATAAATCATTTGGAGAGCAATTAATCCCTGAGTTTTCTGTAATGTTAGCTAAGAAGTTTGAAGACCATGAGCACAAAATTAAAGGTGAATTTGGAGTAACTTTGAAACTTGACGGAATTAGATGCCTAGTTGCTAAAGAAAATGGTGTGATTAAGTTTTTTACTAGACAAGGACAGTCTATTGATGAGATGAATGAGCTTATCGAAGATTTTGATAAGCTACCAGATAACATGATATACGATGGTGAATTGTTAGTTGTAAACAAAGACAATTTAAGCAGCGATGATTTGTTTAGAGCTACTCAAAAAGTAGTTAGAACAGATGGAGTAAAATGTAATGTTGAGTTTCATATGTTTGACTTATTACCAATTAGTGAATTTAAGTCAGGTAAGTCTAAAAAGAATTATGCAGATAGAATGTTAGATTTGCATGTGGGATTAGACTCATTCGATGCAAAATTTATTAAAAAAGTACCTATGTTGTACTGGGGGAATAGCAAATCTAAGATTTTTGAAATGCTTGACGAAGTTGTTGCAGATGGAAAAGAAGGATTAATGGTATCTAATGGCATGGGGTATTATGAAAATAAGCGTTCGGATAACTTGTTAAAGGTCAAGAAGATGCATACCTTTGATTTAGAGATAATTGGAGTAGAAGAAGGTATAGGTAAGAATAGAGGTAAACTTGGTGCGTTATTGGTCGATTACAAAGGTTATTCATGCGGTGTCGGAAGCGGATTTACAGATTTACAACGAGAAGATTACTGGGAAAGTCAAGATGAATTGATTGGTAGGGTTGCTGAAATCCAATATTTTGAGGAATCAAGCAATCAAAATGGAGGGTTATCCTTAAGATTTCCAGTGTTCAAATTTTTAAGAAGCTTAGGGAAAGAAGTTAGTTATGACTAAATGACAATCAATCGCAGGACGCAAACACAATGATGGAATTGAGATGGATAAAGTGTTTTATGAATTAGGTGAGAAAAGAACAAAGGGGAGAGTAATTTGAGCAGTACATTAAGAAGTAATTTAAGTAAAGAAGAACGTGAAAAGAAAAAAGATTATTACGTCACACCCGTTAAAAATATTGCTGAATTTTTAAATGAGTTTGTTGAATTTGAGCCAAATTCATTAAATGGAATTATTCTTGATCCATGTGCTGGTGGAGATGCTAATCATACAATGAGTTACTCAGAAGCACTGAGTCGTTTTGACAATAATTTAAAAGTAAAAACAATAGATATCAGAGAAGATTCTTTGGCTAAAACAAAAGCAAACTATATAAACCATAAGTTGTCATACGTACCAAAAATGATTATAACTAACCCTCCATTTAACGCAACGGAACAGATAATTAAAAAAGCTTTAGATGATGTTGAAGATGGCGGCTTTGTTATAATGTTGCAAAGAATTAATTTTTATGGTGGAAAGAATAGAAAGGAATTTTGGGACGAAATCGGACTCCCAAAGTATACGTTTGTACATCATAGACGTATTAGTTTTACGGATGACAACAAGACAGATTCAATTGAATACGGTCACTATGTTTGGCAAAAAGGATGTCGTTCAAATTTTTCAAAATTAATACTTATATAACTAAACTTTAAATAATTATTCATATGACTTTACATAGGATGAAAATTGATATATACTAGTCTTACAGATGAAAAAGGAGAGTGAATTTAATATGGATGGTAAAAAGATGAGATCACCACCTGATTATTGGCAAAATTACAAGAAAATATTACATTATATGTTAATTTAGTAGTACAAATCACCTATAAAATATACATATTTCGGGTTAAAATTTATGATAAAATGGATTTTTTATCGGGTTAGAAGATTATGAGAAGTTTTGAGTAAGAAATATTATATAGCTAAAGTTTACAAAACTTTTACATAGATGAAACTAAAAGAATACGAGGAGAGATGTTAATGGCTAGATTATACAATACGTGTGAATTCATTGGGAATATTAGCATTCCAAAAGACAAGAATAAGTTTCATGAAGTAATTTCTAACGGCAAAGGTTGGGAAGGTCATAAGTTAAACTTTGGAATTAAAGAGTCGAATACTAACAGTGTATATTTAGAAGTTTTTGGTGGATATTCAACTGATAAAGAGAACAAGGTGTACTCATTCAGCAAAGGCGGAAATGGAGAAAAAGGAATTAAGGTAGAAGTTCCTTGGGATGATCGTATGAAGCCAGGGACGATAGATATGATTGCGGACTTCAAGAAGGTTGTTGTTGATCTTACTACTGATTTCAAATTAAAAGAAGAAGTTAATAAGTTAAGATTTGAAATGAGAAAGCTTGAATTTAAAGAAGAAGGAATGACTGAAGCAGACAAAGAAAAATATGCTGAATTAAAATCACAAGCAGAAGAGAAGTCTCCTGACAGAAAGGAATTTATTCATGACTATGATGTAGTAAATTATTTGTCATCAGTTTTAGAAGATTATAAAGCTTATAAATTTAAAATTAATGGCAACATTGAAGTTAACGAGCATAAAGGTAGGTTTTTTAGGAAGTTCAAACCACAAACAATTGAAATTGTTGATAATGAAGAGCGAAATAAACTTTTCTCAATAATGGACATATTCTTCACAAAGGATAGTCTTGATGAAGCAGACTTTAAAAAGGAAAAGAAAATTTATATCAACGGATATATCATAAGTTATGACAGCAAAGCTAAAAAAGACGCATTTTTTCCACAACAATTCTTAATTGATGCACAGAAAATTGACTTTGAGAATGAAAAACATGTAGGGAGACTAAACGTTCTAAAGAAGCAATTTGTTCAAAAAGGAAAAGGTGTATATCATTTACCTTGGGAAGTTAATATTTATAGAGGTGCTGAAAAGGCTGAATTTACATACAAGGATTTAACATCAGAGCAAAAAGAAGCTGTTCATTTTGAATTAAATAAAGTAGAAGATTTCGCTCCAAAAGGTGGGGCTTTCGGTGAGAATATCGAAGAAAACCGTCTGAAGAAACCGTTATTAAAAACGTTTAACAAAGCAAATGACTTTACAACAGGTGCATTAGAGACTGATTATGATGCAGAAGATTTAGAATACATTACCACTGCTGATGAAAGTTATAAAGATGTAGCCAAAAAGGAAGAACCAAAAGAAGAAAAGTCAACAGAAAAAGAAAAGGTTGATGTAGACTTAGAAGATTTATTTGGATAAAAAAATAGAGGGTTAACGCCCTCTATAAATAAACTTAAAAAAGGAGAGATGTCGTTTGGGTAGAAAATATGGAAAAAGAAATGTAATAAAAGTAGATCCAATTGCTTATAACTTAGGATTAATTGGTGAAAGTGGTATCGGTAAAACAACTCTAGCAAAAGAAGTTTGCGAAACTTTAACTGGAGAAGATGGCTATATTATTTTCAATATAGGGAAGGAGGATGGGGTAGCCGCTGTTCCTGACGCAAGCTACGAGAATGTTCCTGACTGGGAAACTTTTGGTGAGATTGTAGAGGATATTATTGAAAATAGGAATACAGATTATAAAGATTTAAAAATGATTGCATACGACACTTTTGATGAATTAGTTCGAATTACTGAGCCAGAAGTAATAAGATTGCATAATAAATTAAATCCAGATAAAAAAGTTAAAACAATCAAGGCAGCTTTTGGCGGATACCAAGCTGGTGAAGATAAGGTTATTGAATTAATGCTTGATAAAATTTGGGAATTAAAAAAAGTTGGAATTACAATGTTTATAATCGGGCATACAAAACGTAAGAGTATGACTGATGTAGCAACAGGAACTGAATACGATATGTTGACTACTAATATGATGGCTAAATATTTTAATGCTATCAAAACAAAACTACATATACTTGGGGTCGCTTCAATTGACCGTACTATTGAAAAAACCAAAGTCAAACAAAAAATTGGCGATGATAAAATTGTTGGAAATATAATCGATGAAAAACGTGTTATTACATTCCGTGACGATAACTTTAATATTGATTCAAAGTCTCGCTTTTCAGAAATTACACCACAGATTCCGCTTGATAAAGATGAATTTATTAGAGCTGTTGAGGGTGCGATAAAGGTGGCGTATGAAAAGCAAAAAGGGAAAACAAAAGATATCGAAGAAACTAAAAAGCAACAAAATAAAGATAAAGATAAAAAGGTAGAAGAAATTATTGCTGATAAAAAGAAGAATAAAATTGACGAAAACAAAAATGCTGAGTTGATTTTATTAATTCAAGACAATTTCACAAAATCATCTGCTGATACAAAGGCAAAAGTCAAAGAAATAATGACTAAATATGAAATTGAATCATTTAAAAAGCCAGATGAAACACCTACTGAGGGATTACAAAAAATTGCAGACTTATTGAAATAATCGAATAGGGGATTAATTTTCCCTATTTATTTTTACACAAAAAGAGGTGAATATATGTCTAGAAAATGTACTTGTCAGATTTGTAAGTCAAAAGGAGATACGGATACGTTTTATAAGATTACTAACGATAAGGGACTTAATAAGTATTATTGCAGCAAAGAAGAGTTTGATAATTTTCAAGCTAAGAAAGAAAAGCGTTACAATTTACTAAAATATATAGCAGAAGAAGTTTTACAATTAGAAGAAGGTCAAATTGTTAGTCCATCTATGGTCAAGAAGATATCTAAACTTAATGAATTTTATGATTTTGAAGTAATTCATGAAAGTTTTATGGTTAATTTAGATACTATTCATTATTGGATTAAAAACAAAAACTTTAGCAATGAGTATGGAATGGTAAGTTACATAATGAAAATTATCGAAGGTAGTATAAATGACATATATAACAAGTGGAAACATAAGAAAAAGACGTTAATCAAACAAGAAAATCATTCAGTTGACCTTGGAGTTCTGAATGGTATAGGTAGTAGTAATTCAATGTCAAAAAAGACAGTAGAAGTATACTTGAATTTTTAGACAAGGAGGACGTTTAATGCAGTCATTGAAAGATTATCCTGAAAAATTAGTGTCTGATAGAGAAAATATTGAAGCCTCGTTTATTTTTTGCCTATGGCGTAATCCAGAATTATTTTATGATTATGAAAAAGAAGTCAAAGCTGACCGTGATTTGATGTCGCCTGACGGGATTTTCTACTATTCCCTTGCGTATGAAATGCACAAATTAGGATTTAAAAGTTTTGACGATGCTAGTATTTTTAGCTACTTAGAAGGTAAACAAACTTTAAAAGATGGATTTGTTAGACGTGGTGGTTATAAGTCAGTAGATGATATTAAGAAAATACTGAACGAAGATAACGTTGAGACTTATTATGACGAATTAGTCAAAAGTAATATGCTTTTACAACTTCATGACAAAGGATTTAATGTTGAAAATGAATTAAACAAATTTAAAAAAATGACAAGCGTACAATTATACGATTACTTTGAATATCAGCTTGATAATATTTTTCTTGGCAGAGGTGCAGGAGTAAAAATTGGTGAATTAGATTTTGAAGATGGATTTATTGAAGCATGTGACAAAGGTGAGGAAATGGGTTTGAGTTATGCGAGTGCTTGCCCATTATTAAACTACCATACTTTAGGATTACATAAATCAAATGTACAGATATTTGCTGGATTCTCAGGAACAGGAAAGAGTAGTTTCTGTATTCATTCGTATATATTATCAATATTAGATCAAGATGAAAAAGTTATAATCATAGCAAATGAAATGAACAAAAGAGCTTGGCAACATATCTTAATGGCTACAATACTAAGCCAAAAAATAGGCTATTACGGTTTGCCTAGAAAGAAACAGAAGCTAGGTAATTTAAAAGATGAGCAAAAAGAGAAGATGGAAGAAGCGAGAAAGTATTACAATGATAATTATAAAGGTAAATTAAAATTTGTAAAAATATATGATTATAGTATTGGAGATGTTAAAAAGGTAATTAGAAAAATGTCAAAACAAGGCTTTGGATACTTCGTTTACGATACTTTTAAGGCTCAAGATTCATCGTCAGCAACTATGACAGGAGAGCTAATTGAGGCGTCTAAACAACTATTGCAAGTAGCAGAAAAAGAAGATGTAGGAATAATTATCACTATGCAGTTAGCTATTTACATGGAAAACACAAGATATTTAACGGCAGCTTGCTTATCTGGTGCTAAAGGGGTAAAAGAAGTTGTATCCGAATTGGTTCTTACAAGACAAATTTGGGACGATGAATACGCAGATGGCAAATACGATATTAAACCCTACAAGTATAAACGAGATAGTAGTGGTAAATATACAAAAATAAAAGAAGAAATCTTACTAAAGACTGATAAAAAATATATGATAATGTTCTTAGATAAAACAAGAAATGATGAAGGTGATACAACTTTAGTTTATCAGTTTGATGGTGCATGGAATAAGTGGACAGAGTTGGGATATTGTACACCTAAACATCAAAGGTAGGTGAATCGTCATAGATGTTTATGGTCTTAAAAATCATATAATAAATAATCCTGAAAAAATAGAAATAATACTTGAGAAGTCTGATTTTTATAAAATAGAATATAATTCTAGGAAATCAGAATATAGGTGTGCAAGAGAAGAAGGTAGCAACCCTACATCTGTGAAAGTAAATAAAAATACACTAGGGTCGTCGTGTTTTTCTACTAATTTGCATGGTGACTTAATCACACTTATTCAAGCNAAATTGGGTTTATCATTTCCGAGCACAATAAGCAAGATTGCAGATATGATTGGCTTTAAAAGTAGTGAAAAAACTGAAACTTTTACACCACCTTTTGGTGGATTTTATAGAAAAATTTTAAAACTAAGAAGTGATGAGGATGTTGATTTACAAACTTATTCAGATGATATTTTACTAGACTACGAAAGCATTCCTAATATGCTGTTTTATAAAGACGGAATTTCAACAGATGTACAGTTGCAGTCTGAAATTGGCTATGATTGTATGAGTGGAAGGATAAGTGTGCCTTGGAGAACGTTTGACGGAAACGTTCTTGGGATCATGGGTAGGTTGAACAAGT
>LV_Brine_h2_0102DRAFT_1000592_pt1 | contig 12362 bp, 19 predicted proteins | sample LakVidmifraction_3_FD_10600 | JGI IMG/M metagenome (IMG submission 10600)
GGACAAGTTGTTGACGTTAGTTTTATCTTGGGTGAATCGGAATCTCCAAAACTTTCAGAGCAAAACCTACAATTTTTAAGTGGGGAGTGAAGAGATGAATAAAATTAAAGATCGCGACATACAATCGAAGCGTGGAGAAATTCCGTTTAATCGCCCTGTCTATATAACTGAAAATGCGTGGCAAAACGCCTTAGATTATTGGGAAGAAGCATCTTCTAATATTGAAGACGAAGACTTGCCTACACTTTGCGAGCTTTGGGCTATGATACACTTCTACGCGCTGGGTTTCGATCATGGTGGGGCAAAGCAGGACGAAAAGAAATGAATCTCAACAAAAAAGAAATGAATCTCAACAAAAAAGAATTTAGAAAATGGATCAGGGCTCTGCGCTCTGGCGAGTTTAAGCAAGGGCTTGGAAGACTGCAGGAAATAGGGACATCAAATTATTGTTGCTTGGGCGTAGCTTGCAAAGTTTTGGCGCCTAAGTATGAAACTATAGACGGAACTTTGAGAGGAGTCGTGCCAAGGGTAGATTTTGGCTCGCCTAAATGGCTGAGCGGGATAAACAGAGACTTTGAATTTGAGACCGGCAAACCTCTTATACAACTAAATGACAAGGCTGGGCTTAGATTTGATGAAATAGCGGACCTTTTAGAGGCGGTTTATATTCATAAGGTTTTGGCACCATGACCCCAACCATTAAACAATTAAAACTGCGCCCCGCCTTGTGGATCTTTGCCGGCGAGCATCCATTCATCACTATGCCAGACGGGGGTTTATGGTTGTTGCACAGCAAATGGGTTCTCCATCGTCAAGTTAAGGGCTGGCAGGAGTACGTGCTTAGGAATTACGAATTTCTGGGGTGGCTATGAAAAAACCGACGCTCGCGCAATTGAAAAAACGTCCTGCTCTGTGGGTTTTTGCAGGTGAGCATCCGCACATCACTATGCCAGACGGGGGTTTGTGGGAGTTGTTTTACGGTAAATGGGTTTTCCATCGCCCAAAGGACTGGCACTATTACGTGCTTAGGCATTACGAGTTTCTGGGCTGGCTATGATCTACGTTTTGGCACACATAGCAGTCGGACTCAGCATGGCGCTGTACTATCTAAAAAAATATGGTGAGACACGGGTTTCAAGGGACGAGTACCTTTTTGCGTATTTTTTTTTGTGGCCGCTACTTTTGGTGGGCATATATATATTGAGGGACTTATGAAACTAGAAAAACTGCGAGAAATCGCAATGGCCGCAACACAGGGCTGTGACCATATTGAGCGGCGAGATGATGACTCAGGCTATATCTCCTATATCGTACATGGATCGGGAGATTTTGCGGTATGCTGCGAGGTAGCGAACACAAACGCACGAAACAACACAAAATATATCGCAACATTCTCACCAGAAATGGTGCTAAAACTTTTAGAGGTGATTGATGCTGCGGAAGAATGCCTAGAAGGATTTACTAGACATCCTCATCCAGCAATGAAATACAACGAGCATCAAGTGCGTCACGGGGCACATGAGGATTTTGCAATCGCGCTAGCTGCGCTAAAGGAGACAGAATGACCAACAAGAAAAACTGGGGAAAGTTGATTGCGGCATTTTTTGAAAAAGTTAAGGATTTACAACTAGACGCAGAAGATCGCTTGCGGGAAACGGGATCGCCAAACTCCAATATGGCTGCGGCGTATCTAGGGCAGGTCGAGGCTTACGATGTGATTTTACAGCTACAAGACGAGCTTTTAGATGAGGAGACAGAATGAGGTATTTAATTTTAGCTGTATTACTCGCTAGCTGTAAATCGCCTGTTAATTGTAGCGTAGTCGTCATGGCCACTTCTGAATTTCCAGCGAAACTCACACCAACAAATATCGTCGGCACCTGTTTTTGCTCTACGGAGCGCCCGAGGGGCATAGATGATTTTCCGATGTGTCAGATAACCCTTAAGGATGGTGCAGAATGAAACAACTTGATGATCATGAGTTGCAAGAGTTAAAAAAATGGGCAGAGCGCTCTGCAATAATCGACGTTCCAGACCTTGTTCTACGGTGCGTCCATATGGCGGAGGAACTCGCTGACGTAAAATTTCAGCGCGATCAGTTTGAGAAAGCAGCGAAAGAATGGATGGACGCGTTTGATACTCTGAAGGTTAAATCCCATGCGGTATCTGGTGGTTTAAACGAGATAACAGCAAGAGAGATAAGTATAGCCGTTTACGACTTTAACGAAACTTACGAAGAAAAATTAGGTCATTGTAATCGCAGGGCTTTTCATGCCGGTGCTTGGTGGGCAATAGACACAATGAAAGGGGTCAAATGAAAAAGCCATCTTGGGAATTTAGTTTATTGTTTTTTGTAGTCATAATCTCAAGCATCATCCTTGGTGTGGTGGTGGTTCATACACTTTGGTGGCTATGCCAACGGATTGGAGTTTGTTAAATGAAAAATATAGAAGTCGGAAAAACTTACAAAACTAGGAATGGCCGCGAGGTTAGAATTTACGCACTTGACGGGATTGGGTTGCAAGCTATTCACGGTGCTATTTTTGAGGGCACAATTTTTTTTTCGGTTGGTATTCCTACTCGTGGGACTCAGACGGTTCTTATCTTGGATGTGAGCCCAGCGACTGTGACATAGTAATACCGCCTTTGAAATATGAGGGAGTAGCTAGAATCGCTAGCTACTTTGAAGGTGGCAACCCTAAGATTTATGTCCCGATTGAGTTTGCAGGGCTAGAAGTTGAATATACTTTAAAGGAAGTAGAGCCATGCAAATAGACGAATTGTTTCACGTGAAACGCCACGCTGCGACATAAACTAGGCCGAGCTATAGACTTTACAAGGTCCCGTGTTACCCTAAAAGGGTTATGAAGGTTCCCACAAAAGAAATAAAAGTTCGTATGCCAACGGCTTTATACGCTCGTTTGGCTGAAAAGCTCCGCACAGACGGCTGGATGACTAACGTTACTCAATACATCAACCATGCCGTCTATGAGTCATTGCCTGAAGAAACCCCAATAAAAAAAGCTCCATTAGTTGATCGCGATTTTCTTAGGGAGATTGAATACAAATGAGCGCCGGCCAACCAACGAAATACAGGCGCGAGTTTTGCCTCATGCTTATTCAACATATGGAGAAGGGTTTTTCTTTCGAATCCTTCGCTGCAGACATAGATTGTGGCAGTGAAACCATGTACGGATGGGCTCGCGTACACACTGAATTCTCACAGGCTAAGAAAATAGGCCATGAAAAAGGGCGAAAACAGCTAGAAACGATCGGAATGATGGGAATGAAGGGCGACAAGGGCAAGAAGAACGAAGCCGGAGCGCACCAAATGCCAAACTTCAACCCCGCCAGCTGGATTTTCACAATGAAGAACCGCTTTGAGTGGAAAGACAAGGTTGAGCATTCCGGCTTGATTCAAACGAAACCAGATAAAGATATCATCGCTGAGAAAATTAAGAACGGCGATGCTGAAACCTTGGCAGCTTTAGCAGTATTGGCGAAGAACCAAGCGAATGAACCAAAAGACCCTTGATTATTGGCGCGCCTTTCCCCACACATTTGCGCAATATTGCTCAGATGGGGACTGGAAGCCATATCCCCATTTAGAATATATCTCGCTCAAGATTGGCCCCGCTATTATAAAGGGCGGCGCTCGCTTTATCCTTGAGGCTCCACCGAGGCACGGTAAGGCGCTTGCAGTTGATACGCCAATCCCAACCCCGAAAGGCTGGGTGGCTATTGGAAGCTTAAGGGCTGGCGACTTTGTTTTTGATGAAAACGGAGCACCCACAAAGGTTGTTGCTGTTTCGCCTGTATGGAAAGACCGAAAATGTTACAAAGTATCCACAAGGAATTCAAGCATTGTCGCAGACGCTGAGCATGAATGGCTTGTTAGATTGTGCCGAAAAGCTCAAGTTTTTAAAAAGAAAACAACCGAATACCTAGCAAATAGGTCAAGCCCTAGAGGGCCTCTCGTCGAGCATGCCGGCCCCATCCAATACGGCGAAAAGAATTTCACAATAAAACCTTATTTGCTGGGCGTTTGGCTTGGCGATGGAACATCTAAGAACTTCACAATCTCTAGCACAGGTGAAAAGCTGCGGTGGATTCGCTCACGAATAGACAACCTTGGCGTTAAAACGTCGGACAGGGCAGGCAATCAAAGCTTTGGAGTCATTGGCCTTATAAGGGACCTTCGGGCTTACGGGCTTTCCCCTAGAAAATTTATCCCGCAAATATTCCTAGAAGGAAGTATCGAGCAACGATTGGAACTATTGCGCGGCTTAGTTGACACTGACGGTCATGTCACCAAAGGCGGACAGGTGGAAATTACAACAATCCACAAAGGGCTTAGCGACAATATTTTGGAGCTTGTGCGCTCGCTGGGCGTTAAGGCTTCAATGTCAGAGGGTGACGCCACAATATACGGACGCTTCATATCGAGAAAATATAGGGTGACTTTTTACATGGAAGGGTGCGCAACCTTGCCGCATAAGGCCAGGAAGACAAGGAACGCAGAAAGAAGCACCGGGCACTATCTAAGATTTGAAAAGGTTAAAAACCAAGACACGGTTTGTATTGAAGTCGAAAGCCCGAGCCATTTATTCTTGGCGGGGCCTGAGATGATACCAACCTGTAATTCGGAGCTTTGTTCGCACTGGCTACCGATTTGGTTTCTTGATATGTTTCCAGGAAAGCGAGTCATTCTTGCATCGTACAATGCGCAGCTCGCTACCGACTTTGGCCGTCAAATTCGCAACACAATCGAATCAAATAAATACGTAACGACTGCGGTTTCTGGGGACTCATCCGCAGCTCATAGATTTTCGACGCTAACCCAAAACCCTTCCAAGCGCGGCGGTTTTTTGGCGGCGGGCGTGAATGGAACCATGACAGGTAAAGGCGCTGACCTTCTAATTATTGACGACCCGGTGAAGGGCTGGGAAGACGCCAAGAGCGTGAGGCACCAAGAACGCACTATCGATTGGTATAATTCAGTAGCTAGAACGAGGCTAGAACCAGGCGCTTCGATTGTGATTATGCAGACCAGGTGGCATGAATCTGACCTTGCGGGGAAGCTAACGGGCCCTTCGTTCACTAAGATAACGATGCCAGCGATCGCCGAAGAAAACGACATATTAGGCCGCAAGGAAGGCGAGCCGCTTTGTACAGAACGCTTTAGCCTTGAGGCATTGCAAGAAATCAAAAGGGAAGTAGGCGGCTTAGTTTGGTCTGCGCTATTCCAACAAGACCCAAGCCCACAAACCGGCTCGATTATAAAAAGCGAATGGTGGAAGTTCTACAAAGTCGCTCCAAAGTTCGACCGCGTTATCCAATTCTGGGATTGCGCGCACAAGGCGGGCGTAGATAATGACTATTCTGTATGTGCAACCTGGGGAGAAAATGACACGGGATTTTATCTTTTAGATGTATGGAGACAAAAAGTTGAGGCCCCCGACCTTGAACGCGCAGCAATAACGCTTTACAATCGAGATAAGCCGCATTCAATCGTAATAGAAGACAAGGCTTCTGGAATCGGTTTAATTCAGTCTTTAAGACGAAAGCGGCTTCCAGTGTTAGCATACAAAACCGGGAGCAGGGACAAAGTGACAAGAGCATTAAACGCATCGCCACAAATTGAAGCCGGTAATTGCTACCTACCAGAAGACAAGCCTTTCGTGGCTGACTTCCTTTTAGAGCACCAAAAATTTCCCAACGGAAAACATGACGACCAAGTTGACACTACGTCAATGGCCATAGAAACCTTCACAAGCAAATCAAAACCAATGATAAGGGCGCGCCTAATATGAACATCCTAGAATTTTTATTCTCTAATAAAACACCCGTTGAACAAAAGGGCCTAACCAGAAGCGCCGTATCAATGGAGACAGCAACAGCGCAATTCTCGCCCCGAGATTATGAGTCATTTTCCAAACAGGCTTACATGATTAACACGGTAGCTTTTAAGGCCATTAGCCTTACCGCGAAGGCAGCGGCCACTATACCGCTCAAGGTTATGGAGAAGCGCGGGAAGGAATACGTTGAGATAGAAAATCAACCGATCAATGACCTATTAAAAAACCCTAACCCCATGCAGTCACAAAGCCAATTCTTCGAGGCGGCCTATTCTTATTACCAGATTTCAGGCAATAACTTCACTGAGAAATGCACGTCAATGAATGGAAAGCCAATGGAAATTTGGAGCGTTAACCCGCAGTATTTGCAGGTTGTGCCTGGTAAATCTAAACTTCCTTCTAGTTATATTTTCAAATTCAAAGGAACAGAAATTCATTTTCCAGTAGACCCCATCAAGGGAACTTCTGACATGCTGCACGTTAAGTCTTTTCATCCTTTGAATCATTGGTGGGGAATGTCGGCACTAGAGGCGGCGCTTTACTCTATTGACCAACACAACGCCGCAGGGGAATGGAACTTAGCATTGCTTCAAAACGGGGCGCGTCCATCGGGAGCTTTAAAGGTTCCAGTATCAGAGACAAACAGTTCTGGAACATTGTCAGACGAGCAATACGAAAACCTAAAGTCTATGATTCGTAAGCAAAACACCGGCCAGGCCAACGCAGGGAAAACACTATTGCTAGAAGGCGGTTTAGAATGGCAAGAAATGGGCATGAGCTTAGTTGATATTGCTTGGATTGAAGGCAAGAATTGCTCAGCTCGCGAGATTGCTTTAGCCCTTGGGATGCCGCCGATTCTCTTGAGCATTCCAGGCGATAGCACCTTTAAGAACTACGAAACGGCGCGCATGGCTCTTTACGAGGAGTCAGTTATTCCCTTGTGTCGTTTGTACCTTGGCGAGCTTTCTAGGTGGCTAAGTGTAGGCTATCGAAAAGATTATAAAATTGTTCCAGACCTAGACAAGATCGAAGCACTAGCGCCTAAGCGCAAAATGAAGTTTGCAATGATTAAAGATGCCACTTGGATGTTGATCAACGAGAAGAGAAAGGAGATGGGCTTAGTCGAAATTGACGGCCTAGACCTTCTTGAGCCTCAACTATTTAGCGCCGAAAAGGTAGACGCGCCCAAGTTTGACTATCCTATCGGTCAGACCAAGACCGAAGAACTAGACCCGCATGAGGTAAAGTTTGTAGAACCTAGTGAGATTAAGCAAGTAAACCCCATTACAAAAAGCGAGAAGAAAAAGGTTTTTGCCCAAATCAACCAACAAAGGAACTTTTTCGCCAAGTCATTCGAGCAAGACTTGAAGAGAAATATTTGAAAACTTAGCAGCTGACCTAGGTGGTATTGAGGCATCAAGCAAAATTCAGGCTGAATCGTCATCACTTCGCATTTTAGACTCTTACAACTCAAACTTTGAAAAGGTTATCTCTAAGCACATTAGACGCTCTGCCGAAGCATTTGGAGAAAACATCATTATGGGGGCCAAGTCAGCATTCGGGACTTCATACGAAAAGAAGAACGAGAGGCAGTTTTCGGGATGGGTTGAAGAGTATGTTGAGGAGCGCACGGGCGAAAGCGTTACTAATATTCAGGGAACTAACGAAAAACAAATCCGTAAGGCCATTCGTGACGCTATAAACGAAGGCGTAAACGACGGCCTAGCAACCCCTAAGATTGCCGAGCGCATTCGTGAATCAATGGGTGACATATCAAAAGCACGCTCCATTATGATAGCTAGGACAGAGATTGGAATGGCATCAAACAACTCATCACTGGCAGCGGCTAAATCTTTAGGGGTTCCGAACTTAGAAAAGGAATGGATCTCAGCACAAGATCAACGCACAAGACCCGGGGACTTTAGCGGGGACCTAGAGCATCCTAATCACCTAGTGATGAACGGGGTGAAGGTAGACCAGGACGCTAAGTTTTTGGTGCCACCCGGTGACGAGATGAGTTCCCCTGGCGATTCGGCAGGCGGCGCGGGGCAGGTTATAAATTGCCGTTGCGTGATGACTTTTGGATTGGGGAATTAAAACATGCCGAACATCGGGCCACGTAAAAAGCTAGGGCCTCAAGGTCCAAAAGTAAGCGTTAAAAAGATAGAAGAAAAGCCCAAGGCAATTTTGGGCTACGTCTGCGCCGAACAGAAAGAAAAAGGCGTGATTGTAGGAAGGGTACAAGATGAAACTAACCTTTAAAATGTTCACACATGGGGGTTTACCCCTGGATTTAGAAGGGGCCGACTCGGTCGAAGTCGTTTTTCCATACGCCAACAACCGAACCAAAAGGAAAACCAGGGGCAAGGGCCTTGAGATTACCGGGAAAAATCAGTGTGAAGTGACGCTTGACGATTTTGAAATTGACGCAATGCCGGAGAATGAAAGCGTGAATGTATACGCTCAAGTAAAAAAAAGCGGGATTGTCCATGACGTTTTGTTTAAAGACGCCTTCGCTGTTATCATGAAGAAAGGGCGCAAGGGGATCGAACTTAAATGACAGAGAAATATCAAGTCAAGTCTTTCAGCATGAAGGTTGATGAGGTTGACGAGAATGACGGCTTCGGTGTTATTCGCGGGCTTGCGTCTACATTCAACAATATTGATCTTGGCGACGACAGGGTGATGCCTGGGGCATTTAAAAGAACCCTAAAGCAGAACCACGGGAACGTTATGGTTTTGGCCGATCACATGTTTTTCGATCAAATCGGCTGGGGTATTCATGCCCTCGAAACCGAAAAGGGTTTAGAGGTCGAAGCCGAAATTGACCTTAAAAACCAAAAGGGACTTGAAAAATACCGCCTAGCCAAGCGAGCCTTGACTTTAAAGGGCGCGAATATGGGCCTTTCTATCGGTTATCAGGCCGTTAAGTTTGACTTTGAAGAGTTAGAAACCGGCGAGATGATTCGNAATCTAAAAGAAGTTAAGCTTTTTGAATATTCACTCACGGCTATGCCGATGAACACAGAAGCTATTATAACAGACGTGAAGACGGCGCAGGGCAAGGAATTGTTCCTTAAACAAATGCACGAGCACGCGATTAAAATTGGTTTAACAATGCCTGAAATGGCTGAATGGGCACTCGCACAGCGACCCGCCCGCGACATCGACGACCCGAACTTAGATGTTCACTCGTTATCGTCACAGTTAAAAGGCATTTTGAATAACATAAAAACAAAATAGGAGAATACCAAAATGAGTATGGAAGACATCAAAGGCGACATCCAAAAAATCGGTGAAGCCGTCAATGCATTTAAAAGCACTGACACAAAATTAGAAGCAGAAATCAAATCACGCGGCGAAGCTACGGCTGAGAGCAAAGCAAACCTTGAAAAAGCTAACGAGGCTATTTCTAAACTAGAAACTAAAGTCGACGAGGCTTATGCGGCTATGAAGCGCAGCGCTGCGGGCGATTCTGATAAAGACTCAAACACTATCGATCAAAAGTACAACAAAGCTTTCTTGAACTTCATGCGAAAAAACGATTCTAGCGAAATGCATTCCGTTTTGGCCGAAGCTCGCAAGGGTGTTGCTACTGGGGAAATCGAAGTTAAAGACCTTAGCCGAATCGTTGCTGAAGACGGTGGTTTTTTGGTTCCCGTTCAAATCTCTAACGACGTTATCACTCAAACGTTTGATTCTAACCCACTACTTGAGCTTGCTTCTCGCGAAACAATTTCAGGCGGCGCTCTAGAAATCACTCAAGACCTTGGCGACATGGACGCTGAATGGGTTGCTGAAAGACAAGCACGCTCAAAAACAGATACCCCAGTCCTTAAAGTTCAAAAGATTGACGTTTTTGAAATGTACGCGTACCCTCGCGCAACTACTCAAATACTTGAGGATGCTAGCCGCAATCTTGAGCAGTGGCTTTCTGGCAAAGCTGCCGACAAGTTCAAGCGTAAATTGGCTTTGGCTGGTTTGCTTGGTACTGGTCAAGGTCAACCAGACGGAATTTTGACTTATCCTGCACTCGCTGGTTCTGGCCCGGTTGTTGGACAAGTTGAAGACGTTGAGTTTTCCACTGCACTTGTAACGGCTGATGACTTGATTGACCTTTCTGAATTGAAAGAAGAGTATCTTGCAAACGCAGTTTATGGAATGCACAGATCTACAATCAAGCAAATCCGTAAATTGAAGGATTCTCAAGGACAATACTTGTGGCAGCCTTCTCTTCAAGCGGGCGTTCCTAGCTTGTTTAACGGATACCCTGTTAGACAGTTTAACGACCTAGTAACCGCAGCAACAACTTTTTCTACCGACGCGGTTCCCGTTTTATTCGGCGACTTCAAGGCAGGATATAAGTTCGTTGACCGTCGCGGTATGAAAGTCATTCGTGACGAAATTACTGAGCCTGGTTTCGTTAAATTCAACTTTAGTGCTCGCTTCGGCGGCGCGGTTGTTAACTTTGAAGCTATCAAACGCCTCAAAAAAGCATAAGAAAGGAATAAAAGAATATGACTTTAAATATTAGTGCCCACGTAAAAAGAGTAAACGCCTTAACTTCGGCGTCTGTTACTGCTAGTTTTAACGGAATCTCTATTGATCTCGACGGAATTTCCGCTAAAGGTCTTCAGGTTTACCGTGACGCTGCCGTCACTTATGACGCTTCTAACTACTTTCAATTTCTAATCCAACACAGTGACGACAATTCCGCATGGTCTGACGCTGAGTACACGCAAGTAGACTTGCTAGGTGCTGAGCTTCAAGCTGACGGAAACCTAGTCCTTGTGGATTACGAAGGACCTAAAAGATACATGCGCCTTCGTGGTGTTGCGGTTGGTTCGCCTAGCATTACGCTTAGAGCCGACGCGCTTTTGGAACCTAAAGTAAAGCCAGTTAAGTAATTTTCCAAATGACTCGGGCGCTCCATTAAGTTTGGGGTGCCCGTTTTCCTTTTGTGCTAGGCTAGAATCATGAAAAAGATCCACGTTAACTATCCCTATTTCTGCGACGGTGAGATGCTAATGCCTGGCATGGTTTACGGGGTTCAAAATAATGACGCTGATTTTCTGCTTGGTCACGGCCTAGCTTTTCCTATTGGCAAAACTGGTTTAGAATTGAAATCAAATGACGATCTTAAAACAACAATCACAGGGCCCACTTCTAAAGAGCGTTCGAAGGCTAACAAACGCAGCGGTTCCAGTGGTAACAGTCGCCGAAATAAAAAACAGCCTAAGGATAAACGCCTCAGTAACAAATGACGACACGCTACTAGCTGAGTATGTGGCAACGGCGACACGCCTTATAGAAAACAAGCTTGGCCTTGTTATGATTGACCAGACATTTAGGGTTAGCTGGGACACGCTACCCAGAACACAGATTATTGACGCTTTAGCGGGACATTCGTCTTCTCTTGGTTTTTCTGATTATCACTTGGGCTCGAATCCTTTAACAATATTCTACGCGATTACTGACAACATGAACCTAGGACTTTACCCGGTGACTGCGGTTGATAAGTTCGCATACTATGACGACGAAAATAATGAGAACATTTGGGCTAGTTCAAACTATGTTTTGGATGCTGAGTCACGGCCTAGCAGGGTTTCTAAGCTTCCCAATGGTTCATGGTTCACTGGCCCCTTTCTTAAGTCTTCGGCTGTTAGAGTCGAGGTCACGGCGGGATTTGGGGCGGCATCAACCGACGTTCCCCCAGAGTTGAAAATGGCAGTTCTAAGGTTTGCTGAATATTTGTATGAAAATCGAGGTTGCGACCTATCTATACCTGCAAGCGTTTGGGGCATGGTTTCTGACTGGCGAGTTTATCGGCTATGAGGTGCAAAAAAACAGACGGGCGTGGTTCTGCCACAATGCCGTGCGCTTCCGCATTGAACGAGCAAGTGACCTTCGTTCAGTTGTCGCAAACCAAGAACGACACAGGCGGCTTTGAAGTAACACGCTCAACCTTTGCTGTTTGCATGGCTAGCGTCACGCCTAAGCACGGGCGCGAGTTTCTTATAGCTGGCCGTATTGACTCGGTTGATAGGTACGAGATTAAGATGAGATACCTTCCTGGCATCAATTCTGCTATGGAAATCACGTGGGAAGAAAGCACCCTTCAGATCGAAAGCGTCATTTTAGTCGATGGAAAAAAGAACTTTTACTCGATTATAGCGCGCAACGAAGGGGCCGGAACGTGACCACATTACAGTTTGTTAACATCAAAAGCCTCACTAAGAAGCTTGCAAAGTACAATGCGTTAGTTCACAAGGCGGTTGCTGAGCAAGTAACACTTGGAACGCTTAAGATAGCAGCTGATGCTATTAAAAGCATTCGAAACATTTCCCCAGGAAGCTCGCCAAACAAAAAGAATCATCCCGTTTCGCCACCGGGGGAGCCGCCAAACACAGACACAGGAAGACTTATACAAAGCATTTTCTACAAAGTGGAAGACGGCGGGCTTAGCGGAGTGGCGGGCACTGACTTAGAATATGGCAAGCATTT
>LV_Brine_h2_0102DRAFT_1000600_pt1 | contig 12264 bp, 13 predicted proteins | sample LakVidmifraction_3_FD_10600 | JGI IMG/M metagenome (IMG submission 10600)
AATCTTGCTTCTTGGTAACGTGGCTTTTTATGTGATTTCCGCAGAGCCTTGAAAAGTGCGCCTCGTCGGGCGGCAAATGACTGACACTGGGAAAGACTAGACCTGCTGCACTACGGCTTCCAACCGAGTGATACGGCTCGCGTTGTAGTCAACGACAGCCTTAGCGTACTCAAGCGCACTGCAAGCCCGCAAGTGTTCACGCTGCGCTTCTTCCAATTCTCGTACTGCGAGGTTCCGGGCAGTTGGTGTCTTAAATATGTCTAAGAATATGTTCATTTTGTAGCCTCGGTTAGTTTAAAAATTTATTGTACAACTCTTTTAAGAACTTATGTACAACTCTTTTAACATATTTTTTGTCTCTGCTATGTACCAAGAACGGTCTAAGTCTTCAGGCATGTTTTTAGGCAAAATCATTAAAGGTTTTGCACCGTCTGTGCGGGGAACTTTGTTTCCATTTTTAGCGTAATTGATAGTACCACTTTCTCCTATAGCATAGTACCAGCGAACGGCTCTGCCAAGGTAGTCATTGCCTTTAACAGCCCCGCCTGTCACGTTGCGTACGTGTACAAATTGCTTAATGTCACTACAAGAATTGATTGTGGTTTCCATAGGTATGTCTAACTGCAAGAAGTCAATCAAAGCTCTGCTGCAGATTTGACCTGTTGGAGTCTTGCTTAATGAAGCGTCTGCGTAAGTTCCTTTTACTTTATATGAGCCATTAGGCTTAATTGCAATGTAGTTATTGATGTCTCGGCTGTACAAAGCTAAGTATTCAGTTTCTTCTGTGGCAAAGCCCGTATCAGCTTCCCAACTAGCCACAATTTGTAAATAGGCCGCTTGGTTGCTTGTGTGGCAACGAATAACAATGCCGTCCGTGTTTGCACTCATGACAGATATTCCTGCGCCTTCTAAGCGCTCCACAAGCATCATTAATGCTAGCTGGCCAGTTATGGTTACTTGAGCCATCAGGTTTGGCGCATAAAGTACTGACCATTTGCTGCCAAGTTTGCCAAATGAACCATTAATGGTAATCTTTAAAGCCGCATCAACTACGGAGTCTTTTGATCGCTTTGCTCTAATGCGCCTGTCAACAATGGACTTGTAAACTTTTAAAAAATCATTGCCGAGATGGTCAGGCGATAATTTTTGGTTTAGGATGATGTTCGGGTAATAACTAGTCACGTCTCGATCAAACACTCTGTGACTTTCATCTGCCAAAGTTGCTTGCTTCTTTTCACAAGAATGAATTCCGCCAATGCCGAACTGGTAAACAGTTGTGCCTAGCGTCACTTTTAACTTGCCTATTTCTACAGGCTCTGCAACATCTCCTTTTTCATTGAGCGTAAAATTTGCGGACTCAAAAGTATTCAAAACACTTTTAAGGTTTTGCGTTTTGTAGACAATATAGGCCGGTGCTTTGTATTTAAANGCGTATCCGATCGGCAGGTTGGGTCTTTGAATTTTTTCATTTTTAAGTTTTTCAACTTGTTTGCGGATAACCACTTCTGCAATCTGAGCGTCTGACTTTGAACGTAGGTCNGACTTAAACTCAATTGACATGTTTTCTCGNAGGTCAATTTGCTTTTCAAGTTGACGGTACAAATCAATCGTTGTATCAAGGTCGTTGATGCAGTACAANGTCAAGAGCTCACGGTCTTCAACCGTAATTNTTTGCTCTGGCCTAATAGGCAGATCTTGCATGCGCTCACTGTGTAAACGTCCGCCGTAAGTTTTAAGACTACACTTGCCTGGTGCCACTTCAATTAAGTCAATGTGGTCAATGTATTTGCATTCAGGCAAGTTGTGTTTACGCTCAAGGTCCCAGGGCTTTGCTTGGCCTTCAATGATTGCATCTGAAAGTGCTTTGAGCTGCGCATTGTTTGCACCTGTCAAAGAATACTTAAGCAACAACATGTCATAGCGGTTGCCATTAAAAGTAATAATCGTGTAGTTTGACAACACGGCTTTTAACTTCTCATGATCAAAATTAGACCAGTCTGACAACTCGTAGGTTGCCGTGTTTCCGTTGGCCATGTTCTTAACCGCAATTAAGAAATAATTGCAATAGCACTCAATGTCCAAAACAATTTTTTGACGAGTCACAGTTTTACCCATTCTTTGCCTGCTAAACGCCACAAAGCCTCGCCTGACGCAACATAATCTTTTTCAAAAACAATCCGTGCTATGGACGTTGCTAATATAAGCTTTGTGCAGCTGATGCAAGGCGCAGTTGTGCAGTATAGTGTGTCTGCCGAAAAGGGTTCTTTGAGCCTAGCTATAGCATTCTGTTCAGCGTGCAAAGCTAAGCAGTCGTTTAACCCTGTGCCACTCGGCAGACCTGCGCCGTTGCAAGGCTTGTCAACGCAATGGGTAAAACCAGCGGGCAGTCCGTTATACCCTGTGGATAGTACATAGCCTCTGCTATCTGCAACTACACAGCCAACTGCGCGTCTAGAGCATGTTGCCCTAGTTGCTACAACTCTGGCAATATTCATAAAATACTGATCTTTTGATGGTCGCATAATTTAAAAAGGGCATTCGCCTTCGTGAGGTTTTGTTTGTCCAAAGAATGCTTGCTCTATAAACGCATCGAGTTCGTCTTCGCCGCGTCTTAAAGCAAAATGGAAAAGCTGCGTCTTGCTATGGTCGCAAGCTCCGCCGCCTTTCCGATGCGGAAACCAATAGCCACCGCAGTGGCAAATTGGTCTTCCTTTTTTGTCCTTAGTGCTCACATTGCAAGTAGAGTACTAAACGCTTGATCTTTTAAGCTAGAGCTCGGGCCCCACTGCGAACTAATGAAACGGTTTTCATCTGTACGAGCATTTGTATGATGGTCAGCATACTCTGTGATCGCATTCAGCAGACCGTATGCTGTATTTTGCACGCCTTCCATTGCCGAGTAGCCAAGTGCTTTGCCTTTAAACAAATCCATGATTTTTTGAAAACGGTTTGACTCACGCGTCTGGTCGTTAAGCAGCTTTGCAACTACATTTTCAGCAGCTTCTGTAATAATTTCTTTGTTTGCAAGAGCAAGCATGTTGTGGCGGAAAGCATCCCAAGCGGCTTCGTTAAGGCCCATGAATTCTGCAATAGATTCCTTGTCAAACTCACTGCGATGGCTAATGCGCACTGCCGCTTGACTTTCCATTGCAAATGCCAAAGTGTTGCGGCAGACTGTGCGTATTGTTGTGCGGCGCACTTCTGTGTGCATGCTTCCGTCCGCAGATGTGCTGATTAGCAAGTATCCGCCAATTGAATCTTGTACAGATACTGGAGAGGCTTCACCGATTTTAGCTGTTGCCCAAAAACGTTTGCCGCCGTAAATTGTTCCGGCTGCAGATAGTTCCAGGCCGCCTACTTTAACGATGTCACGGAAGAATTCCAACACTTCTTTTGGCTGAACAACTTTGTATTTGTTAGAGACGATGCCGAGAGCGGCTTTGCTGTCACTGCGGAAAAGTACGTGTTGGTTTGGCAACTCAAAACTATTGCCTTCTAAGTCTGTATTGTAGCGGACTTTGCTGCGCTTAATGCGCCAGTCCATGCCTGCTGCTTTTTGCCACTCTTCGTTTGTGGCACCTTCTTCCATGGACTGACCGAGGCCGTGCCATGGCTCGCCGTCTGACTTAAGGTAAGCAAATTCTATCTGGCCGTTTGCGCGTTGTGTGAGTTCGTGTGACATGGTAATTTCCTTTAGACTTTAGTGACTTTAGTGACAATAGCAAGTGCAAGTTTAGCTTCGCGCTTTAGCGTGCCGTTTGAGCTTCCGCTAAAGTCTACCCCGGCCGCTCCCATTTCAGCTTGTACTTGTACTGCAAGCTGAAGAGAGATTTTTAACCAAGCAGCAAGATCATGTGTAAGTTTGTTCATGATAATTTCTTTCAACATTAAGACGGCGTTTAGCGAGATTGCTTTTGTGCCGTGATTGTATTGTACAACACTTTAAATAGTGTTGTACAACTATTTTAAAATTTATTTACTGTGCCGCCTTTAACGCTTTTGCCGCGTCTGCTTTCGATGCTGTTTTCCCGTCAATACTCCAAGTAACCCGGCCTTTTTTGGAGCCTTGAACGGGTACAAACATGGCGCTAACGTTGCCGCTTACAGCGAGACCGTAACCCTGTGGGTTTTTTGCTGCTTGGCTTCTGGCTTCGGTAATCATCTGTAGTTGGTTCACGGTGTACCCTTTCGACATTAAGACGGCGTTTAGCGAGATTGCTTTTGTGCCGTGATTGTATTGTACAGCACTTTAAATAGTGTTGTACAACTATTTTAAAATTTATTTTTACATGCCGTTTGCAGCCAGCTTATAGTCCATCAGGCTCATCTTGCCTTTGATGATGTAATCGTCCGACGGATGAATGGCCAGCGAGTTAAATGAGTCAATTAAACCTAGGTCTAGCATTGCTTTTTGCCTACCGTACGGGTGGTCAACAATGGTGCTGCTGTTCCAAAGATTGTCTCTGTCAAGATGGCCGTAGTCGTATCCTGGCCTGACGTAGTTTTCAATCCACCGAATGCCATCGCAAAAAATATCTTCACCGTCGTATGGGTTTACGCCTGTGTCCGCGTTGAACTTATTCATTACCGCGTCTAAAAATTCTTCTTGAGGACCTTTTGATGAAGGCTTAGCCATATAGCTAATACATTCAACCGCGTTAGTGCCGTAAAAAAATGGGCTAGATACATCAACAAATTCAGGGTAAAAATCCGCTATGTCGGCAACAACAGCTGCGTATTGAAATTTGTAAGCTCTGAGTCCGTTGCTCTTGTTCCAATGCCACATCCAATGGCCTACTTCGCGCAATGACTTTTGTGACTTTGTTTCAAGATAGATTGCGAGTTCGCGCGCAAGCCTCGGAGCGTACTTGCACAAAAAGTAATCACCGCCTAATCGGTATGGTTCTATCTTCTTTGGAAAAGCCGGAAACTGATAGCCAACGGAAGTGTAGACTGAGTCTTGTGAACGGTTCTGAACAACGTTGACCATTTCCTCAATGGTGTCACAATACGCAAATTTAGGCAGTATGGTGTTGTTATAGCCGCTAGGCTTTTTAGCGTAATTGATGCCGCTGCCTGTTACTCTGTGCAAGATGAATACATAAAGCCATTCTGCAAGTTTCCATTGAGCGTGGACGCCTGTAAAAGACCTGGCAATAGGTTTGCGCACATCGTGCATTTTGTGAGCGTAAGGATGTTCCGCTGTGTCGCCGTACCACAAGTCTAAAACAATTTGTGTAAAGCCTGCGTACTTGCGATTGATTACGTCATAGAGATGTACGTTGACCATCAAAGGGTCTTTGACCGTACCGTCAACATGCTCGATAATTCCTAGATTGCACTCTTCTTGTTGTATTTTTGCCATCTCGTAATAGCGCAAAATTTCATCATAGTACCGAGTTGTTTGAATGTTCACAGTCCACGCTCCAAATCTTTCATGTCATGCCATTCCCGTTGGCTGTCTATGGCTACATCTTTGACTTGACTTGCCATTTTTACAATTTTGTCATCACTGCCTACGTTTATAAAAATAGCATTTGGAGCTGCAAAGTTTTCAAAATCTAACCAACACTTTGCGTCGTAGTTGTCTGTTGAAGGAAAAGGCGGACGCTCGTCAGGCTTAACATCCTTAAGAAAAGGTGTGTTTGCAGACCACAGGTTTGCATTGCCAATTTCTCCTGTGTGCATGTTTCTAGCTACAACCATGCCTTTAACTTTGGTTTGCAGCCAAGCTATTTGAAAAGCTCGTATGGCCGTTCCTGTTGAAACAGACATCCAAATCTCAGAAGGGTCTTGGCCAATCTGTTTGCTTATTTGATCAGCTAAATTTATGATGCCTGAAGTAACTAGCGGACTGCCTGACAAACCAAAAGGCAAGAAGCGTGCACCGTGCTTTTGTGCCCATTTTTTAGCATAGCCATTTAGCGTTGGCATTGCTGCAATTTTTATAAACCTGAGCTCTGCGCCGTACGTGAGCAGTGCCCGCTGATACCTAGATGGTTCGCCGCTGGCAGGGCAAAAGAACACACATCTTTTTCTGTAAATTTGTGCAAGTGTTGCAATTGCATCCATGGCCATGCCGACCCTAGGTGCACAGTAAACCAACACATCTTCTTTGCATTCAGCAATCAACTGCTCAGCGCCGTAGCCTTTCAAGCTTGTGACGCTGGCATCGCCTCTAAAAACCCAACGACTGCCAGGGTAAGAGCTGACTACAGGGTCTGTTAATTTTGTTTGAAAGCCGGCCCTCATTGCACGGTAGTGAACGCCTGCATCAGGCAAGCTCATGCCTTCAGGCAAGTCTTTATTCGCATTGCTACTGGTAATTTCAAACACTTTCGAGCCAATCTGAATAGCGGCGGTAGTGCACCGGCGATATATGCACGCTGCTGCTTAGCTCCATGATACTTTCAGCGTAATTTTTAGGATCCATCTGATACCATTCTTTTGGCGGCTGAATGACTTTGTGGCCTTGTTTTTTCATCATGCCGATAAAAGCTTCTGTCCAAGAAGACCTTTGAATTTGACTTCCTGTAAAAGCAGTGCCTTTATAAAAGCCGGTTTTAGGTATGCGCCTGTCTTCAAACTCAACTGGCACAGGAGCGGCAACTTCTACGATACAAGATAGTCGTCTTCAATTTGTTTAACCATGTCTGAGTAGTCATTGCAGAGCTTTGCCAAAGCTGACTCAGAACTTTCCTGGCGGCCAATGTGATGACGGATGTCAATACTACCAAGGACAATCGTTACGCGCTCCGGTGCAACTCTGAGCAAGTCCAATTGAGCTTGAACAAACTTATCTTTGATTGCTCCGTATAAAGTCTGACCGTTAGTACGAATAACAGCGCTGCCTGTAGGGCTAAACGCAGTTGCGTGGCTATCGCCGATGGTTACTGAAGTTTTGCCTAGATCGTACATGCACACAGAGTTTGCAGCATTAAAACGCTTTTTTAATTCAGGCAGCAAGTGAACTAACGCAGGGTGGCAAGTTGCTTGGCCAAGACGTTTTTCGAGTTGCTCAGCATAGTTAGGCATTGCAATGTCTAAGCTTATGAGCGGCGCAGTGCTAAAAAGCAAATCAGTTAGATTGTCAACGATGGTTTCAGTCACACCGCCAAACATGTTCATGTTGCCGCCAAAATTAACGCCGTGGTCTAAATAAAGATTGTTTGTTGATACAAAATCTTCACCTAATAATTCGGCCCAAACCATTGCCCACCCGCGAACGTGGCTTTTAGGGTTTGCAGGTATTAAGGAGAATGGATTAAAAATCATTTGACAAGCTCAAAGTGACGTGGATAAACATGCAAAGAGCCTGCATTCCAGTAAATGTTCCCGATTTTAAGGTCTGTGTAATGATTGCTTAATATTTCAAAAGCCAAGTCACGAACCCATTGCTGCCAAAAAAAATCGTTTTTATAGCCGTACACGGCATCGTTAGAACGCATGTTGACAATATAGTGCAATCTATTTTTGCGAATCAACATTTGCGCACTGTAAGTGCACATGAAGTCCTTCATACCGTCGCGCGTACTGTCCTCATGCATTGAAGGCCTGATGTAAATCATTACGGCCTGCCTGCTGTTAGGATTGTCTAGCAAAGCCGTAAGTGCTTTTTCGTATTGATTGCCATTTGCTTTACTAAAAATTGCCCAGCCGTAGTTGCTGTTAATTTCACCTTTTGTAGAAGCAATCTGCTGCCAAATTTTAGGAACGTCGCCCGGAATGTCACTAACTTTAAGAGACTGGCTTTTGTACCATTGCAGCTCTCTTAAGGTATAGCTATTGTCAATGTTGCCAAATATAAAAGGCTCATCCGCAATGAACGAAGCATTGACAATTTCAAGATTGCCGTCTTCTGCAAAATCTTGCTTTTGAAACAGCTCTTTAAACTTAACCCTAATGTCACGTACGAACATCTTCATCTCCTTGATTAGATTGAACATGCCTGTCGTCTTTGTTTTTATTGTGATGCGCATGCTCCATTAGAATCATGAGTTGTGTGCCTGCATGGGCCAAGTGGCTAAGACCGCTTTCAGGGTCTTTGTCTTCACCACGCCAGAAGGCAAATAGATGGCGCAAGATTGAACCGTATGTGCGACTCCATGCAACCGTTTCACCTTGCCTATACGAATTGGCAAAGTACTTTTGTGAGCCAAATGTAAACACCTCAGCAATGTCTGTCATCGGCTGAATAGGGAGCAGGTCTACACGGATTTTTTTAGCGTCAAACTTAGGTGCAAAACCCGGGTCAATAGAGCCCTCAGATGATGGTGCAACTTCAATCATTTGTGTGACTCCAAAATGCATAGCAGCTTTGCTTCAGGCGCAATCCATCCTGCGGGCTTAACTAAATCGCGTTTAAAACCTCCTCGCTTTAGTCCATTTGAGCCAAGTTCTTTTGCGCAATTTGCTTGCATAACAACCTCAAAGCCTGCGAGCAAAGGAAAGCCTTGACGCTCAAGTGTGCCTACAGCAAAAACAATTAAATCAAGCAGCGCGTCGTACTGGTCGACAAGCGTGGTTGCTGTTTCGTATTCGTTTAGTTCTTCTTGCAAGGCTGTGATGCGAAAGTTTTTCTCTTCTTCATCAAGATGCCTAGGTGTTATTGCATCTGATAGGTCAAACTTTTTGTGCATGGCCTGAACAAGGCCCATGATTCTTGATTCCATATTAGCTCCGGTTTATTTGTTTATGGACAGGCTTTGCACCTGATAGCTCATCAATTTTGGCCTGAGTAGCCTAGCTAAACTTAGCCTAACAAGTCATCTTTAGATGCAAAGTCCGCAAAGTCAGTGGCAGCGTTTGTACGTCCGCTGAATGCTTCGTCATCTTTGACTTTCATAACGTTATCCAAAGCAACGGATACGCCTTTGCCGCCGGTGGGATGGTCCCACGCGTAAGCACGGATTGAGCAACGGTACCATGCGCCTGAATAAATTTCATCAGCGCTCATGACAGGACTCAAAGAAGCATCGACAATGCCTGGTTTGTTTTTGCTGGTTGCTTGGATGGACCAAGTGCCTGCAAACTCTGGCCGCACATTGCCTTCGCCATCTCCATCGTCGCCGTCTTTCTTCGGCGTTTTGAGCTTTGGTGGAATTTTGCCCCACTTTGCTTTAGCTGTTTCATCAATCAGAGCATCAAGCTTTTTCCAAAAAGGACTGCTTTTTGGAATTGGAATAGTGATCTGGTAACGTGCTTCTGGCTGCTTTTCTCCTGCAGCCACTTTAATAGCATGCGGCTCGAGCAGGTGAACAAAACTTCCGCGGAACTCAGGGGTAACGATTTTCGACATAGTAGTCCTTTTTTACATTTCAACATTTGGCAATGGCAGGATTGCCCTTGCCTATTTCGCCGTCTTTCCGGCGTGTCATTAACATTTAATTGTACATCACTTTGCAAAGTCTATTGCAGCTTGGTCGAACTTATTTGTAGACCTGCGTTTGTCTTTTTCCTTGGCAATAGTAGGGTTGCCAATAGTGATTTCAACAAGCTCGGCATAGTCAACAAATTCTTTTTCCATAGCTTTTTCCATTTGAGCCACAGAAAGCAGCTTAATTGGAACGTAGATATTGTCATAGCCTAGGCCTTTAAAAAAGCTTTCGACTTTAATTTCATCTTTCCAAGACCTTGTTTTGCGACCTTGCACAACTTTCCAGCCTTCAAAGTTTTTGCCTTGCAGCATCTTCTCTTTTGCTGAGTTTTCAACTGCATCTGCAAAGTCACGAACTAAACTTAAGCGGTCGAGCCAGTATAGCATTTCATCCGGCTCGATTGACGCAAAATCAACTGCTGCGGCTTTATTTGCCAAAGAACGCATTTCAGGGCAAGATGCTTTTGCACGACACCATTTGCAAGCCTTGTCTGATGCAACAAATACATCTGGGCTTGTTTTTATGGCTTTGTAGGCGCGCTTAAGTTCTTCTTTGAATTGCATCAACTCTTCAACGGTAATTGTCCACACGTCAATTTTGTCCATCGGCGGTTGAATAATCACCAGGGTAATTTCTTCAAAGTCGTACGCCCAGTCATACTTGAAGTAGGCTCCTAATGCATAGCACAACAACTGCGTATTGTCTTTGGCATCAACAGCTACGCCTGCGCCTGTTTTAAGGTCGGCAATCGTTAGATGGCCTGGCCGCATAATGACTGCGTCGACCGTTCCAAAGCAATCAGGTATTGCGGCCTCAAGAGTAACCTTGCTTTCAAAAAACTTTGCGCCTTGTGCTTCATTGACCCAGTTGAGGTAGACTTGAGCAATGTCGCACATGCCTTGGTCAACTGTGTGGTTGTAAACCTTTTGACCTAAAAAATATGCAGCATCTTTTTTTAAATCTAAACACTTTTCAGAAAGTTCATGAATAGCTGTTCCTCGAGCCGCGTATATGCTCGACGGTTCGTACGGCAAATCGGCAGTTAGATAGACGCTGCCAGGGCAAGTCATCCATCTAGAACTGCCTGAGGGTGACAGCTTTGCGTGCGCCATTATTCAGCTGCCAACTGGTCTTTGCATTGCGACACAACTTCGTTAAACTTGTTTTCTTTCAGATCGCCGACCTTAGCCGCGCCGTTGTTCTTAAGAATGCTAATGGCTTTGTCGCGCTTGCCCGCATCAATAAGCTTGGCTAGCATTTCACGCACGTTGTTTAGCGTAACTGCAGCGGGCTGTTCTGCTTTGACTTCTTGCACAGGTGCCTCTTCAGGCGAAAATGTTTCTTTAACCGGTCGCGTCTCTTTTTCAACAGCTTCAAACAGCTCGGCCAGTTCGCGCAGCTTGGCTGCAATCAGTTCTTTATTCATATCGGTTTCCTTAATGACGAGATTGATAACTTCCATCTTGCTTAGTGCCTTGTGCAGCACGTGAGCATCGATAGAGTTGTGGATAGTCAGAATTTCTGCCAGTACGGCATTCTTCTGACCAATTCGGTGACAGCGGTCGGCGCATTGTGCAATGTCTGCCGGTGACCAACTACTCTCAACAAATACGATGTGGCTTGCAGCAGTTAGTGTCAAACCAACTCCTGCGGCCTTAATGTTTCCTACAAAGACCCTGCAGCTAGGATCATTTTGAAATTTCTCAACAGAGTCTCTACGTGACTCAGCTTTGTCTCTGCCTGTAACTCTGACTGGCTTATAAACTTTTAGTGCAGTCATCAGCTCATCAACAATATCTGTGTGATTTGCAAAGACAACAATCTTTTGTGATGATTCCAATGCGCTGATGATGTGCTCAATTGCTAAAGGCAACTTGCGGTGTGCATTCATATGCAAAATATCAGATATGGCTTCAAACGGTATGCTGCTGTCCGGCTTTTGCACTTCTGCTAAACTAAAAGCTTTCTCACGCTTGTCAATAGCCAGGTCAAGCTCAATCACCTTAAAAGTTTTCTCAGGCAATTCAGGCAACACCTGCGCTTTAGTTAGCCTAAGCATAATTGGTTGCAGAATAGAGTTGAGTTCTTCGTGCCTCGATGACCCGCTAAAGTCGTATGTGTCCCAAGGTGTTTTCCATCCTTTGCAGTATCTCATGCCGAATTCAAAGTAGCCAAGCTTTGTGGCTTTGATTGCATACAGCAATGGCCATATTTCGATAGGCCTGTTGACTATAGGAGTGCCTGACAGCAGCCTGACTCTTTGCGCATTTTTAATTAAAGCCGTAAGTGCTTTAGTGCGCTTAGCTTTGTAGCTCTTTGCGTAGTGACATTCGTCTGCTATGAGAGTCACACACTGTGGCAAATCAACCTTGTCAAGTATGTCGTAATTGATAATGTGCACGTCAGCTGCTTGCAACTTGCTTTTAGACCCTTGAATCACCTGAACGGTAAGCTCAGGCCTCCAAATAGACAGCTCTTTAAACCAAGTCCACTTCATTGATGACGGGCAAACCACAATGGCAGGCGTTACTAAATCAATTGCGCCCATGACCGACTTGCCTAGACCTTGCTCTGCAGCAAGAAAGGCTTTAGGCTTAGGCGCAAGCCACGTTAAGGCTTGAGCTTGAAATGGAAGAAGCGTCGGCATTGCTATGGGCGCCAATAAAATACGTCTAATGCAACGACTATGATTGCAATCATGTAGACTGCGTGTGTAAGTTTAGCAATCATGATTAGGCCTCAAAGGTCCAGTACCCGTAAACACACCGATGTGACATACTTCGTACGCCATTCGTCGTCTGGATGGATGCTCTAGTTGGATCAAAAGCGTCGTGAATTACACCATCAATGACCGAGGTGCAATGACGGCTGACACGTACAACGAGCC
>LV_Brine_h2_0102DRAFT_1000601_pt1 | contig 12263 bp, 18 predicted proteins | sample LakVidmifraction_3_FD_10600 | JGI IMG/M metagenome (IMG submission 10600)
CACGTTCGCAGCCCCTCAGGACTGAATGTCAGCGCTGCCTCGTAGGCTAGGCGAGCAGCCCGTTCGAGACGGGCTAGCGCACGAGCAGATCGCTCAACCAACCCCAAGGAGAACATCGCATGAGCACAGCAACCAAGCAGCACACGCTGCCAATTAAGGGCACGTCGAGCGATGATCGTGAGGCGTGGCTTGAAGAGCGCAGTCACGGCGCGACGGCCACCGAGGTCGCGAAAGTCATCAACAATCGCGCGGCAGACGTCCGCCAGATCGTCATCGACAAGATCACCGGCAACTGGGTCGACCTCACTGGCAACAAGTTCATCGACTGGGGCAACGAGCGCGAGCCGATCATCGCCGGGTGGGTTGAGTCGAAGTTCGGAATCGTGTCGAATCTGCACTGCTACAGGTCAGGCGATAACCCGAACTATCTTGCGACGCCAGACGGTTTCGTTGACGACGCGTTTATGAATGAGCGCAGCGTGTCCGAGATCAAGACGTCGAAGAACGACCTCTTCCCGCTCGACACAGCGCGACCCGAGAGCGGCCACGCGACACTGAGCGTAGACGTCGCGAACGATCTGCTGGAGAACAGTCGAAGCAAATTTTGGGCGTCAGGCTATTACGATCAGATGCAGTGGCAGATGTTCGTTATGGGCGCTGATCGCTGCCTGTTCGTGTTCGAGCAGCACAAGGACGATTGGGTCGACAATAAGCCGACGCCGCTTCCGCTGGTCGCGGTCTGGGTTGAGCGCAACAACCGACGCATCACGAAACTGATCGTGGCGGCTGACTCGCTGATCAAGCGTGTCGAACAGGCTCGCGTCGAGGGTTTGGCACCCGTCTCCGAGATCGACTCTGAAACGGCTGATCTGATTCACGGATATTTGCAGGGACTCGCTGACGAAAAGATCGGCGCAGCGCTGAAGAAAAAGAACTGGGACAAATTGCAGGCTCGTTTCGGCAAGGTTGACGATGATGCTGAGGCCGAGAATGACGAGGCGAAGATCACATGGCGTCACAGTGTCACGTCGAACACTGAACTGGACGCCGATTTGCTTGCGTCTGGCAGCGCCGCACAGCAGGCGCGTGTGACTAAGTCTCAGCAGGCAGTTGATCGCGCTAATGAGCGTGTGGTGAAGGCTGAGACTGCATTGAAGAGGGTTCGTGCAGGATACGACGACGCGGCTGAGCGTATGTTTGCAGTGCAGACGCGGTTCTCGACGACGACCGAGATCGTAGGCAAAGGCAAACTGACTGTCACCGCCAAGAAAACCAAGTAATCAACCGAAACAGGAGAACATGATGGGAACTGAAGTTCAGGGATACGCGACGTCGTCACTTGACGAACGTCACCGCTACGCAATGGCAATCGCCGAGGCTGGCGATCTTGTGCCAGCAGGACTGCGCGATGGTCGAAACGTCAACCCCGGCAAGGTGATGCTGATCATGGAGCACGCCACGATGCTAGGGCTACACCCGATCGTCGGCGTGAACAATATCAACATCATCGACGGCAAGGTGAGCATCCCGCCAGCGCTGATGTCTGCGCTCGTACGCGGCAAGGGTCACAAACTGCGCGTCACGACCGAGGGCACGATCGAGGACGGCGACTTCAAGGCGATCGCGACGCTCGTGCGTCTCGACGACGATAATCATCCGTTCGTCGCGTCGTGGACGCCGCATCGTGCGCAGCGTGCAGGCCTGTGCTCGTACGCGATCAACGACAGCACGAAACTGTGGGTGGTGCGTGCGCTTTCAAACGGTGGCAAGCCGATGCCGTGGCAGTCGTACACGGAAGCGTTGTGTAAGGCTCGCGCGATCTCTGAGGTCTGCATGGAAGGTGCGACTGATGTGATGATGGGCAGCGTTTACACACCTGAAGAGTTGGGCGCGAACGTCGACGGCAATGGTGTCGTCATCGAGGCGCAGAGTGTTGACGTGCAGCAGAGCCAACGGGAAACGGGCGAATCCCGCGAGCAGGCTGCTCCCGCGACTGCTAACACGTCCGCGCCCGTTCAGAGCGCCACAGACGCTGTCAGCGATTCTCGTGACTGGGCGGCAGATGTTGCTCTGATCGCGAGCAGCGCCGAGGCTCGCACTCTGTACGCCGAAGCACGCGACGCGGGCGTGCTCGANCTGCCGGTTGATTACAACGATCAGATCAAAGCGGTTCACGAGCACATCACCGATCAGGGTTTGGCACTGCTCGAAGCAGAAAAGTCTGCCACTAACAGCGAGTCGAACGGCGAAGAGATCGTAGACGCTGAGATCGTAGAAGACGACGAGCCTCAGACGCTCGACGACAGCACGCAGGGAGGTGAATAAGATGATCAACTCGAAGATCGAATGGGTGCAAGTTCACAACAGCGGGGCACACCAATTTCGCAAGGGTCTACGACTATCGAAGTGCGGCAACGCGGTGCGACTGCTCAGTGACCCAACTGAGTCGAAGCGGCCTGGCAATGGATGCTCGAAATGCTCCCCGCCAAAGCCGCCGAAGCGAAACACTAAGATCAAGTCAGACAAGCCGCCCGAACAATGAGCGACGCCGTCCGCGGCCAGTCGTCTGAACCAGTCAACCCGGTACAGGTCGAGAAGGCGATCAGAGAGATAGCCAACGAGATCGCTAAAGGTGTGCGCTCAGTCTCTGAGTCGCTGGCCGAGTTCAGACGACTGGAACGCGAATACGATCGTGCGTTTGCTCAGGCGTACATGCGCCACAGTGGCGCAGCACATGCGAAGAGGTACGCCGCCGAACTTGCGACTCAGATCGAGCGCGAGGCTCGCGACACAGGTGAGGTCGTTTGGAAGTACGCGGCAACCCAGTCTCGCGCACTCGAACTAGAACTGAGCGCTTATCAGTCGATCGCACGCAGCGTTAACGGAATGTTTGGGGCAGCGGGCAGTGGCTAAGACACCAACTAAAGAGACGTGCAGGCTCGTCGACCGACGTGATGCTGAAGCGTGCGTTAAATGCGGCATGAGCCTGCACGTCTCTCCCGGCTCTCGACATCATCGGCAAGGTCGAAGACTCGGCGACCACGGCGCGGCGAATCTCGTGCTGCTGTGCGGTTCTGGCACGACGGGATGCCACGGTTGGGCGCATGCGAACCCCCGCGCTGCTCGCGAACTTGGGCTTATCGTGAGCGCATATGCCGACGCCGTCGCGACGCCAATCTATCTTGAACATCTGCGCCAGTGGGCGCATCTCGAAACGAACGGAGATCGAACCATGATCACTCCCGAACAGGCAACTAAATCACTGATCGCGTTGGGCGTGATCTCATGACTAGCGACGGCCGACTGTATGCGCGACTGTCTCATGATTTCGACGAGCATCCGAAGATCGCACCGCTCAGCGATGCAGCGTTTAGGCAACTGATTGAAGCGTTGCTGTGGTCGCGGCGCGTCATGACGGATGGGCGCATTCCTGCGTCGATGCTGCGCAAAAAGTTTACGCCCGAAGCGCTCAAAGAACTGACGACGAATGGCTCGCCAGCGTCTCTCGAATACGATGGCGACGACGTCGTTATTCATGACTATGCGGAGCATCAGACGACGCGCGAGCAGATCGAAAGGTACTCGGCTGCGGGTCGAAAAGCAGCGGCTGCGCGTCATCAAAAAGTGCAGGGTACCCTACAGGTGCAGGGTACCCTACAAGCGGATTCTGTTGCCAAAGTTGACGACTCGGCAAGCGATCTACCAGCGGGTTCTACGAATCGCATGCGAACCGCTAGCGAAGCGTTCAACCATACAGATACAGATACAGATACAACTACTGTTACGCGCAAGCCGAAAAAGCGCGGCTCGCGCATCAGCGACACCTTCAAGGTCGACGACGATCTGCGCAAGTACGCATCAGAAAAAGCACCTGCTGCTAACGTCGAGCGAGAACGGGAACAGTTCGTGAATTACTGGCTCAGTTCGTCTGGGCGAAACGCGGTGAAGATCGACTGGCGTCGAGCATTCATGACATGGTTGATGAACTCTCAACGCTTCGCTGAAGATCGCGGATGGCAGTCTAGTGTTGCGACAGCGAGCAACGAATCGCAGCAGCGCATGAACGCGTGGCTGACCGCTCGTGGCGTTACGATCGAGAAATGGAACGAACAAAAGCATGACCCAGAGTGGGTCGCTTCGCTGAAGGAGATCAACTGATGGACACTCAGGAACGCGAGGGCGCAGTTCTCGGCGGCATGATGCTTTCGAAGAGCGCGCTCGCTGACGTTAGCGAACTGATCAACGACCGCGACTTTGCCGAGTGGCGCAATCGGATAACGTTCACAGCGATCATGTCGCTGGCGAACGATGGCGCACCCGTCGACCCGATCGCCGTCGCTGAACGCATGTCGAAGCGCAAGACTCGCGAGACGGACGATGATCATCGCAGTGATCTTACGATGATCGGCGGCGCGATCACGTTGCACGACATGATCAGCGACGTGCCGAACGCGGCGAGCGCGCCCTACTATGCCAAGATCATGCGCAGGGACGCTGTCAAGCGTCGACTGGTCGAGGCAGGCACTAAGATCGCATCCCTTGCAGCGAGCGAGGAAACGGACGCGGCAGCGCTGATCGAGGTCGCTCGCGCTCGCGTTGACGAGGCGGTGGCTGACGATCTTACCGAGGCGACCATCATCGGCGACGACATCGACTCTGTGATCGATGCGCTGTCGACCGCACCCGAGTATCTGCCGACGCCCTGGCGTGCGGCAAATGACATGATCAACGGCTTCAAACCGGGTGCCCTGTACGTCGTGGGCGCTCGACCTGGGGCGGGCAAGTCGATCATCGGGCTACAGGCTGCGATGCACGTCTCGAAGTGGGGAAACGTTGCGCTGTCTTCGTTAGAGATGCCGCGCGAGGAACTGACGCATCGCATGCTGGCGCTGAAGGGCAGCGTTCACATGACACAACTGACTCGCCATAGTCTCTCGAAACACGATTGGGAGAGTGTGGCACGCCATGCTCAGTCGCTGCGCGATATGCCGCTGTTCGTCGATGACCGTTCGGGCACGTCGATCGCTCAGATCAGCGCATGCTCGAAGCGTGGCACGCAAGGGCAGAATGTCTGCGATCGTCGTCGACTATCTTCAGTTGATTAAGGCGACGGACTCGAAGAGGGCACGCTGGGAGCAGGTCACTGAGATTTCGCGAGCGCTGAAGATCATGGCCCGCGACTTCAACGTGCCCGTCATAGCGCTGGCGCAGTTGAATCGTGAGAGTGAGAGCAATAAGCGGCCGCCCACGCTCGCCGATCTGCGCGAGTCTGGCTCGATCGAACAGGATGCCGATGTTGTGCTGCTGCTGACGCGCGAGTTCGATGAACTGGCTGGGACGCCCACCGACAATCTCGATGTGATCGTGGCGAAGAATCGTCATGGCTCGACGGGGAAGTTCACGCTGATGTGGGAAGGTCATTATGCGCGTGTGTCAGATGCGCCGTGGGCCGAATGATGCTACTGTTGTGTATACAAACCAACTAGAGGAAGCGAATCACTCCCATGATTGACATGCCAGCAGCCCACAATGAAGTCGTCACCGAAGCGCACGTGCGCAAATGTCGCGAACGCGGTCACGGCGGCTGGACGATCAACGGCATCGAGCAGATGTTCTGCCCCCGGTGCGGCGACGTCAAGATCGAGACGGTCGAATCATGAGCGAGCGGCGCGCGAAGATCATCGCGCTCTCGTGTCTCGTCGCAGGCATGTTGCTCGTCTGGCAGGTGCTGAACGGCGCAGGCTTCGGCGCAGTGATCTTCGCGAGCGCGATGCTGATCACGGCGGCGTTCATGACGACGAGGGGTGACGCATCATGAGCCGCCGCCAGCGTGACGAGATCGCAGAACTGCGACACGCGTTCGAAATGCAGACTCGGCTCACAAGTGAGGCCGTGGAAATCAGTCGCAAGATCAAACGCGAGCGCGACGCCGCACGTGAGGGTTGGCAGATGACACGTCAGAAACTTGAACGCGCCAGCAACGACACGCTGCGGCTCAGAGTCGACCTGGTCAAGGCGCGGCAAGAGCGCGAGGAACTGGCTCTGATGCTGCGCGGCGCAACGGCCCAGGCACGTGCAGCAGAGCACGAATTAGACGATCTGGCAGACGTCTACGCGCTCACGCTGCGACCAGTGCTGGGCGACAATACGGCAGCGCTGCGGACGTTTGCGAAGCGCTGGCTGCCGCGCTCGACGTTTCACTCGTCGCGTGTCATCGCACGCGTCATGGCGGCGCTGTCGTGAGAGGCACGGTGCTCGAACGTCTGCTAGCGCTCAGCGAGATTAACGATCTCGGCTGTCGCGTCTGGCATGGCAGCACCGACAGCGGCGGTTACGGCAAGATCAGGGTGGGCAGTAAGACTGTCGGCGCGCATCGTGTGGCATACGTGATCGAGAACGGCGCGATACCTGGTGGCAAGGCGGTTCGACACAAGTGCGATACGCCGCTTTGCGTCAACGCAAAGCACATGGAACTCGGCACCCAGTTGGACAACATGCTAGACAAGGTCAAGCGTGGCCGATGCCCCAGTGGAGAGCGCCACCCGAACGCTCGGCTGACGTTTGATCAGGTGCTGAATATTCGACGACGCGCTGCACTCGAAACGTTCGCCGCGCTCGCACGCGAACACAACGTTACGCCCTCGCATGTGCGCAATATTGTGCTGGGTCTGAAGTGGGCGAAGCGATGACCAGCGACAGAGTCGAGGGATTCAGTAGAACGATTCATGGCGTGCCGCTGCTGAACATGAACCGTCGCGGACACTGGGCAAAGGACGACGACGCACGCAAGGACTGGAAGAACTGGGGTCGCATGATGGGCGCGGTCGTCCGCAGCAGGCGCGGCGTCATGACGACACCAGTGCGCATCATTGTGTGCCTGTACTGGAACGATCGCAGGGTGCGCGACTCAGGAAACTACGTGCAGACCGGCAAAGCGATCGTCGATGGTCTGGTGCAGAGCAGACTCGTGTCGGACGATCGTGACAGCATGGTCGTCGGGCCAGACATGCGACGCATCCCGAAGAGTGGCGACCCGATCAATCGTCTGAGCGTCATTATTCAAGAGACCACGATTGCGGGCGAACTCGCCACGATCACGAATATCGCTGATCGAATCATCGGTCAGCGTCATAGCAAGGGAGAACAAAAATGAGCGGCGAAACCAAGATCACAATTGTCGGCAATCTGACCGGCGACCCTGAACTGAAGTTCATCAGTTCGGGCGCAGCCGTCGTCAACTTCACTGTGGCGAGCACGCCGCGCATGTTCGATCGTCAGTCGAACGAATGGAAGGACGGTGAGACGCTGTTTCTTCGTGGCTCCTTGTGGCGCGAGCAGGCGGAGAATGTTGCCGAGTCGCTGACAAAGGGCATGCGCGTTGTCGTGACCGGCAATGTGGTGCAGCGTTCGTGGGAGACGAACGGCGAAAAGCGCACCGTGGTCGAGATGCAGGTCGACGAGATCGGCCCGTCGCTGAAGTACGCCACTGCGAAGGTCGAGCGCAAGCAGCGCGCGAACACTGGCAGCGCAGGCTTCACTGAGGGTCAGCCAACCCAGCAGGGTCAGCCAACCCAGCAGAGCGACCCGTGGGCTTCCCCGGCCTCAGACGAACCGCCCTTCTGAAGGACATCTGTTCTGAGGTAGGCTCGCACACATCAGAGATACACTCTGACGCTAAATGTGGCGGGGCGCGCGCTCGTGGGAGTGAGGCGGCGCGCCNCGCCCTTAACGTTTCACGGAGGCATGATGACCGACATCGAGAGCGTCGACATTCAGACGCTGAAGTTTCATCCAGACAACCCGCGCAAGGGGGACGTCGATGTCATCGCCGAGTCTCTGTTCGCGAACGGACAGATCGCGCCCATCGTTGTGCAGCGCAGCACTCGGCACATCGTCGGCGGCAATCACACCGTTAAGGCGGCGCGCTCACTGGGTTGGGAGACGATCGAGGTGGTCTGGCGCGACATCGACGACGCTCAGGCTCGACGCGAGTTGGCCGTTCTGAACCGCGCTGGCGATCTTGCCGGGTACAACGACGACGCTCTGATTGATCTGCTGAAGTCGTTCGAGGGTGACTTCACTGGAACGGGTTACGACGACGAGGCTCTGAGCGATCTGCTCGACGCACTCGACGACACACCCAGCGAGGAAGGCGACGCAGAGGTCGAGGACAACCCAACGACGTTCGGCATCGTCGTTGACTGTGACAACGAAAAGCAGCAGATGGCGCTGCTCGAACGGTTCCTCGAAGAGGGTCTAAACGTGCGGTCGCTCTCATGAGGGCCGACATCTCGCTGCGCTTAGACGTCAAGCGCACGCCTCGCGCGATGCAGATCGCAGGCATGTTTGACTATGAGGTCGACGGTACGCAGACGATTCAGTGGACACACGATCTGCCCATCGAGTCGAAGAACTGGAACGTGGGTTTGATCGTGGGCGCGTCAGGCAGCGGCAAAAGCGTACTGGCACGCGATCTCTGGGGTGATCGTGTCACTGAGGGGCACGACTGGGGCGACGGTGCTCTGATCGAAGCGTTCCCGAAGGACACGCCCATCTCTGAGATCACAGGGGCGCTCACTGCTGTCGGGTTGGGCACTGTTCCCGCATGGCTGCGCCCGTATTCCGTGCTGTCGAATGGTGAGCAGTTTCGTGCGAACATGGCGCGCTCGATCATCGAGGGCGGCGACCCCATCGTGATCGACGAGTTCACCTCAGTAGTCGATCGTCAGGTGGCGAAGATCGCTTCGCATGCTGTGCAGAAAACGATCAGACGCTCTAACTCAAAGTTCATCGCAGTAACGTGCCACTACGACGTTGAGGACTGGCTTCAGCCGGACTGGATATACGACGTGACCGCTCGTGAGTTCACGTGGAGGTCGGTTCAACCCCACCCACGTGTCGACCTCGAAATCTTTCCGGCCTCTCGCACCCTCTGGCGAGTGTTTGCACCGCATCACTATATGAGCGCGACGCTGAGCAATAGCGCCCAGTGTTTCGCTGCGTACATCGACGGCCAGCCCGTCGCGTTCACGTCCTATCTGCACTTTCCTCACGCGAAGACTCGCAACATCAAAACCGTGCATCGTCTCGTGGTGCTGCCCGATTATCAGGGTTTGGGCATCGCGGGTCGTTTGCAGGACTGGCTGGGTCAGTATCTGTTCGAGCGCGATTATCGTTTGCGGTTGGTTGTTGCTCACCCCGGCATGATCGCTATGAGTGCGCGCTCTTCACGCTGGCGCTCGACGGGGCGCGCAAAGGGCGTCGGCACGTCGTCGAAAAGCATCATGGCTCAGGCAAATCTGTCGTCGCGTCGTCTTGCTGTGCGTTCGTTTGAGTACATGCCGCCTACTCGCAGGGGTTAGTTTCGGCGTGCGGTGTTGCGCTGGCCGCTGCTGTCGACTGCTTCAAGTAGGGCAGAACGTGGCTGTCCCTCGTCGTGGCGGGTTTGCAGCGCTCGCGTGCATGATTACGCACTGCGACGATCTGCGACGCTCACAGCGAGGGACACGCCGAGCGATCGCGGGTTTGCGTTAGCCACCTGAATCGCCTTATGATGTTCACGTAACGCAAGCACAACAGGGCAACACCGCCCACCATCAAAGGAGCAAATCATGCCAGCAGAAATCGCAGAACTCGCCACCGGAGTTCACACATTCGCCTCAGCCCGAGTTCACGCATGGCACCGCCTGGGCACCGTGCTCGACGACACGATGACCGCAGAGCAGGCGCTCAGCGCATCACACCTAGCCAACTGGGACGTACGCAAGATTAACCTCACCGCACACGAGAACGAGACCACGATCGCCGTGCCGAACCGCTGGGCGACCGTCTACACAAACCCGATCACCAGCGCCACCGAATATCTGGGCGTCGTCGGCTCGTCGTACACACCCATCCAAAACGAGGCACACGCTTCGCTGCTGAACGCAATCGTCGACGAGAGCGGCGCACACTTCGAAACCGCTGGCGCACTGCGCGGCGGCAAGCAGACGTTCATGACGATGCGCCTACCCGGCAGCATGAAGATCGGCGGCGAGGACGCCATCGACCAGTACCTGATCGCGTCAAACGCACACGATGGCACCGCATCGTTTCAGTTCATCGTGTCCCCAGTTCGGGTCGTCTGCGCGAACACTCTCGCAGCCGCATTGGGCAAAGCAAAGTCGTCATTCAAGATTCGTCACGTCAAGGGCGCGACCGGAGCAATCCAAGAGGCTCGCGAGGCACTGGGTCTAACGTTCGACTACCTCGACGCATTCCAGGTCGAGGCTGACCGCATGATCGCGAAGAGCCTCACGGACGTCACGTTTGGCAAGATGATCGAGTCGCTGTTCATCGACCCACAGGCGAAGAGCAAGCGCGCCGAGAACGTGGGACGCGAGCACGTCGACGGGGTGAAGCGTCTCTGGGACGAGAACGGCGACACGATGCAGGGCGTCAAGAACACCCGCTGGGGCGGCTACCAGGCTGTGACCGAGTACGTCGACCACTTCATGAACGTACGCGGCGACGGCGACAGAGACGCACTGCGAGCACAACGCGCGGTCACCTCGAAGCCAGTCGAGACGCTGAAGCACAGCGCGTTCGCACTCATGACCAAGGGGGCGTAGCCACACTAGGCGGGGTGCTCGGCAAGGGTGCCCCGCCACTGCTACAATGTTCACATGACAGACACAAAGTTTCTTACACTCGAAGAGGTCGCGAATCGTATCGGCGTCGGTTACGCAAGTATGCGGGTCTACCACCAACGAGCATCACGCAATCGTCGCGAAGGCAACTCGAAGCGTGGCGACCTTCCCCTATCTGACCAGCAGTTCGGACGCTCCCCCGTGTGGAAGCCGAAGACGATCGACCAGTGGCTTGAAGATCGACCAGGGCGCGGACGCGCTGCAACCTCACTATAAAAAGGAGATCACTCCCATGTCGGCGCTCAACATCATCGGCATCACCGCCGCAGCACTGCTCTTAGCCGTCGCGCTGTTCGTCACTCTCGCCGCAGGCTGGGCGATCTACAAAAGTGTGCACGACAGCGAACTGCTCGAACTGCGACGCTTCAAAAAGTTTATGGAAGCCGAGGCCCACGACTTCACGAGCAGCATCCCCTCAGAGGTCGTCGTGCGCGAGATCAAGCGAATGAAGCGGAGGTCGTGATGCTGTCGATCGTCAAGGTGCTAAACGGGAGAGGTTAACTGTGAGCAACGATCGAACACACGTTCCAACCGTCGAAGAACTGGCGCTCGAAGGACTCGCTCACCCGGCCTACTCGAAGACGGGCGCAGCGTACAAGATCACACCCAAAGGGCAGACGATGATCGACGACGCACTGCGACACAACGCCGCGATTGGACGACTCGAAGACGAGGCGCGTTACGCAGAAACTCGACGACGTCAGTTCATCTGGGAAGCAATCAACGGTGAACGTGAACCAACAGTGAACGTCACACACGAAAAGCGGCAACGGCAGGAGACGTATCCATGAACAGCATGCTAACGATCTGCAAGATCAGGCTTCCCGGCGGAGAGTTGAGCGCTTGGGTGTACGACTGCTACGGCAAGGCACACAAGATCACCCACAAAGAGACTGGCAAGACGGTCGTCGACCTGTACGGTTTCGAGGCTGATCTGTTCACTAAGCGGCAGCGTGACGACATGTTTGATCTCGCTTCGCTGATCATGGTGGACAGTGGCGCTGTTGCGAGTCGTGCGGGGGTCGAAGCATGAACGTAGACATCGAGGAACGGCGCGAACGTGTCGCCGCCATGACGCGACAGAGGCGCACGGCGCGCCATATCGCGGTTGCGCTGGGTGTCACAACACGCACAGTTGGCCGCGACAGGGCTGCCATCGGTATCGCTCAACCGGTACCCATGCCAGTGACCGAGGCGCAGATGAGTCGGGCGCACACACTGCTCGTTGACGGGTGCTCATATGCGGACGCTGCTCGAACGGTGGGCTTAGCCCCCAGAACGGTGATTCATCATCTACCTGGCTACGGTTGGACGCTCGAATACGTTCGCGAGTGGGCCAGGTTCATTCAACGATCAGGACGGGCTGCATCATGACCAACGACGAGCAGGTGGAGCGGGTGGCGAAAGCCCTGTCTGCCCACTGGAACAGCATGCACACCAATGAGTCGATTGGTAAGCAATGGATGCTCGCTCGTGTCGCCATCGCCGCCATGCAGCCCACCCCCCGGGCTGCCCCTGAGCGTGACGAGCGAGACGCCCTGGAGGACGTGCTCGCGGAAGCACTGAAGACGAGCG
>LV_Brine_h2_0102DRAFT_1000602_pt1 | contig 12242 bp, 13 predicted proteins | sample LakVidmifraction_3_FD_10600 | JGI IMG/M metagenome (IMG submission 10600)
GTAACAAAAAGATATTTTCTTAAAATCTCATATGAGGGGGTGTATGTAGTGGCTGGAAAACATAAAAAAACAATAATTAGAGAAGATTTGGTTGACCAACTTGAAAGAAAAGGAATTTACGGAAGTCATTATATTGACCTTATTGAAGATTATATTTCTATGTGGGAAATTAAAAATGAACTAATCAACGATATTAAAAAAAGAGGTGTAACTTTAAAATATCAAAACGGTAAAAGTCAATGGGGACATAAAAGAAATGATTCTATCTCTGAATTAAACAAAACAAATGCTCAGATGTTAAAATTATTAAATGAATTAAATCTTAAAGCTGGGGATTTTGAAATGGCAGATGATGAAGATGAGGAAATGTAGAAAGAAAGACTATCATCCTTATATTGATAATTACATTGATGACTGCCGGAATGGCAAAATAATTGTCGGTGAAGAAATTCTTTTAACTCTTGATTATATTGAATATAAATTGAATGATCCAGATGTAGTTATAGATTCAGATAAAATATATAAAGCTAAAGAATTAATGGAAAAATATTTTGATATAAAATTATTTGATTGGGAATTACTAATAACTGCTTGTATCCATTGTTATTACAAATCAAAAGATACAGTTGTTTTTTCAACTTATCTTATATATATGGGAAGAGGCAACGGAAAAAATGGGTTTATATCCCCGGTAGCCTGGTATTTAACTACTCATTATCATGGGATAAAAGGATATAACATTGATATAGTTGCTAATGCTCAAGACCAAGCTAAAACATCATTTAATGATATATATGAAATTTTAGAAGCAACTTGGCAAAAATCAAAAAAGTTTTTTTATAAAACAAAAGAAATCATATTGAATTTAAAAACTAAATCTTACATTAAATTTAACACTTCAAATGCTAAAACAAAAGATAGTAAAAGAACAGGTTGTTTGATATTTGATGAGGTACACAATTATGAAAGTTATGATAATATAAAAGTTTTTACATCAGGCTTTGGAAAAAGAAAACATTCCAGAGCCTTTTATATTACAACAGACGGAGATATAAGAGAAGGTGTATTAGATGATCTATTAGCGATTGCAAAAGATATATTAAACGGAACAATTAAAGAACTTCCTTGGCTACCTTTGATTTATAAAATAGGAGAAGAAAAAGAAGCTCTAGATAAAAAGAACTGGCATAAAGCTAATCCATCACTTAAATATTTACCTGAACTTAAAGCTGAAATGGACAAAGCATTTATAGAAATGAAATACCAACCAGCTATGGAAGAGGAATTTTATACCAAAAGGATGAATTGGCCAAAGGGAAATAGAGAAATACAAATTACTGAATGGAAAAATATAAAAGCGACAAACAAGCCTGTTTCTGATTTATCAGGAAGGACTGCGACAGTTGGAATTGATTATACAAAAGTAACGGACTTTGCATCAGTCGATTTTCATTTTAGGGAAGGGGACACAAGATATGATATTAGTCATAGTTGGCTTTGTTTAAAATCAAACGATTTATCAAAACTTAAAATACCATGGAAACAATGGGCTGATGAAGGATTATTAACTTTAGTTGATGATGTAGAGATTGGTCCAGATTTAATAGCAGAATATATAGCAGAAATGGCATATAAATATAATATAACTAAAATAGCTTTAGATAATTATAGGTATGCATTATTAGCAGAATCTTTAAAAAAAGTTGGCTTTGATGCAAAAGATTATAAGAATGTAGTTCTAGTTAGACCATCAGACATAATGAAAGTAGTTCCTGTTATTGATTCGTGTTTTGCGAATCAATATTTTGTTTGGGGAAATAATCCGCTTTTAAGATGGGCAACAAATAATACTAAACTTATCCCATCAGGTAAAAAACAGGGCACAGACACCGGTAATTATTATTACGGGAAAATTGAAGCTAAGAGTAGAAAGACAGATCCATTCATGGCTTTAGTTGCAGCAATGACTATAGAAAACGAATTAGGGGACGGAAATAACTCAGAGACTCCGGATATCGATGTTCATACTTACTAGGAGGTGAAAAAATGTGGGATTAAAGACATGGATAATTAACAGACTTACAGGTGATACGGAACCAACAGAAATACAGATAGAAGAGTTTTTTAATCTGCAGGCAGAATTAGTAGTTAGAAACCTGGCTTTTCAATCGGCTGTAAATCTGGTAGCAAAGTCTATAAGCAAATGTGAGTTTAAAACTTATTTTAAAAACAAGGAGGTGAAAAATCAGGAATACTATCTATGGAATATAGAACCTAATAAAAATCAAAGCTCAAGTCAATTTATAACTAAACTTATTACCAAGCTTTATGAAAATAATGAATGCCTGGTAATAGAATCAAATGGTCAGCTTTTAGTATCGGATAGTTTTAACAAAAAAGAATACGCCTTGTTTGAACATCAATTTAAAGATGTGATAGTTGACAACTTCACATTCAATAGAACTTTCAATATGAGTGAGGTCCTATATTTTAAACTAAACAATAATAATGTTAGAAATTTAATAAACGGAATGTATGAAAGTTACGGTAAGCTAATAAGCTACGGACAAAAGTCTTATGAGAAATCAAGAGGTAGCAAAGGCATATTAGATATTAATGCAGTAGCTCAAGGAAAACCTAATTTTAATGAAATCTTTGTAAAACTTATGAATGAGAGATTCAAAAAATTCTTTGAGGCTAATAATGCAGTATTGCCCCTCTTTGATGGATATTCTTATCAGGATATTGGTTCAAAGACATACTCCAATGAAGGTACCAGAGATATTAAAGCAATGGTTGACGATATATATGATTTTACAGGAAGAGCTATTGGAACTCCTCCAATCTTATTAAAAGGTGAGGTGTCCGGAAGCACTGATGCAGTGGATAATCTATTAACATTCTGTGTAGATCCTTTAGCAGATATGTTACAAGAAGAAATAAATCGAAAGCGTTCAGGGTATTCGGGTTATTCTCAAGGAACATTTTTAACAATAGATACTAAAACTATAAAACATATTGACTTATTAAATGTATCTTCATCAATTGACAAACTTATATCTTCAGGAGCATTTACAATTAATGATATTAGAAAACTTGTAGGTGATCAACCTATTGCAGAAGATTTCGCCGACCAACATTATATGACTAAAAATTATGCAACAGTTGAAGAATTAATGAAAACATTAAATGAAGGTGGTGAGGTTTAGTAAAAATGAGTATTAAAAATTCAGGAGGTGAGTTAATGGCTAAAAAAATATGGGAATTAAAACAAGCCGCAGAACCAAATATTTTAGAATTGTATATATATGGAGCTGTAGAATCTGATAGTTATGATTATTGGAATGATGAAGTAATAAAAAGTGAAACATCAGCTAATTATTTCAGAGAAGAATTAAGCAAATATCCAAATGCGACTAAGATTAATATTTATATAAACTCATATGGTGGAAGTGTTTTTGAAGGGACAGCTATTTATAGTCAGCTTAAAAGACATGCAGCTGAAAAGGTTGTGTATGTAGATGGATTTGCTTGCAGTGTAGCATCAATAATTGCGATGGTTGGGGATAAGGTAGTAATGCCTAAAAATACTATGATGATGATACATAATGCTTGGAACATTGTTTACGGTAATTCAAAAGAGTTGAGAAAGGCAGCAGATGATCTAGATACTATCATGGAAGGAAACAGACAGGCTTATCTAGTAAAGTCAAAAGGTAAAATAACTGAAGAAAATCTTATGAAATTGCTGGAAGAAGAAACATGGCTAACTGCTAATCAATGTTTAGAATATGGATTTTGTGATGAAGTAAGTTCAGATGAAGCAGATTTGACTGAAGCTAATGAAATGCTTGAAAAAGTCAATCAAACTTTACAGAAAAAAACAGATTATAATAAGGCTATTGCAGCCCAAATAAGAAATTTGCCCAATGCTAAAAAAGAAGAAAACATTAAAGAAAAAGCAGGAGACGAAAAAGAAAATTTGATAGAAACTATTATAGAAGCACTTAAAAAAGATAACAGAGTTGTATTTAAGGAAGAAATTAAAGAAGACATCAAAGAAAAAGTTACCGAAGAAGATGAACTTAAAGAAGATCCAAAGAATAAACCAATAAAACTAATGGCAAGTTTATTTGCTAATAAAAAGGAGATGGAATAATGAAAAATTTAGATTTATTAGAACAAAACAAAACAGAAATACTTAGTAGACTTAACCAGGCAATGAAAGACGGAAATGAAGAAGATTTTGCTCAAGCCTTCAATGACTTTACTAAAAATATCCAAGATAGCGTGATGGAAGAAGCAAGAGCATTAGTTGAAACATCTGATACTAACGTATTAGTTGGTAGAGGTCTTAGACAGTTAACGTCTGAAGAAAATAAGTATTATAAAACACTTATTGAAGCTATGAAATCTACAAATCCTAGACAGGCATTATCAGACATGGAAGTTATAATGCCAAAAACAACTATTGAGGATGTATTCACGGATTTAGTTACTTCTCATCCGTTACTAGATGAAATTGATTTCCAAAATTCAGGGGCCGTAACAGAATGGCTACTTAATACTAATTCAAAAGAATTAGCAACTTGGTCTGCTCTTTGTTCTGAAATAGTAAAAGAATTAACTTCCGGATTTAAGAAAATTGACCTACAACAAAATAAACTTTCTGCATTTTTACCAGTTTGTAAAGCTATGCTTGATTTAGGTCCAGTATGGTTGGACAGATATGTAAGAGCTGTATTAGGAGAATCCTTATACTTTGGATTAGAAGATGGAATTTTAAACGGAAAAGGACAAACAGTGAATCTCCATGAACCTATTGGAATGAGAAAGAACATGGAAGGTTCTGTAGATCCATCAACCGGGTATCCAGACAAAGAAGCTGTAGAATTCAATTCATTAGATCCAGTAAGCTACGGAGCTATACTTTCTAACTTAGCTGAAACAGAAAACGGAAATTCTAGGATTATACAGAATGTTATATTAGTTGTTAGTCCTAAGGATTATTTAACTAAGATAATGCCGGCTACTACTCCTAGGTCTGCTGATGGTACTTATACTAAAGACGTATTCCCATTCCCAACGACAGTAATCCAATCAGCACAACTTGAAGAAAACGAAGCTATAATAGGTCTTGGTAAAAGATATATGATGGCAGCAGGTACAGGAAAATCAGGAAAAATTGAATATTCCGATGAGTATAGATTTTTAGAAGATGAAAGAGTTTATTTAACTAAGTTTTACGGCCATGGACAGCCTAAAGACAACAAGTCTTTCACTCTTTTAGATATAACTAATTTTAAACCGGCAGTACAACAAGTATTTATAGCAAATACTGAAGGGGAACCTATACCAATGTATCCTGCTGATGATGCAAGATTAGTTAGTTTGAGTGTTGGAGCTTTAGATTTATCACCAACATTTAACAAATCTACATTTAGCTATACAGCTACAACCACAGACCTTACTAATACTATTAATGTTTTGCCATTAGAAGGAGAAGCGACCATTGAGATATTAAACGGTTCAGCTCCTGTTGTTAACGGTGCGGCTGCTACATGGATTGACGGCGAAAACATTTTAACAATTAACGTAAATAGTGGAATAGAAACTGAAACTTACACAGTAATAGTAACAGCAACGGTATAAGTTTATGAAGGTCAAAGTTATAAAGGCTTTCACGGATAGATATACTTTAAAACCTATTGATTTAGGAAGTGAATTAGAAATATCAAAAGAGAGGTTCCTCGAATTAATAGAGGGGCCTCGTGGTATTTTTGTTAAAGAAATTAAAAAGAAAAAGAAAGTGTCTAAAAAGAAGTAGGTGATTAAATGGCATTACCGGAAGGGTTGTTAAGTGAAGTTAAAAATTATTTAGATATAACCTGGACAGATACTGACACAGATTCTAAACTTACAGGCATTGTTGAAAGAGGCATAAAATATATAGATAAAATAGCAGGAACTGAACAAGACTATACGGATAATGATAAACCTAAAGAACTACTATTTGATTATTGTCGGTATGTTAGGTCCAATGCACTTGAACAGTTTAAAACGAATTACCTGCATGAACTTATTGCTTTGAGAATAAGTGAGGAGGTTGATAAATATGAAATCGACAACCCAACCACTTAAAGACGGCCTGGTTAAAATTTATGAAGTTGGAAATATAGCTGAGGACGGAGATATGCCTAAAGAGGGATTAACTTTAAAAAATTCTCTTAGGTATGACGAAAGAACTGTAGGTATGAGTAGGTTTTGGGTAGCTATGCAGTCTCAGGCTAAGGTAGAACAGATGATTAGAACATATAGAATAGATATTGTATCTACGCAGCATATAGCAGTCCCAAACGACGGAAAGCAGTATAAGATAATACAGATACAGTATCCGACAGAAATAGAACCTCCTTGTATGGATTTATCCCTGGAAAGATTGGAGGCTGACTATGACATTAAATGATTTGAAAGATTTATTATTAACAGTTACAGAAGATACATTTCATTTTTATGCGTTTAGAAAACCAGATAAATATATAGTATGGGCTGAAGACGGAGAAGCAAGTTCCGGCCATGCAGATAATAAAAAAACTAACCAGGTTATTCAGGGGACAATAGATTATTTTACTAAAACGGAAAGTGATCCAAATTTCGATTTGATTCAAGAAAAGTTAAATTCCGCAGATATAGCTTGGCGGATTAATTCTATACAGTACGAAGAAGAAACTAAATACATACATTATGAATGGGTTTGGGAGATGATTTGATGGCAAGAATAAGAATGCAAGGACTTGAAGAACTTGAAATACAACTGTCAAAACTAGGGACTAAAAGTGTAGATGTTGGTAAAAAGATGGTCTACGCCGGGTCAAAAGTAGTGGCAAATGAAATCAAACGAGGACTTAAAAGTTTACCGGAAGATAAATTTAGATATCTTCACGGGGACGATAAATTTAGCGGAGTTCCTAAAGAACAGAAAAAAGATTTAGAAAATAGCTTTGGGGTAACTTTTATCGATATTGATAATAAAGGGAATACTAATGCTAAAGTAGGGTTTGACGGTTATGGGAGTTTTAAAACAAAAAAATACCCTAAAGGAGTACCTAATCAACTATTAGCTAGAGCTATAGAAAGTGGTTCTTCTGCTAGAAAAAAGACTCCTTTTGTGCGAAAAGCAACAAACAGATCTAAAAATAAAGCGGTTGAAGAAATGGAAAAAGTATTAAATGAAGAGATAGAAAATATAATGAGAGGTGATTAATTTTGGATAAAAAATATGATGAGTTTGTCGGCGTTGATAAACTTCACGCGGCATTAATAACAGAAGATTCAGAAGATAATTATATAGCTGAAACTCCTGAATATTTAGCTCCGTCTGCTGAAATAACAAATGAAACGGAAACAAATATGCAGACATCTTATTATGATAATGTACCGGCTAACAATTATGCTTCTGAAGGAGTTACGACTGTTAATATGACAGTATCTGGAGTACCGGCAGATAAAGCAGCTAAATATTTAGGTAAACATTATGACGTGGCTAGTGGTAGGGTAATTGATACAGGGGATCCTAATCCTCCTGATGTAGCACTTAGTTTTAGATATGACAAAGGTAAAAACGGATACAGATACTACCAATATTTAAAAGGTGTTTTCAGTGGTGGTACCGAAGAAGCTACAACTAAAACAGCATCAGTAGATATAAAAACCTATAAAATGGCTTTTTCAGCTGCTGTTACAGCTAAGCAGTGGTCTATTGGTGGAGAAATGAAAGGTGTTAAAAGGATATTTGCTGATACAGTAGATGAATCATTTACTCCTGATACTTGGTTTAATCAGGTTCAGACTCCAGATACTGCTGATGCACCGACAAGTTTTACTCTTGACTCAAGTGTTCCAGCTGACGAGGCTACAGCGATAGCAGTTGACAGTAATATAGTATTAACATTCAGCAACAAGGTAATAGCACATTCAATGACATTATATACAGATGCATTTGTTCCAGTATCAGTTGAAATAGCAGCAAATGCTACAGGAAAGATTTTAACAATAGATCCAGTTGCTGATTTAACTGGTGCAACAAGTTATGTACTTATAATTGCAGAGGTAACAGATATTTACGGACAAAAAATTAATAATGAGGTAGTAGGATTTACAACTACATAGAGGCGGCTTTAAGCTGCCTTTTTCTTTTTAATATAGGAGGTATTAGATGAAACCAGTATTTATAAATTTCACAGATGATGAAGGTAAAAAAACGAGAACCTTTACAACTTGTAGTTTAAAAACAGGAATGATGGATAATATATTTGATTTAGCTGAAAGAGCAGATAATTTAGAAAAAAATGGAGATATAAAAATAGGAGAAGTTAAAGAATTTTATGCAGACTTAAAAGCATTGATTTTGAGTGTTTTTAAATATCAATTTAATTTTGAAGAGTTAAATGAAAATGTTGAGCAGGAAGAATTAATGCGTGCCTTTAAAGATTTATGTAACAATCTTGGAGGAGAAGTCCAAAAAAACTAGAAGAGGGAGAACTGGAAGATGATTCTCCCGAGAATCTGAAAAGAATATTTTTGAATTTAAAAAGGACTATCTCAAAAAAACTGGGATGGTCCTTATTTGAAATAGACGAAACTGATATAAGTAATTTACTTAATTTTATTAATTTTAGTGTGGAAGATGATCCTGATATAAAAATAATGAACGGAAAAGAGTATAGAAGGGCGAAGAGTACTCCAGATTGGTTATAAGGTGGTGAAAATATATGGCATATGATATAGGTCCAAAAATTGGTATCGAGGGCGAAACGGAATTCAGAAAAGCAATAAGAGATATTAATAATAATATGAGAACTCTCGGAACAGAGATGAAAGTAGTTACTTCTGAATTTGATAAAAATGATAACAGTATGGAAGCTGTTAATGCTAAAAACAAGGTTTTAAATAAACAAATTGATAAGCAGAAAGAGAAGCTGTCTGAATTAGCTGAAGGTTTAGATCAATCTTCTAAAAAATATGGGGAAAATAATAGAGTAACCGAAGGATGGCAACAATCTGTTAATAAGGCAACAGCTGACTTAAATAAAATGGAACGAGAGCTTAAAAATAATACTAAATCCCTAGATGGTTTTGGTGATGAAATAGATGATGCAAATTCTAAAGGCGGTAAATTTAGCGGTATTTTAGGCAATATGAAAAACAACCTTAAAAAAGTTGGTGGTTCTGCTGCCAAGGCTGCAGTAGTAGGTTTGAAATCTGTTGGCGTTGCAATGGGAGCTGTAACACTAGCAGCCGGAGCAATGGCTATTAAACTAGGCAAAGAAGTTGTAAAACAATTTGGAGAATTAGAACAAAATCTAGGTGGTTCAGAGGCTGTATTTGGTGAATATGCTAAATCGATTCAAAAAAGCGGTGAAGATGCTTATAAAAATTTAGGTGTTTCTCAAAGTGATTATTTAGCAACAGCTAATAAGATGGGGGCATTATTCCAAGGTTCAGGATTAGAACAACAAAAAAGTCTTGAACTAACAGAAAAGTCAATGCAAAGAGCAGCGGACATGGCATCTGTAATGGGTATTGATATGCAAGTTGCTCTTGATGCTGTAACTGGAGCTGCAAAAGGTAACTTTACAATGATGGATAATCTTGGTGTATCAATGAATGCAACGAGTATCCAGGCATATGCTACAGGTAAAGGATTAGATTTTGTTTGGGCTTCTGCATCTCAGGCTGAAAAATCTGAAGTTGCGATGCAAATGTTTTTTGAAAACACTGAACAATATGCAGGAAACTTTGCTAAAGAATCTACAGAGACTATATCTGGATCAATAGGATTGATGCAAGCTGCTTTAGGTTCATTTACTGCAGGACTTGGAAATACAGATGCAGATATGAAAAATCTTACAGGGAATCTTGTAGATGCTTTCAAAATAATGGTTAAAAACATTGTTCCTGTTATAGAAAATCTTGTAGATGCCTTGCCTGATGCAATAGATGGTATTTTAGATGCTGTAGTTGATTTACTTCCAATGTTAGTTAGTACTGTTTCAGGATTATTTAATCAAGTTTTAAAAGCACTCTTAAATTTATTGCCTGACCTTATTCCTGTTGCGGTGGAAGCCATAATGTCTATTGTTATGACTTTAATTGACAATTTACCCCTTTTAATCGATGCGGGTTTACAAATAATTGTAGCTTTAGTAGGTGCTTTAACTATGGCACTTCCACAATTAACCGAGATGGCACCTCAAATTATAGATACTATTACTATTGCACTTAGTGAAAATCTACCTTTAATAATAAGTATGGGCTTACAAATAATTGTAGCTTTAGTAGGTGCTTTAATTGCTAACATTCCTAAGATTTTAGAATCTGTAGATACTATTGTACTTTCAATTCTTGAAGGATTATTAAGCGGGATTGGAGAAATATTGTCCTTTGTGCCTGAACTATTTAATAATATGGTAGATGCTTTTAATGATATCAATTGGAGTGATTTAGGTAAAAATATAATAAAAGGCATAGGTAGTGGTGTGGCGGATTCAGCAAAAGGATTGGCTGATAGTGTAGGAAATGCTGCTAGTGGTGCTTTGGGGTGGACTAAGAAAAAATTAGGTATTGAATCTCCATCAAAAGTTTTTAAAAATGAAGTTGGTAAAATGATGGGCTTAGGAATTGCAGAAGGAATAAAAGATAGTGCTAAACAAGTTGAAAGTGCTATGAGCGGTTTAAATAGAAAATTAAATGTTGATGTTGGAACAAATGTAAATATGAATGGTGGATTAGCTGCTTTGAGTAAAGTTATGCACTCTGGAACTATAACTATTAAAGGAGTCAACGATAATAATCAATTTATGGGAGCAGTTGATTTAATTATGGATGAGCTTAGAAAAGAGGTGAGGGCACGTTGAATAAATTAGTTGATATCGAAAACAATTTTATAACTAGAGAAATTTCAAACGTCCTCAAAACTTACAATTCCAATAAAATAAAAATTAGATTACTTGATGGTTCTTACCATACTCAAAGTATAGGGAGTGAAGTTTTAATTTTAACTGTATATTGTAATATGAGTGAATTAGGTAAAGCATTGATAGATGAAGCATACATAATAGATAAACCTTTAAAAATATATTGGTACGATAAATTTTATATAGGATTAATAGAAGACGAGCCAAAGTGGGAAGTTTTTGTAAAAGGGAATAACAATAAAAGAATGTATTTTGCTGAATTTAATATTGTAGTTGATGAGGAGGGTTCCGCATGAGAGACCTTCCTTTAGACTTGCAAGAAAAAATAAATAAAAAGCACCAGACAATTTATGAAAACGCAAATCCGCAGCTTAAAATATTACTTAGCCGGGGATTTAATAAGGAACTATTCAGGGTTTATACAATTCACGATAAAGAAAATATAACAAATATAGACGTGACGGCTAAAAGAAGTACAGCAGGAACAGAGCCGGACAAGGTATATGTGAATTATATTGAAAATGGAACTGCTCATATAAAAAGCAAAGACCTACCTTATGACGAGTTCATCCCTTGGGACTATGAGTTTGAAATTGGAGCTGCTACTGACGTGGCAATAGATTTTGACGGATTTTGGGAAAGGGAAGCAGGAGCAATAAGATTTAATTTAGTTGCAGATGAGTATCCTTGGATATTTCGGTTAAATTTAGGAACGTTGACAGCTCAGTATTGGAAAAATACCGCGGTGGGTATTTCCACAAATGTTTCTAAAATAAGAAGCATTAAAGGTTGGGTTCCGGCAAATGGAGACGAAACGAACGACCAAGGTTTAATAATTTATTATCTTAAAACTGACGGGAATGTATATTACAGAAATTATTGTATCCAGTCGGACGGAAATAGAGCGTGGGAAAATGAGCGAGAAATAACAAGTTTTACAGGAACTATAGTAGATATTGCTTTATTTAGAACCAACGATTTTAGAGTTGGTTTCATTGTTCAGAATGATGATGACACTATTGAGTATGTAGTGACTGAACGTAACTGGTCTGGAATGAGTTTTGAGCCTGAAGTATTTAACAATCCACCTACAATAAGTGAGTTTACTTTAACTCAGTTTATTAAAGAAGTGTTTGTTAATGAAAACACAGTAGAAACATTTAACAGTCCGCCTACAGTTTCAGATTTTGGTATTAATATGTGTACGGTGGCAGAAAGAGATGCAGTTGTAACGGTTACGGATACTGACTTTAGTTTTGGAGGAAG
>LV_Brine_h2_0102DRAFT_1000607_pt1 | contig 12173 bp, 11 predicted proteins | sample LakVidmifraction_3_FD_10600 | JGI IMG/M metagenome (IMG submission 10600)
CCTTTCTGATGCGCAAAATTGTTTTTCCTCGCAATCTTGTTTGGGTCGGTGAGTGTTGCTATCCAATTCCTGTAAAACGCACAGGAGCTGACAGGTTGAAAGTTCTTTGGGCGACGAATCCAGAAGAGGCAAGAAGGCAAAGGGGATTGTTGTGAGAAGCCTTGTCCTAGACTGTGAAACCACAGGCTTGATCCAGAACAGCGTCAAGCCACTCTCGCAACAGCCCAGCATAATTGAATATTTTGGTCAGATCGTCGAAGGCACAGAGGTCGTCGAAGAGCTTGAATTCTTCTGCGACCCCGGCTTCCCAGTCTCGGAAGAGATTACCCGAATAACCGGAATCAAGCCTGAGCAGGTCAAAGGCCAGCCNNNCTTCAGCCACTTCNCNGANNNNGTAANNGNNCANATTGAAAGCGTTGATGAGGTCGTCGCGCATAACATGAGCTATGACAGGGCGATGGTCAATTTCGAGATGAAGCGTGCTGAGACANNNNTTNNCTGGCCGGCCAATCTGATCTGCACCGTCGAGGGCACCGAACACTTGAAAGGCCATCGGCTGAATCTTTCGGCGCTGCATGAATTCCTGTTCGGTGAACCATTCACCGGAGCTCACAGGGCACGGGTCGATGTGGCGGCGCTGACACGGTGCTTCATTGAATTGCGAGAAAGAGGCGAATTGTGAAAAGGAAGAAAGGCAAAAAGCGTGTCCTCAAGCATGGCACAAATACAGACCCAGCCGCTGGAGGGCGAATCCCTCCGAAAATTTCGCTGAGCAAAACACCTTGGGATGAAGAAAAGGAAGGCAAGAAAAATGCCAAGACTTAGGACTGGCTTCAGTTTCAGAAAAGCAGCAGGCACAATTGACGATTGCATGAGCCGCATAAAAGAAGTTGAATGGCCTGTCGCGCCGATCACCGACCGCGCATCGACCTTCGGTTGGGTGCGGTGGGAGGCTCTGGCAAAAAAGAATGATCTGCGTCCAATTTTCGGGGTTGAGCTGGCGGTGGCTGAGTCGATCCATGAGAAGAAGCCAACTGTCGATTATTGGACATTCATCGCCATCGATGAGGTCGCGCCGATCAACCGAATCGTTGAGCTGGCCACGGAGCAGTTCCGCTACCAACCGCTGTTGACATACGCTCAGGCACAGGCAGCAGAAGGGGTCTATCGCGTCGTGGGGCACCGGGCCAAGCTCGAACTGGTTGAGCCTTCCTCGACCACAGTATATGGCCTCTGCGGGGCATCGGCCAAGGGCCACATAAAGCGTGCAATCGCTTCTGGCCTTCAGATGGTCGCTGCAACAGAGAATTTCTATCCGCGCATCGAGGATGAGGGGCTGTATGAGGTGCTTTGTGGGCGCGGCGCTTCGACCCAGACCTACCAGCAGCACATCCAGAGCGACGCAGAGTGGCTCGATGAGGTTGGTCGGAAGTCAGGGCTGGGCGAGGCTGAGTTGAAAGCTGCACTGTCGCTTAGGAACGATATCTGGGGGCAGTGCAAGGCTGGTTTACGCTCTGCTGAGATCGTCCACCCACCACGACCAAAGCCTTTGCGTGAAATGTGCATTGATGGCGCGGCGCGAGTCGGGTGCGACCTCTCCCGGCCGGAATATGCCGCACGCATGGACCTTGAGCTAGAGTTGATCAAGGTGAAGGAATTCGAGGACTACTTCTATCTCGTGGCCGACCTCTGCCAGTGGGCACGCAAGGAGATGGCTGTTGGTCCGGCGCGCGGATCGTCTTGCGGGTCGCTGGTTTGTTACCTGCTCGAGATCACCACAGTTGATCCGATCCCGTTCGGGTTGATCTTTGAACGCTTTATTGACATAAACAGAGGAGGATGGTTTTTTACCAAGGAGGCAGAAGATGCCGCGATTCAAGCACTCTCTGAAGATGAAAAGCATCGGGAGGGAACAGTTGCTAAAGCTCTTTGAAGAGAACAACTCCCAGGCCTCTGTTGCGGAGGTTCTCGGGATTTCTCAGATGACTGTAAGTCGTCATGCAAAAAGACTTGGAGTTTTTTGGGATGGTAAAGTTGCTGCGAACAGAGATATTGAAAAAAGGGCAAATCACTCAAAGGTATTGAGAGAGGGATTCCGCAGTGGCAGAATCACCCCTTCTTGGACGGGAAAGAAACAATCCCCAGAGACCATAGAAAAAAGAGTAAGGCAAATAAGAGGAAAGCCAGCATGGAATTCAGGGAAGGCGATAAAAGCATATTCCATTTGCCAGATTTGCTTCTCTAAATTCGAACACTCTCCTAGGAGGTTGCGCAAGTTTTGTGGCAGAACTTGCTCAGGCAAAAATGTTTCAGACCTTCATGCCAAAGGTAAATACGAAAAGAACAAACAAGGAAGAGGCAATGGGGGTCGCTATGGAGGTCGCTGGATGAGGTCTTCTTGGGAGATCGAATTTGCAAAGAGGCTGGACTCTGTAGGCATCCTTTGGGAGTATGAGAGGGAGGCATTTAAGCTCAGCAGCGGCAAGTCTTACAGGCCTGATTTTTATATCCCAAAATTAAGCCTTTTAATTGAGATCAAAGGGCACTGGTGGCCCGATGCTAAGGCGAAGTTTAATCTATTCAGGAGAGAATTTCCTGAAAGAGAGATAATTGTTATAAGAGAAGAACTTTGGCATGAGAGGCTTGGCTCAAGATGAAAAGATGGGAAGATAAAATTCTTAACGACAGGGCATCCTCTCTGGACCCAAAGATTCTTAGAAACATAATGCACGCAGTAAGAGCCTCTGTTCCGTTCCAGCAGGCAATCGAGAGAGAGCTTGATCTGCCTAAGAATTCTGCAATATCTTGGCTTGTCGGACAATCAGAAGACCTCCCAGAAGACCTTTTGTGGGGGGTGAAAGAGGACAAGTCCCTACCCGATATTGATATTGACTTCTCGGACCAGCAACGCCATCGGGTGTTCGATTATCTGCGCAAGACATACGGCATTGACCGTGTGGCGCGCCTCGGCACAGTCGCGATGTTTAAGGCACGGTCATCGCTGCAAGAGGCAGGGGCGGCGCTGAAGATACCGCGATGGAAGTGCGACGCTGTGGCAGAGTCATTGATTGAGCGCTCCGGAGCCGATTCACGCGCCACCGACACGCTTATTGACACGCTGATGCAGACTGTTCCCGGCAAAGAGCTGCTGGCTGAATATCCAGAGGCAGTGATTGCTGGGCAGATGGAGGGGCACCCGAGGCATTATTCACAACACGCCGCTGGGGTGGTCGTCGCAAGCGAGCCAATCAGCAACTATGTCGCCATTGATCACCGCACGAATGCAACAATGTGCGACAAGATTGACGCTGAGGGGCGTTTGGGGCTGCTGAAGATTGACGCACTGGGCCTGACGCAACTTTCGGTTTTCGAAGATGCAGTTTATGCGGCTGGGATGACAATGCAGGATTTGCAGCGCGTGCCACTCGACGACCCAGCCGCCTTCGCCGTCCTCAATCGTGGTGAGTTCTCTGGCGTCTTTCAGTGGAATGGCAATGCGCTGCAGTCTCTGACTCGGCAGGTCGTCGTAGACAGGTTCAACGACATTGTTGCAATCTCTGCTTTGGCACGTCCCGGTCCGCTCGCGACTGGCGGAGCGACGCAATGGGCGAACAGGCGGATGAGCGGGACAATTCCACCCGGCATTCACCCAATGCTTGATTCGCTGACGTCCGACACCTATGGCGTTGTGATCTACCAAGAACAGGTTATGCGCATTGTTCGCGAGATGGGCGGGCTGAGCTGGGCAGATACATCCTCTGTCCGCAAGGGCATGTCCAAGAGCCTCGGAAATGAGTTCTTCGAGCAGTTCAAGAAGAAGTTCGTCGATGGCTCGGGGGTGAATGGGGTTTCTGAGGGCAAGGCCGTCGAGATATGGGACCAGATAAATACCTTCGGGTGCCTTTCAGGAGAAACCCTTTTGGCACTGCCAGACTCAAATCAGCACTCTCCGAGCGAAATAACCATCGAGGAACTTTTCTTTAATGGTGGCTATAGCAAGGTTCCTTCATCAAGGGATGGAAAGATCGCACAACAAGGTCGACCAAAGGCACATCTTTGGTCGGTGACGGAAAATCACGTCCATGGAAATCCATCAATACAGCCACAAAGAATTGCAGACATTTGGCAGTCTGGAATCAAAGAGACTTTGTTGGTTGAGTTGGAGGGCAAGTCGATAAGAGCCACGAAGGAGCACAAATTCCTCGTCCTCGGAAAGGGCTGGCAGCGCCTCGGGGACATATCAGAAGGCCAGCAAATTGCTGTTATGGGATCAGGACACAAGGGGAAGAAGTGGAAAGGGGTCGGCAGTGGAGCACACAATGAATGGCACGGAGAGTCGAAAAGGTTTCAAGAGCAGATCTTGCGGCTTCGTGCAAAATTTGACTTCTGCCAAGTTTGCAAAGAGCATCCATATGAGGAAACCCACCACATTGACGAGAGCAGGCTAAATAATGAATTGTCTAATCTGTTGCCTGTTTGCAGAAAATGTCATAAGAGCCTTCACAAGAAGCCGATCCGATTTAGTCGCGGAAGGCAGGTTGATTTCAAGAGGGTAAACCGAATAAGTTCCCCGAGAACAGAGATGACATATGACATCTCAATGGAGCCTGGAGACAACTTCGTTGCAAATGGGATAATCACCCACAATAGCTGGGCCTTCAATAAGTCGCACGCTGTGGCTTACGGATATATCAGCTACTGGTGTTGCTGGTTGAAGGCCAACCACCCATTCGAGTTCGCAGCCGCGACCCTGACCCACGAGAATGACCCATCTCGCCAGATCGAGTTGCTACGCGAGATGCGCAATGAAGGTTACGACTACCTGCCTGTTGATGCTGACCTGTCCACCGACAAGTGGACAGCTGGGTCGAAGGACGGCAAGAAGGTTCTTGTCGGGCCGCTGCAGAACGTCAAAGGCATTGGGCCAAAGCTGGTGAGCCAGATAATCGGCGCGCGCAATCGCGGCGAGCAGGCGCCCGAAAGGGCGAAGAAGCTGCTGGCTGATCCGAAAACCGAGATTGATTCTCTTTCGCCAGTCTCGGATGCATTTAAGAGGGTGATGCCAGATCCATCAGAGCGAAACATCAACACACCTGTCACTCCGATCGGTAAATTGAAGCCGTCGAAAGAGCCATACGAAGCGATGATCTTTTGCACACCGCTCAAGATCAATCCGCGCGACGAGAATGAGATAATCAATGTGCAAAAACGCGGGCACGAGATAACGGACGGTCGGACGGACTTCTTGCAGATTCGCCTCAGCGACGACTCTGGGACGATCATGGGCAAGGTCAACAGGTTCAACTTTCGTAATCTGGGACCAGAAATCATCAACAAGGGGCGCGCAGGCAAGAGCCTGTGGGCGTTCAAGGGCAAGATATACACAGTCGGAGATAACTTCTTGGTGTTTTCGATTTCGCAGGCAAGATATATAGGAGATANGGAAGAATGAGTAGCAATGAAGGAAAAGCAATGACAAAAGTAAGCAATCTCGCAGAGATCGAACCCGTTCGGGAATACCTCAACCGGGTCGGCGCTGAGCCACGCTCGCTGAAAACAGCAGTTGTGCGCATAACCCACGGCGCGTACTGGACGGACACTGCAGTGATTCGCTTCGGAACGGACGGATTGGTCAGCTGTTCCTCGCTCGAGCATGCACCGACAGAGAGCGAGCAAGCGGCCATAACCAATGTCTGGTCAACTCTGAGCTTCCCTCGCATCAAGCACCTCAGCCGCATCACCAATCCACCTCCGATGATGCGCGATGCAGATCCAAAGGACGTCTTCGAATTCCGGTCAATGGACGGGGCCGAGATCCTGATGATACAGGTGCGCACTGAACGCTTCGGGGTTGATGGGGGAGTGCAGAAGAACTACNTCCCATTCACATACTGGGACGATGATGTTTGGCGCACGGCGGAGCCGGACGGAGAATTGCCGCTGTGGGGACTCGACCAACTAAAGGACCACAAGACGGTGTTCGTCCATGAAGGGGCGAAGGCAGCAGCTCACTGTCGATGGATGGCCGAGGGCAAGAGCACAGAGGCGCGCAAGGCCTGCGACTCTCACCCTTGGGGAGGTGAATTGCAGGGAGCTGCCCATGTCGGGTGGATTGGCGGCGCAATGAGTCCCAATCGCACTGAGTGGTCGGTGCTCGCGAAGCAAGGCGTCGAACGCGCCTACATCGTCGCCGACAACGATGAACCGGGCAAGGCTGCAATCGCGCCGATAAGCAAGGCTCTGAAGATTGCGACATTCTCTGTTGAGTTCAATGGGCGCTTCAAGCCGGCATTCGACCTGGCCGATGAGTTCCCGACAGAGATGTTCAAGTCAATCGGTGCATCGCAATTCTACACGGGTCCTTCGATGCGCGACCTGCTCAGTCCGGCAACGTGGGCGACCGACCTATTGCCAAATCCAGCAGGCACTGGCCGACCAATCAATGTTCTGCGCGACTCGTTCAAGCGCATGTGGGCATACGTCGAAGAGGCTGATGCATTCGTGTGCACGGAGATGCCAGAGATAATCAGGTCTGAGTCGGTGCTCAACAAGATGGTCGCCGGATTCAGCCATGCCTCAGAAACAACAAAGCTGTTGGTGAAGAGCTACAAGGGGCGTTCGGCCAAGATATGCTATCGCCCTGACCACTCGGCAAGGCTGGTCGATTATCGCGGCACAAATGCAATCAACCTTCATGTGCCTTCAAATATCAAGCCATCGACTGGCGACGTCGGGCCATGGCTCGAGTTCCTGAATTATATGTTCGTGAACGAGGATGAACGGAAGCAGGTCGAGCGGTGGTGTGCGACGCTGATCTCACACCCCGAAGTGCGCATGGGGTATGGATTGTTGCTGGTGAGCGAAACCCAAGGCATCGGCAAGACCACTCTCGGGTCAATTGTCCTCGGGCCGCTGGTCGGGATGGGCAATGTGGGCTTCCCCGGCGAAAGCGACATTACCTCAGCCTTCAACGACTGGGTGGCCCACAAGCGCCTCGCAATTGTCAACGAGATTTACTCCGGAGCCAGCTGGCGTGCCTACCACGCTCTGAAGTCCATCATCACAGACCCAGACGTCACAGTGAACCAGAAATACATGCGTCAGTACACAATTGATAACTGGTGCCACATCTTCGCCTGCTCCAACTCGATGCGTGCTCTGAAGATGGAGAATGACGATCGGCGCTGGCTCTATCCTGAGGTCTCAGAAACCCCGTGGCCGCGCGAAAAGTTCGTGGCCTTCCGGCATTGGATCCAGAGCGGCGGGCTGAGCATAATCAAGGCTTGGGCAAATGGCTATGGTGACTATGTCTCTCCTGCTGAGCGTGCACCTATGACTGAGCGCAAGCGAGAGTTGATTGAAGGCTCCCGGTCGGAGGCCCAACAAGAAGCAGCGGCGCTGGCCGAACAGCTGAAAGACCTCGGGCGACCGGGAGGGATGTTGCTGAAGGATGTTGTTGGCTGGGCGCGAGCGAATGCACAAGGGCGAGTGTTCGACAGCGACTATGAGCTGCGCCGAGCGATGCAAGACAGTGGCGTGCGTGCATGGAGTAAGCGCATAAAGGTTAAAGGGCGGCTGCAATATGCGATGGTGAATGATATGCTGTTCGATCTTTGCCAGAGGGCGGATGATCCGCTCGCGGTGATCCGGGAACACCTGATAAAGCCGGATGATATTATGGAAGGAGCGATGTGATGGATGCAAGATGGACTGAAGTTTGGCTGGCGCTGCCTATCAAAAACCAGACTGTAATTGCTTGGGCCAAAAACGGAGAAAACCAAGTTGAAAACCTGATGCAGGAAACATTCTTCAACGGTCGTGACTTTGTTTACGGATATCACAATAATTGCATGCGTGGCATTACGCATTGGATGGAGCTTCCGGCCCCTCCCCTTGAAGAGGGTGTTTTGTGACATTCAACAACGAAAGTGATGTCAGAAAATGGCTCAAGGAAAGGGCCAGCACTTGCTTCTGGATCGAAAATAAACGTGGCGGAACCATGGGCTTTCCGGATGCCATTGCAGTGGTCGGGGAGCGACTGATCTTCGCAGAACTCAAGCTGGTGAAGTGTGATTCTGTCGGACGGTTGTGGGTTGAAGCATCGCCGCAGCAGGCAAATGTGCTGGTCGAAATGAAGGCTGCAGGCCTCTGTTCTGGGGTGATTGGTGGGCTGGAAGGGGGTGGATCGGTCGTCTGGGTTGAGCCAGAATGGCTGGTTCGAGCTGGGAATTCGGGTGAAATTGGCGGGAGGAAGAGGTATGATCTTGCGAAATTTGAGGACTTTGGTGGGTGAAAAGGGGTGATCTGAAATTGGAACTTGGAACTTCGGCATATAATTTTCCATTTTCATTGAATAAAATTTCTAACTTATCGCACTTTGAATCCGAAATTCACGTTTTATTTGGAACCTTGGGATATTCAGCATGTTTTATTCAATGAATAATCTTTCGTTTGGAGGCCTGCGAGCGAAATATTCGCAAAACCCTTTATCGGGAATGTTTTCGTGGTGTTAGCAAAATGGGCAAAAAAGGAGGAGTTGGAAAAGTGGTGAAATTTGGGTGGTATTAGAAATCAATGACTTACAAGGTTCCAAGTTCCAGCAAAACGCTCGATCTAAAACTCCCCCAGTGTTTTCTTAGGTTCCTTTTTTCTCTTACTCTTCTTCGTTGATCTAGAGAAAAAAGAAAGGTTTATAATAGAAACTGTCGGCAGAGTATTGGATTATAGCGAAAAAAGCGAACTTGGAACCTTTTTGGAACCTTTTGTGGAAAGAGAGCGAAAATGACCAAGAAATGGTATGTGTGCTACTGCGAGCCGTCGAAGGTGCTGGCGCTGGTGGATGAGTTGAAGGCGAAGGGCCTTGAGGTCGATTGCCCTTGGTTCGAGTATCGCAGGAGGGTGCCCCGGCAAAACCGCGTCGAGATTTTGAAGAAGCCTCTAATCGGCGGTGTGTTTTTCTGCCGCTCTGATTCCTGGCCTCTTGGTGGTGGCAGCATTGCCGGGGTAGACCTGCTCTCTGTTTCTCGGCTTCTCTCTTTCGGCAAGGTCGGTGAAGTCTGCGAGGAAGAGCTTGATGAGTTCCGCCTCGCAGGGATCCAAGATGGTAAGATTCGCACCGAGTTTTTGAAGGGAGACTCTGTGACGGTTCGCTCAGGCCCATTCGAGGGTTTTAAAGGGGAGGTAATTTCTGAATCTGGAGGGCCTGTGAATGTGCTGTTGGAAGGGTTCCAAGCCAATTTCAAATTTTTCCCTTGCCTTTTGAGCAAAAACAAGGCATGATGGAGTTATGCCATATAGGCTGTTCGGCAGCGAAGTCGCAGCTAAATGCCCGCGCCCTGCCAATATCACCGGGAAGGGTTGTGCCCTTGCCCGGATTATCGCATTTTAATAAAACCTGAAAGCAGGACTTATGTCTGTAGGAAATGAAGCCACAAGATTCCCAAAAGGGAAAAGCGCAAATCCTGGAGGCAAGACTTCTGCCCAGCGCAAGCTTGAGGTAAAGAATGCAGAGTCAGCAACCCGCCTGCGCAATCGTATGCTCCACGCCCTTGAGGAAAAATTGCTTGCTGCAGGAGAAAAAGCGGATGCTACTGCAGAGTTGATGATCGAGGCTGCAATCCTTAAGCTACTTAAAGATGCTGAAGATCGCGGTCTTGGCTCTCCACTCAACAGCACAGAGCTGACAGGCAAAGACGGAGCTGCGATCCAATTTGAGGACACAACCAACGATGCCACAGCTTTCGCCAGCCGCATGGCTGGCCTCGCAACCCGCAGCCTTCCAGAAGAAGGAACTGGAGAAGCTTAGCAAGGAGTCGATGGCTGAGCTCAACTGGACTTGGCGCGGCTGGTGGGCGCGCCCTTCCCAGTTGGCACCAGAGGGTGATTGGCGGCACTGGCTCTACATCGGCGGACGCGGTGCTGGAAAAACACGCGCGGGCGCTGAGTGGGTCCGTGAGCAGGTCAAGGCAGGCTCTGGTCGCATAACTATGATTGCCCCGACTGCAGGCGACGCACGAGACGTTATGGTGGAAGGCGAGAGTGGTCTTCTTTCTGTGTGCTGGAGCAGTGATAAGACGAATTTGGGGGCACCCCTAGGGAGACCGACATACGAGCCTTCTAAGCGCCGCGTTTCGTGGTCTAATGGCGCTGTTGCAACGCTGTTCTCTGCTGAGGAGCCAGAACGCCTCCGAGGTCCACAGGCAGATGCGATGTGGGCAGACGAATTAGCAGCATGGAAGAATGCGCAATCTACATGGGACATGGCCATGTTTGGCCTACGACTCGGCACGGATCCACGAGCCATCGTCACGACAACGCCGAAGCCAGTGCCTCTGGTGCGTTCTTTGATGAAAGACTCTCGCAGCGTTATGACTCGAGGCAGCACATATGACAATTCTGCAAATCTTGCTGCTCCCTTTCTTGAGGCAATTCGCGAGAGGTATGAAGGCACCCGTCTTGGGCGGCAGGAGATTGATGCAGAGCTTCTGGATGATGTGCCCGGCGCTCTGTGGACTGTTGATATGATCGACGCCGCCAAGCACCCTGTCGGAGAGGCCCAGCGAGTTATCGTGGCAGTTGATCCGAGCGGCGCAGACGGAGATCCAGAGAGCGGAGCAGACGAAATTGGCATCATCGTCGCAGCAAAGATGATGGATGGCACATTTGCCATTCTCGAGGATGCGACTTGCAACCTCTCGCCCGAGGGGTGGGGCAGGCGATCTGTTGAGCGGTATCACGCACACAGCGCATCGATGATTGTGGCTGAGCGGAACTTCGGAGGTGACATGGTTGGTGGTGTGATCCGGGCGGCAGATCGAAATGCCAAATTCAAGCTGGTCACTGCATCTCGCGGTAAGGCAGTTCGTGCTGAGCCGATTGCGGCCCTTTATGAGCAAGGCAGGGTGGCACACTCTGAAGGCCTTGAGAGGCTGGAGGGCCAGATGCTGCAAATGACTCTCACAGGCTTCGTCGGGGAAGGCTCTCCAGACAGGCTCGATGCTGCTGTTTGGGCACTAAGCGAACTTGCATCAACAAATAATAACACTTGGGAAGGCACAATATGATACTGGACGGCCTTCGTAACATCGTGGCAAATCTCGGCACCAGCCGCGACAAGGCCAGCCACTCCGAGTACGTCGAGCACATGTTGTCCGGCGCGCAGTTGGTGGCGATGTATCGCACGTCTGCCGTCGCCAAGAAAATCATCGACTTGCCTGCAGAGGACAGCTTGCGCGAATGGCGTGAATGGCAGGCGGACGCCGACCAGATTGGCGCGATTGAGGCCGAGGAGACCCGGCTGGGCCTGCAAGGCGCTCTTATAAAAGCCAGCAAGCGCGCACGCCTGTTCGGCGGATGTGCTATCTTTATCGGGACTGGCGACGAGGACTTATCGAAGCCGCTGGTGCCGGAGCGAATCGGGCTGGGCGGCATACGATACTTGACGGTGATGAGCCGCCATGCCTTGGTTGCAGGAGACCTTGAGATTGACCCACGGTCTCCGTTTTATGGAAAGCCGCTTTTCTACCGCATGGCAACGCAAGATGAACAACTTGACATTCACCCTTCACGATTCATTATCCTGTCTGGCGATGAGCTTCCTGACGAGAGCCACTCAATCTCCCAACTCGGCTGGGGTGATCCGGTGCTTCAGTCCATTATAACGGATGTCCGCAACCTCGATGCGACAGTGGCCAATGTGGCCAGTCTGGTATTCGAAGCCAAGATCGACGTGATCGGCGTCAACGGGTTCAATGAGGGGCTGCGCAGCGGCGGTACGGCGTATGAAAACATGATGCTTGCCCGTGCCACACTCACAGCCACGGGCAAGGGCATCAATGGCACAGTCCTGATCGACAAAGAAGACACCTACGAGCAGAAGACTGCCAGCTTTGCGACACTGCCGGATATTATTGATCGGTTCATGCAGATGACCAGCGCCGCATCCTCCATCCCCATGACGCTACTGTTTGGCATGTCACCCGGCGGGCTAAATGCTTCAGGGGATGCAGACACGCGCGGCTACTACGACCGGGTGAAGGTTTTGCAGTCGCTTGAGTTGCAGCCCGCCTTGGAAATCCTTGATGAATGCCTGATCCGGTCGGCGCTGGGGTCACGCCCTAAAGAGGTTTTTTATAGTTGGAGGCCTCTATGGCAACCGACTGCGAAAGAGCGCG